>Ga0209631_10003274_pt1 | contig 18782 bp, 17 predicted proteins | sample COG_08_FD_184752 | JGI IMG/M metagenome (GOLD analysis project Ga0209631, IMG submission 184752) | Pelagic Microbial community sample from North Sea - COGITO 998_met_08 (SPAdes) (version 2) | ecosystem: Environmental > Aquatic > Marine > Neritic zone/Coastal water | place: Helgoland, sampling...
ATCCTTTCAATCATTAGTTGGGGGCCCCTCGCCAGAGTAACTCGTGGGAAGATTTTAGCTCTGCGGGAAGAAGACTACACATTGGCGGCAAGGGCAGCTGGAGCTTCTACTTCTCGAATCATCGTCAAGCATTTGCTGCCTGGATTTTCGAGTCATTTAATTGTTTCCATCACACTTTCCATTCCAGGAATGATCCTCGCTGAAACTGCACTGAGCTTTTTGGGTTTGGGAATTCAACCACCAGCAGTTAGTTGGGGAACCTTGTTACAAGATTCCCAAGATCTAATGGCAATTACCAATCAGCCCTGGTTACTGATACCCGCCATTTTTGTCATTGGGACAGTGCTTCTTTTTAATTTTGTTGGTGATGGCCTTCGTGATGCTGCAGACCCCTATTCTTGAAAGATCATGCAGAGAATTCTTGAAGTAAAGGACTTGTCAATCAACTTTTATCTGCGTGAAGGGGTTGTTCATGCGTTGACAGATGTGAACTTCGAAGTTTTTGAGAATGAAACTCTTGGGGTCATTGGAGAGAGTGGAAGCGGAAAATCAGTCACCGTTCAATCGATTCTCGGAATACTTTCTCAGCCACCTGCCAAGATTGTCAGTGGCAGTATTCGTTTCGAACCAGAATCGAGGAATCTTGAACTCAATTTACTGCCAACTTATGGAGATACCTATAGAAATGTTCGATGGAATGACATCAGTATGATTTTTCAGGAACCGATGTCTTCCTTCAGCCCTCTTCATAGTATCGGTGATCAGATTTCAGAGGCATTGACCTTACATCGACCAGAATTATCAGAAACTGATGTCCTGAGTGTCTGCCTAGGATTATTGGAAAAAGTTGGCATTCCCTCTCCAGCGATGTTTTTCAAAAGATATCCACATGAATTCAGTGGAGGCATGCGTCAGCGGGCAATGATTGCAATGGCGCTAGTATGCAATCCAAAGATTCTGATCGCAGATGAGCCTACAACAGCTCTGGATGTAACGATTGAAGCTCAAATTCTGGAACTCTTGGAGTCAATCAAATCAGAGTTTAACATGTCAATGATCTATATCTCCCATGATTTAGCAGTCATTGGTGAAATCTCTGATCGGATTTTAGTGATGTATCTTGGGCGTGTTGTGGAAAGTGGGGTCGCTGACGAAGTGATTGACAATCCGCTCCATCCCTACACCAGAGCGCTTCTCAAATCGATTCCAAAGATTGACCAACCAATTGAATCCCTAGACCCAATTGAAGGATCTATTCCCTCTCCATTTGAAGTCCATACAGGCTGTCCTTTCTATAGTCGATGTACAGAAAGGCTTGGTGAGATCTGCTTACGTCAGAAACCTGCTCATAAAACTTACAATAACGGCCATACGGTGAGCTGCCATCTTCATGCATGATGAAAAAGTAATTCTTCAGGTAAATGACCTGAAAAAATATTTCTCTTTACGCACGGGTTTCTTTAGCGAAACCAGATATATTCGAGCAGTCGATGGGGTTAGCTTCGAATTATATAAGGGAGAAACACTCGGTATTATTGGTGAGAGTGGATGCGGAAAATCCACGCTTGGTAGATCTTTAGTGAATCTTTACAACATAACTTCTGGATCGGTTCTTTATAATGATGGAGATCAGAAGATCAATTTGATCAATGCTAATGACAGAGAGAAGAAAGACTACACTAAATCAGTCCAAATTATCTTTCAGGATCCATTTTCATCATTAAATCCACGAATTAATGTTTTTGAAACCGTTGCTGAGCCATTAATTATTCATCGGTATCCAAAAGAGGAGATTGAACAAAAGGTATCGGAAGTAATCGCTCAGGTCGGTTTACGAGATGAACATCTAAGGCGGTACCCACATAGTTTTAGTGGAGGCCAGAGGCAGCGGATTGGAATAGCTCGTTCTTTAATTATCTCCCCGAAAGTTATTATTTGTGATGAGGCAGTCTCAGCGCTAGATGTATCTGTCCAAGCCCAAATCATTAACTTACTAAAAGAACTTCAGGCGCGTTACCACTATTCATATATCTTCATCTCACACGATATGAGTGTGATTCGACATATCTGTGATCGAATTGCTGTGATGTATGCTGGTAGAATTGTTGAATTTGGGACTAAGGAAGAAGTTTTAAATTCACCGAAACACCCCTATACAGAAGCTTTACTTGATGCAGTGCCTAAAATTTCAAATAGAAAGTCGAAAGGTAAGAGGAAGATTTTATCGGGCGAGCCACCAGATTTGTCGAGAGAAAGAATTGGTTGTAATATGTTTGAAAGATGTGGTTATCGGATAGATGCCTGTCAAGCTACTCCTATGAAGTTGTCAGATGTTGGAAGTCACCACCTAACAGCATGCATGCGAACAAAGGAAATACAGTTGAATGGACTGAGTATTGAGGCAAAACAACCATGATGATCATTGTCATCGGACGCGGTCATTCAGGTACAAGAAGTATTGCTCAGACACTGTATGCGAGTAATGTTTACATGGGTAGCTTGCTTAATAACTCCTGTGATTTTGTTCCACCACACAACCTATATCGTAGTTGCCATATATTCTCAAAGTATGTGAAATATTCAGGTAATTATCAATGGGATTTTTCAGAAGTGTTAGGACAAGAAGTGCCAGAAAGCTTCAAAAAATTAGTTCAGGAATATCTTAAGCCTATATTAGAATCGAATAGTGAATTTAAAGGTTGGAAATTACCTGAAACCACTCTTATCTACCCCTGGATTTATAACCTTTTCCCGGATGCATTTTATATTTTTTGGTCTAGGCATCCATTTGATAGCATTCTTGGGAGACATTTAACAGATGATCTTCATGATTTCTCAGTGGATTATCCAAATTCACAGGATGTGTTTCAAAATCGAGCAATCTCCTGGCTTTATCAATACGAGATTCAAAAGTGTGTACCTAAGCCAAAAAATTCGATTGAAGTGAGGTTTGAAGATTTTGTTCTCAATCAGGAAACTACAATAAGTCGATTAGAAAAATTTCTTGGTAAAGATTTAGCTAAAATTCCAATGCGGCCTGATTCTCTTCATAAGTGGCGAGATAAAATCAATCCAGCTGAGTTTTCATATCTTTTTGATGCGATGAATTATTATGACTACTCCTACACATAGCTCTTCAATTCAGATCGCCTTGTATGGAGTTGCTCATGGGCATATTTCTCACTATGTAGAGGAATTTCGTAAGTTTACTGCTGCTCATGTGATAGGTGTTTTTGATGCTGATTCTGAACGATCTCTTTCCTTCTGTAATAGACATAAACTTAGAAAGTTTGACAACCCGGAAGAGTTACTCTCTCAGCATATCGATATTGTGATTATTGGTTGTGAGACAGCCTATCATCTGGAAGCGGTCTCCTTGGCTTGTAGATATGTTGAAAACATCGCGCTACAAAAGCCACTTGCAACTACTATCATTGATGGAAGGAAAATTTTACAAGAAATCCAGAAAGCTGGTGCCCGACTGTTCATGCTATGGCAGATGAGAGTTGATCCTGCAAATCAATTCATCAAGCAAATCATTGATGAGAAGCAACTCGGACAACTACTTCATTTTCGCCGAAGACACTGCTTATCCACACACAGGTGGAAAGATTTCCAGAAAAGCTGGCATGTAAATAGGCAACTGAACCTTGGGATGTGGGCGGATGATGCGGCTCACCCAATTGACTTAATGCAATGGTTGTTTGGAAGCCCCAAAACAGTGTATGCCGATATTGATACTCTCGTAAATCCAGAAGTGCCTGATGATAATGGGATTGCCATATTTAGATATGATTCTGGCTTATTCGTAGAAATTCAATGTTCATTCACTTCTGACTTTGGTGAGACCTCGACGGAGCTAGTTGGCACAGATGGAATGCTCATTCAATACTATGGGGATGCCCCAAGTTGTAATCAGGCTGAAAAGTCTAACTATGGCCTGAAGTGGAAAATCTTTGGGGACGGACAATGGCGGAAAGCTGAAGTTGACTCACCAGAGAATCACTCTTTCCGCATCAAAGCGCTTGCTCCAAAAATTCTTGAGTTTGCCCAGGGAGCATATGATCCCCCTTCATCTGACGAATACCTATATTCGCTCATATTGACTCTGCTCTGCTACGAGTCGAGTTCACAAAAAAAACAGATCGTACTAAGAGATTATGCCAATTAACACCGCTGTGATTGGTATGGGGCCGATTGGGAATCGCCATGCAGCAATTTATAAAAAGAATTCCAAAATCAATCTTGTTGGATTGTGTGAAAAAGATCCGTCAAGGAATCAAAAGGCAGCTTCTCAATTTAATTTGCCTTGTTATGCCTCAATAGAAGAGCTGTTTTCGAAGGAAGAAATACATCTATGTAGCGTAACCACAGGGGGTTATGAATATGGCAGTGATCATTTTGAGCCAACAAGATTTGCACTAACTAATGGCTCTCATGTGCTTTGCGAAAAACCGATCAGCAATTCCATTGCAAACGCATTCGAAATGGTTCAGACCGCAGAGCGGTACAATAAAATATTGGCCGTTAACCTGAATCATCGGTTTACCCCGGCAGCTCGCATTGCAAAGCAATGGCAGCTTGATAATAGAATAGGAACCCCACTTTTTATCAACATGAGCATTTGGATTCATAATCCGAATGAGTCTTCACCATTTTTTCACATCAAGGCTCTGCATCCCCACTCAATTGATATCATGCGTCATTTTTTTGGGGATATTGAGCAGGTTCACTGCTTTGCGATGAAGGGTCCAAATCGATCCATTTGGTCAAATGCAGAGTTTAATCTGAGATTTAAAAACGGATGTATTGGTTCTTTGACCGGCAGCTACGATATCCAACGTGGTCACCCAATGGAGAGATGCGAGTTTGCAGGAATTAATGGAAGAGTTGTGATTGAGGACATGTATCGAGAGGCAACTCTTTATCCTTCAGGTGATCTCGTCAAATCTGTCTACACAAATCCCATTTTTGGGGGTATGGAAAGTTTCACAGATACTTTTGTGAATCGTATTAACCATCTTGTCGACGAAATTGAGCACAATGTTGCGCCTCAAGATATCGATGGAAGTGGTTTAGATGGGCTGAAGGCTCAGGTCGCTTTGGAAGCTGCTGTGCAGTCAATCCTACAAGAAAAAGTCGTGCGAACGGATGATGTTCTCAAAATTTAGGCAAGTGAATGAGTATGGCTGAAGAAGACCTTTTATCTGAACACCAAGTATACCTGTTCAAAAAGAACGGATTTGTAAATGCAGGCCCTCTAATCACTGAAGACACAGCAACTGAGCTTGCTAATGAGATTCTTTCTGTCATTGAACATAGAGAAAACCCCACACGCACCCAACCTATTCGTATTGCAAATCTTTCAGGAGAAGAGCAGAGGCCAATTTGGCAAATCGTCAATATTTGGCAGGCATCCGAAGCGTTTTCCCAACTCTTGAAAAATGCGAAACTCAAACACTACATCTCGAAGTTGACGGGGAAATCGGATTTCAGGATTTGGCATGATCAGGTGCAGTACAAACCAAGTCATGTTGGAGGCCGCCTGTCATGGCATCAAGATTTGCCAAAGTGGCCTATAATGAAGGGTGGAACTCAATTGACGGCTTGGATCGCTCTTGATGATGCTGGTCCTCAGAATGGGTGTATGGTGATGGTTCCAGGATCGCACCTGAAGGGAAATCAGAATGAATGGTTGCATCAGCATGATGGAAGCTGGCAGCTTGGACACAATGACAGCTTTATGAGTGAACCGACTCAAGTGCTCTGTCCAGTGCAAAAAGGTCACGTTCATTTTCACGATTCACTCACTTGGCATAGCTCAGGCCCCAACCTTTCTGGTCAGCCGAGAAGGGCCATCGCGCTACATTTTATGGATACTGAGACCCTTTTCAATTGTCAGGGTGACCACCTATTGAAAGAGCATATTGCCAGTGAAGATGGTCAGCCGATCCAAGGGAATCCATTTTTACCAATCTAAATTTCTGCAACTCATTCGAAAGCAGGACTCCCAGATAAACTTTATCAACGATATAGGCACAATGAAACTTGGTTTTAACTCAGTTCTGTTCGGCAATTTTGATCTTGAAAAAGCTTTTATAGCTGCCAGTGAAATGGGCTACTCGGGAATTGAGCTTTCTGCCCTCGATCCAGCAATGAGTGAGCACATCAATGAGTCTGATCCAGTCAGTCAAAACATTTCTACGATTTGTGCGCTGATCAATAAATATGAATTGCCTGTAACAGCGATTGAGAGGGCAAAGCACGATCTCAATTTTTGGGAATACATTGTTCAATTGGCAGCAGGTATTGGATGTCCTGTTATCAACCTCGGTCCTGGTGGAAGTATTGATTCGAATGGTGTGCCCATTGCCGGAGGATCTTTTGATTCCGCATTAGAGAGTCTTAAAAGACACAGTGAAATTTCAAATAAATACAATGTGACGACTTGTTTCAAGGCTCATTATAATACTTGTATTGATAATACTGAACTGTCCAAAAAAGCTGTACAGTTACTAGAGAGTTACAATGTTCGTTTAGATTTTGACCCTAGTCATATATTTAGAGTTCCAGAGGATCCAGTAGATGGATTCAAAGAAGTCTTACCCTGGATCAGTCATGTCCATATCAGAGACTGTATTGCACAAGATATCAAAGGCCCAGGCTCACCATTTCAACAAATATGTGGCAGAGGAAAAATTGATCTAATCGGAATCCTTAAACTGTTACAGGTGTCAAATTACAATGGACCTATAAATCTTGAAGTTATTGGAGCAAAACAAGGTGATCTTTCACTTCACTCCTGCACCACTATTGCTGCAGAGTCAAAGGGATGGTTAAATTGTGCTCTTTCATCCATCACAGATTAAACTATGAAAAAAATTAAGGCTGCAGTAATTGGAGTTGGCAATATTGGCTCCATTCATACAGAGATTTACTCTTCCCTAGAAAATGTGGATTTGACTGCTGTCTGTGATATTGATCGGGAAAAAGTAGATAAGGCAGCCAATAAATTTAACTGCAAGGCATATTATAGTGTTGAATCACTGCTGACTGAGATGCCAATGGAGATTGCAAGTGTTTGTACGAAAGGGGAAGAAAATGGGGGAGATCACTATCTGCCAACTGTAGAACTTCTGGAAGCAGGGATACATGTTCTTGGTGAAAAACCTATCTCTAATAATATTGAACATGCTCGCTTAATGACAAAACTAGCTGAAGAAAAACAAGTTCGTTACGGAATTAATCTAAACCATCGTTTCACCCCCTCTGCGATCAAAGCGAAGGAATGGATTGACGCAAATCGAATCGGCACGATTCACATGATTGACATGACGATGTGGATTGATAACCCAGTGGAGACTTCTCCTTGGTTCCATCTACGTGCACTACATCCTCACTCCTTCAATATTCTCAATTACTTCGGTGGTCCAATACAAAAAATTCAATGCTTCGCTAATAAAGGTGAGGGAAGAAAAATATGGTCAAATGCTCAAATGAATCTTCAATTTGAAAATGGGATCATTGGGCACCTGAGAGGTAGCTACGATGGTGATTTTCCGTCTGGTTCGTTTGGCTTAGAAACCCTGGAGATCGTAGGTTCAAAAGGTAGAATTGTTATTGAAAATGCTTGTGAGTCTCTTCGTTACTACCCAAGGAGGAGCCGGAGTATGGAACAATATGACTGTTATGGCGGAATGAATCATTTCCAAGAAACTTTTAGATCAAGAATTGAGGCCTGGGTGCAAGATAACATAAACCAAGTACCACCTAATGAAGTAAATGGTTCCGGTAAGGAAGGACTAGCAGCCCAGGAGGCTATTGAAGGAGCTATCCGATCTTTTGATACCAATACTGTTGTTGAATTGTAATTAATTTTCTGATTTTAGTCTAAAAAATATGATGGAACAAATTTCTTTTAAAATGCTTCTTAACCCTGATCAAGCAGAAGTTTACAAGAAACGTCATGATGAAATTTGGGATGATCTTGTTGCTCTTCTGAAAGATGCTGGAATTTCTGACTATAGTATCTTCTTAGATCCTGAAACGAATATTCTCTTTGCTGTTTTGAAAAGAACAAAAGATCACCAAATGGAAGAGTTGCCGAAACATGAAGTTATGCAGCGTTGGTGGTCTTTCATGGGTGACATCATGGCGACTGAAAACAACGGAGCTCCAGTTGTCAAGCCGCTGGAGTTTATGTTTCATCTTCCGTGACTGCTTATCTCGGTTTTAACTTTTGTGTATCCTATGGAAGTAGAAGGAGGAAAAAACGATGATCCAACTTCATTTGGTGAATATTCCAGACCTTGAAAATGTTTTGAAGCTAGTCATCCTCTAAGATTCTATAATCTAGCGTTACCGATCATTTCAGTTCTCTTATTCGATAGTAATTATCCAGGGTGTGATTATGAAATTTCCAAAGATCAAAGACGTCCGAGCCTTTGTCCTCGATCAAAAGGGCTCTGGGGGTGATTATCATGATCGTGAAACTGGACATTGGCTGGTTGATTCCTTGATCTCGACACCAATGTCTGGCTACCCAAGCTACAAGGCATCTCGGACCAGCTTTGGTATCAATGTGATGAATAGCATTGTTGTGGAGATTGAGTCTGATGATGGAACCATTGGAATTAGTGCAGGGCAGGGAGGTGCTCCAGCTTGCTACATTATTGAAAAGCATTTTAAGCGCTTTCTGATTGGCCAAGATCCTAGAAGCCTGAATCAGATGTGGGATCAGATGTATCGCTCAAGTGTCTTTTATGGTGGGAAGGGACTCCCCCTGTGGGCATTAAGTGTTGTGGATCTGGCTTTGTGGGATCTACTGGGACTGCTTCGAGATGAACCAGTTTACCAGATGATTGGTGGGGCGGTCCGTGAGGAGGTGTCACTCTATTGCACAGGTATTCGACCGGACGTTGCCAAGGAAAATGGCTTCATTGGTGGAAAGATGCCTCTTTCCTATGGCCCCGTAGATCGGCTAGATGGAATCCGGAAGAATCGTGAGAAATTTGGAGAGATGCGAGAAAGAGTGGGTGAGGACTTCCTGTTGATGGCGGATTGTTGGATGTCACTGGATGTGCCTTACGCAGTAGAGTTGGCTGAAGCGATGAAGGACATCAAACTCTATTGGTTTGAGGAGGTCCTGCAGCCACATGATTTTGATGGTCATCGAATTTTGAAGGAACGTGTACCTTGGGTACGCTGGACTACTGGTGAGCATGAATATACGCGTTATGGTTTCCGAAAGCTCATCGAATCACGGTCCGTGGATATTTTACAACCTGATGTGATGTGGTGTGGTGGTTTGACGGAATTAATGCGAATCTCTGCCCTGGCCGCAGCCTATGACATCCCGGTGGTTCCTCATGGTAGTGGTGCCTACAGCTATCACTTTGTGATTACACAACCGCACTGTCCTTTCTGTGAATACTTGAACACGAGTCCAGATTGTCTGAGTTTTCCTGCTGTTTTTGGGAATATGTTTGAAAATGAGATTCTCCCTGAAAATGGGCGTATAAGACTTACTGAGGAGCCTGGATGGGGTTTGCGCATCAATAGGGAAGAACTCAATTTAAAGCGAATTCAATACTAGGCTCTCCCATATCGATTAAATTAAAATCAGTAATGAATGTTGATTCACAAAAGTTCACGTTGTCACTGGTTCAGAGGAATAAGAAAACTAAAAACTATCGATTAAATTAATTTACATGAAAAAAGTAGCCCGGATCGGTTTAGTTGGAGCTGGATGGTGGGCATGTCAATTTCACATACCACATCTACTTGAAAACAAAAATGTAGAACTTGTTGCAATATCGCGACTTGGAAACGCAGAATTAAGAGATATTCAATCAAGATTCAATATCGAACATGGATCTGAGAATCATTCTGAAATTTACAAATATGATTTAGATGGAGTAGTAATAGCTTCTCCGCATGTAGAGCATGCAGAACATTCAAAAGTAGCCCTAGAAAATAGTTGTCATGTATTGGTTGAAAAACCAATGACTACAAATATAAATGATGCGAAATTGATAGCAAAATTGGCGGAGCAAAAATCTAAAACTGTGATGACTCCATATGGACTAAATTACACTCACTATATGGAACAGGCGGCTGATTGGTTTAAAGCGAGAAAAGCTGGTGAAATTAAACATGTAGTTCTTCACATGTCATCTGCACTGATGGACTTATTTGGTGGAGAACCCATGCTTGAGACTGAGAACCACCTTTATCGACCACCTCCATCAACTTGGGCTGATCCACAGAGAGCTGGTGGGTATGGGTGGGGGCAGCTTTCGCATGCACTAGCTGCGTTATTTTTTGTAAGTGAACTTGAGCCAAAATCTGTCAGAGCAATGTGCAACAAATCCGCAACAGGTGTTGATTACTATGATGCTATGGTTATAGATTTTAGTTGTGGGGCAAAAGGTGTGGTTTCTGGTGCAGCTGGGCTCCCAAAGGGGAAATCTCCACAATTGGATTTGAAGATATATGGCACTGAAGGGATGTTTTTATTAGATGTTGAGGTTGGTAGAGAAAGAATGGTTTTGAACTGCTTTAATGGAACTGACTTAACTCATCAGATTGATGAGGGAGGAGGATATGGAGCCTATTCAACAAAAGAAGCAATCAACAGATTTGTAGAGATTTGCCGAGGAAATAATGCTCGCAATTCTGGAAATGAAATCGTGGGCCTTAAGACTGTTCAGGTACTAAGCGCTATGTACAAATCAGTTGAAAGTGGAGACGTAGAAATTTGCTGATTAGTATATTTTGCTTCCTAAGTAAATTCTTTTTGGAGAAAGCCTATGAAATAAATTCTGGAAATGAATTATCAATAAAGTCCTAAAAGCCTGTGATCTAAATGAGTTAATATACATTCAAGGAGGCAAAATGTGCCAAAAATCATTCTTAAAATTTGTACTCGTTATCTTAGGAGTATACTTTTTTTGGGGTCATAACGTCTACGCAATTGAAAAGGTTGCTAGGGAAAAAACATTAGTTGTTACACCCTGGAGTGACACCACGGGTCCTCTGAAAAATGCCAAAAATTGGCACATTTATCAGATTGGCAACAAAAATCAGCGTGAGATAGGTCACAAGACTATCTATGAAGCATTGATGTATACAAATCTTAATACTGGCGAATTGGTGCCCTGGCAAGCCACTGGATTCAAATACAACGAAGATTTTACGACTGTAACGGTTAATCTTCGGCCAGGTGTTAAATGGTCAGATGGAGTCTCATTTAGCTGTACTGATGTCAAATTCACGCTAGAAATGTTACGAGACAATTCTGATCTTAATTATGCCTTCATTTACCAAGAATGGCTAAAAGATGTGGTATGTGTCGATGATTTAACAGTTCAAATTAACCTAAACAAACCTGGGCCAAGATGGTTTCATATGAACCTGGCTTTGGGGCACGAAAACCATCAAGTAATCCTACCTTCACATATCTGGGGTGATAAAGATCCAAAAACATTTACAAATTATGATTTGGAGAAATCGTGGCCTGTAGGAACTGGAGCATATGCTTTAGTGAGTTCCAATGCACAGCAATATATTTTTGATCGAAGAGATGATTGGTGGGGAACTGAAACTGGTTTCATGGATAATCCAGCCCCAGAGCGCATCATTCTAGTCTCAGTCGGAGGTGATGAGTCAATGGCGCAAATGATAATTGCAGACAATGTCGATAGCGGTCACCCACTGCAACCAGGTTCTTTCAAAGCTGCTACTAAAAGGAATGAGAATATCCGTTCCTGGAATCGAAAAGGACCAGTCTGGGGCGCTGCAGATGGATGTGGATATGTTTTGTTTATGAATCTGGCAAAAGAGCCATGGAACAATAGAGATGTCCGATTGGCGATTAATTATGCAATTGATCGCAAACAATTATCAACTATAGGTTATGAGAACGCCAACTATCCGGTTGTTTTACCATACTCTTCTTACATGTCTGGACGATGGATAACACCTGCTACTCAGAAGATCATAGACAAATACGACCGGGATAAAACAGACCATCAGCTAGTTGCGAAGCATATGAAAGCTGCTGGTTATGAAAAAAATAGTAAGGGTCTCTGGTCTAAAAATGGAGAAACCTTGAAAGTGCCACTTAGGACACCTCAATGGTTAGCACCTCTTGCACCACCAATGAGTGTACAACTGAAGAAAGCTGGGTTTGATGCGAGCGCAGTCCTAGAGCCGGAAGCATCAAGTGCATGGGTGGACGATCTTAAAGTGGGCAATTTTGAAACAATGTTCATGGTTCATTGTGGGAGCCTAGGAGAACCCTACCAAACATTGAAAGATCTACACTCTAAATGGTCTGCCGATAATAAATGTAATAGTCCTATTGCATGTTCAAGATATCGTAATGATGAATACGATAAAATCATTGACAAGCTGGAAAAAATTCCAGGATCACTGGATGATGAAAACTATAAAACCTTAGTTAATCAAGCAGTTGATATCTATCTAAGAGACATGCCTGAAATAATGCTCTTAGAAGAGCTTCATGTAGTTGTTTACAATGAAAAGTACTGGACAAATTGGCCGGGCGGTGAGAATCCCTATGCAGCACCTTATCCATGTTGGGAAGCCTGGAACTTAATTGTTCACAACCTTCAACCGAGATAAATAAGCTAGCCAGCAGTTAAGGGACTGCTGGCTTTAATTTTAAATCCGAAATCAAGGAGAACTAATGAGAATATCTAAATGAACCTGAATTATGTTCTAATTAGATTTTTCCAATCACTTTTAATTATTTTCATCGCAGTAACAATCAATTTTGTGATTCCAAGAATGATTCCTGGAGATCCCATTGAAGCTGCATTATCGACGAAAATTGCTATTTCTGGAACAGTTAGTGTTGATGTCGAAGAAATGGCAAAAATTTACAGGAAAAAATTTGGATTAGATCAGCCTTATTTAGTACAGTATGTAAATTACCTTAAAGATCTTACTACATTTAATTTGGGTGTATCACTTGTAAATTTTCCCGAGACTGTGGCAACACAATTACTCAGCGCTTTACCTTGGACAATTGGATTATTAGTTGTATCCACAATAATCACTTTTCTTTTGGGTACAATCATTGGAGCCATAATAGCTTGGCCTTCGTGCCCGAAATGGTTCCATGTTTTAGTTATTCCATTCATGTTAACCTCAACTATTCCATTCTTTCTTCTCGGTATAATTTTATTATTTTTATTTTCTGTAGTTTGGGCGGTATTTCCTGCTGGAGGGGGATATTCCCCACTACTGATTGTGGATTACGACTTAGAAAGTGCAATCGATATAGCTTATCATGCTGTCCTGCCATCTATTTCCCTTGTTTTTGGAAGTCTGGGTGCCTGGGTACTGTCAATGCGCGCAATGATGATAAGTGTACAAGGAGATGACTACATTCTTTTCGCGAAATCTAGGGGGGTAAGTCCCGCACGGATTTTTGTATGGTATTGTATGCGAAATGCGCTTTTACCCCAATTTACAAACCTAGCTCTTACGTTAGGAACAGTCATTGGTGGTGCAGTCTTGGTGGAGATAATTTTCAGTTACCCGGGAATTGGATCAATTCTGTTTGCTGCAATTGCAGGGAAAGACTACTTTGTCATTCAAGGTATAGTTTATATTCTAATACTCTCACTGGGTGTCTGTCTATTTTTAATTGATTTACTTTATCCTCTCATTGACCCAAGAATAAAATATTCTGATTGAACATGAAAAAAATCCCATTCACGTTAATAAGTGGGTTAACACTACTTTCTTCAATTATATTGTTTGGTTATCTTGGGCCAATATTTGTTGATATCTCTAACTATGAAGTGGCTTCTGTCATGCCGTCACAACCACCTTCGAGCGAATTAATTTTTGGCTCGGATTCTCAAGGTCGTGATATGCTTTCAGTGACAATTTATTCGATACCACAAACCATTAAAATTGCAATAATTGCAGGTTTCTTTGGGATTTTTATCGGGTTATCTTTAGGTTTGTTGTCTGGTTATATTGGTGGGTTCACTGATACTTTAATTAGAATTACATCTGATTCATTGATGACAGTTCCTGGCATTGCAATACTTATCATCATTGCTACTAATGTTGATACGATGACTGTTGAATTAATGGGTCTCACAATCGCATGTATCGCATGGATGCACCCCACAAGAACTATCCGGTCTCAAGTCCTAACTATTCGTGAAAACAACTACATCAAGGTGGCAAGGGCAAACGGGCTGAATAATTTCCAAATCATCTTTTTCGAGATATTACCAAATCTACTGCCTTACATCGCAGCCTGTTTGGTTGCTTCAATCACAGGTGCAATCTTGGCAACTGTTGGATTAGAATCACTTGGGCTTGGGACTCAAGATGATCATACCCTTGGCACGACGATTTACTGGGCTAGACGTTACAGTGCTATCCTTAGAGGACAATGGTGGTGGTGGGGCCCACCGATCGCAATCATCTCCTTAATTTTTGTTAGTTTGTTTTTAATATCACTAGGACTCGACAAATACTCGAATCCAAAATTGTCAACGTTGAATTCCAAGAAAAGACGATCAGGGAATCTAGAAAATTCACAAAAGGATTCTCCAACAGCAAACGTATTAGAAATCAGTAATCTGACTGTTGAATTTGAAAAAGAAGGTAAAAGAATTATGGCATTAAATCAAATTTCATTAAATATATCTGAGAATCAAATTGTTGGACTTATTGGAGAGTCAGGGAGTGGTAAATCGACACTAGCAAATGCTGTCCTATCAATTCTTCCAGAGAACGGATCTGTTACTAATGGCAATATTATTTTCGACAACAAATTTGTAGGAAATTTAAGTGAACAAGAGTTAAACAAATTGCGTGCAAGTGAAATGGCGCTTATACCACAAGCAGCCATGAATTCATTGAATCCAGTTCTTAAAATTAAGGATCAATTACTTGACAGCCTTGTATTTCAAGAAAAAGATTCAGTGCTGAAAAATAAAAAGATAGTTCACTTGCTTAATCAAGTAGGCTTAGATGGAAATGTTGCTGATAAGTATCCTCACCAGCTTAGCGGTGGTATGAAGCAAAGAGTGACAATGGCAATGGCAATTTCTCATAAACCGAAACTACTTATTGCAGATGAGCCGACCAGCGCTCTTGATGTAGTTGTTCAAAAGCAGGTTATGAAGACTTTGAAAACAATTCAACAAAACCTGAAGTGTGGAATGATTGTAATTGGTCATGATTTAGGGCTTATCACACAATTTTGTGATGATGTTGTGGTCCTTTATGAAGGGCGAATTGTTGAGTTCGGGAGTGTCGAGGAAATCACCCAAAATCCTAAAAATAGTTACACCCAACATTTAATCGATAGCCTACCAAAATTTGATTTCCAAAATGCTTGAAATTCAACAACTTTGCAAAACATTCTCTTCAGGACCATTTTGGAACCGTCGTCACCACAACGCTCTGACAGATATTTCATTTAATATCGGCGTCAATAAAACATCTTTTACTGGCATAGTTGGCGAAAGCGGTAGTGGAAAAACTACCCTTGCTCTCCTCATTCTTGGGTTTCTAAGTCCCACAAAAGGTAAGGTTACTTATCATGGCAAAAATATTAATCAATTTTCTAAAAATGATAGAAAAGAATTTATTCGTAAAGTTCAACCCATTTACCAAGACCCATTTGCTTCTTTTAATCCTTTCTACAAAATTGATAGAATCTTAACTTATCCACTCCTTAAATTCAATCCATCATTATCAAGAAATAAGTACTCAGATGTGATTTCCTCGGCACTTGATTCAGTTGGTTTAAATCCAAGCGAAACTCTTGGTAGATTTCCTCATCAATTAAGTGGCGGTCAACGTCAGCGACTTATGCTAGCACGTTGTCTTCTTTGTAAGCCTGAAATTATTATTGCTGATGAGCCAGTATCGATGATTGATGCATCATTGAGAACTGATATTTTAGTACACTTGAAAAATTTAAATTTGAATCACAAGATTTCAATTCTCTACATCACTCACGATCTCACGACCGCTTACAATGCTTGTGACGAACTTGTTGTAATGAAGAATGGTTTTGCAGTTGAAATTGGCGATTGCAAATCAATCATAAAAACACCTGAAAACAAGTATACTCAAGATCTCATTAGATCAATTCCGACTCTTGATATAAGTCAAAACTGGTTAGATTCATGAACGGAGTACCTGCCAAAAATTCCGAAGAAAAATTTGTTTCAGCCCATCATTTAGGTGCTCTCCACTCACTTGTTGAAGGAGTCTGGAACCATATTAGCTACGATGATCCACTTTCACCCGATACTGTTTTGATTACGCCTGGTCATGTGCACTGGGACCTTGTCAAAATGGACAATATTGTAGTTTTTGACAAAAAAACCGAATCATATATTGGTGATGCTAGACCATTAGAAGCTGCTTCCTATTTCCACACCCCAGTGCACAAACACTTAGATACTCATAAGTGTGTTTTTCATATTCATACCCCATCCATTACAGCCGTTGCCACAAGAACTGATTTTGTATTTGAACCCCGGCTTACCCAGCACTCATGCTGCTTTATAGATTCCTATGGATACTTTAATGAGTATGATTCATTACAAGATGAGCTCAAAATTCAAAGACTTGTTGAGGCTTTCGAGAAAAGAAATTTGCTTTTCCTTAAGAATCATGGGGCCTTGGTAGCAGGACATTGCATTGAGGAAGCATTTATGTCTACTTATATGCTAAATCTTGCCTGTTCGTTTCATCTCTCCGTTTTTAGTGACAACACGCAATTCGATTTGATACCAACGGAGAAGGCTAGGTCAATGAAAGCTTTCTTTTATGATGGTTTGTATATGAGGCATTTTGATGGATTTCTTAATCACTTAAATTCTTTGTAATTATTTGATCTAATTTAATTGAGGAAAAATGAAAATTGAATCCATTGAATGTGTCAAAGTTGAATTTCCGAAAAAGAACTTTACTTCAAAACCAAGAAAAAAGTCCTGGGCGGAAACTGATGAAGTCGCCAATCCCATGTCACGCTTTCCATCAGTCAAATTACACCGAAGCCTATGGCTTCCTAAGTGGAACAGTGTTTGGTGTAAAGTTACTTTGGAAAATGGGGTCTGGGGCTTGGGGATGACAGATCATGGTGCTGTAGCAGCAACCATTATAAGGGATCATCTTGCACCAAATTTAGTGGGTCAGGATGGTTTTGCTATAGAAATGATTTCAGACATGATGTTCCGATTGACCAAGCCCTTTGGGACAGTCGGCCTTGCTTCCTATGCAATCAGCGCGATTGATTTGGCACTTTGGGATGCAAAGGCAAAGTCATTGGGAATACCTGTGTATTCACTGATTGGTGGACCCAAAGAAGAAAAAATCTTCTGCTACGCCACAGGTAATGATGTCGAATGGTACAAAGAATTGGGCTTCAAGGCCTTCAAGCTGGCTTGTCCTTATGGACCTGCAGATGGGTTGGATGGTTTAAAGAAAAACGTAGTATTTGTTGAGAGAGCAAGGTCCGTCATCGGTGATGATGCCGAATTGATGCTCGATTGCTGGATGTCGCAGGACATTGAATACACGGTAAGATTGGCTGAACAGCTTAGGCATTGCCGACTAAGGTGGATGGAAGAGTGCTTGTTGTCTGAAGATTTGCTGGGTCATGTTTCTCTACGCAAAGCGTTGCCTTGGCAAACCCTGACAACAGGGGAACACTGGTACACTCATTTCCCGTTTCAATGGGCGGTTTCCAATGATGTAGTAGATATCTTACAACCTGACATCAATTGGGTCGGTGGACTGACAACCTGTTTGAAGATTGCTGTCATTGCCGAATCAGCTGGAAAGAAAGTGATGCTTCATGCTGGCGGGCGCAACCCCTATGGTCAACATTTCTCCCATGCATTGTCATGTGTTCCTTGGTTGGAATATTTTGTTAGAGGTGCTCCTGGAGTTCCGTTAGAGGAAACTATCGAAGTTCCTGAGCAAAAGATCCCAAAGGATGGCTGGATGGAATTGGATGATCGACCTGGATTTGGGTTAGGTATCCAAGAAAGCTGGCTCTCACCTTATTGAATTTTATTCTCTCCTCTTCTGTCATAGACAATTCACTGATTGTTTAAAGTCCCATAGTTTTACCGAACCATTCAATTAGTTGATGTTTCCCCTGTCGTAACAAACTTCTGAGATATTTTAAGATGAACAAGTTGCCGCTGCGCAAAGTTGGTCAGACTTCACTGGAACTACCGATTCTTGGTTTTGGTGGTGCCCCCCTCGGTGAATTGTTTGAGCGTGTCTCTGAAACACAATCACGCCAAACTCTGGAAAGTGCATGGTCTGCAGGTATTCGCTACTACGATACCGCTCCCTGGTATGGACATGGGTTGAGTGAACACCGGATTGGTGGATTGCTGCGTCAGCAAGATCCAGAGGAATTTCTGTGTTCCACCAAAGTCGGGAGAGTGTATTCACGCTATCGAGGTCGGGCCAAAGACTTCAATGGTTCACCCTGGGCTGGCGGACTGCCCTTTACTCTTAAGTTTGATTACACCTATGATGGGATTTTTCGCTCCTACGAAGATAGTCTGCTGCGTTTTGGTTTGAACCAGATCGATGTACTCGTCATTCATGATTTAGATCTTGGTTACCATCGCACGGAAAAGCGTATGAATGAATACTTTAAGGAGTTGGAATCAGGTTGGAAGGCACTGGATGAACTAAAGCGTAGCGGGGAAATCAAGGCTTTTGGAGCTGGAATCAATTATGAATAT
>Ga0209631_10003276_pt1 | contig 18771 bp, 16 predicted proteins | sample COG_08_FD_184752 | JGI IMG/M metagenome (GOLD analysis project Ga0209631, IMG submission 184752) | Pelagic Microbial community sample from North Sea - COGITO 998_met_08 (SPAdes) (version 2) | ecosystem: Environmental > Aquatic > Marine > Neritic zone/Coastal water | place: Helgoland, sampling...
TTTTCACGATGATGCTATTACAGATTGTAAGTGGGAAAAAACGATCACTTGGACACCACCTAAGAATTTAAAAAGTGGGGTCTATTCTTTAAAAGTTAGTTCGGGAAAAACAATTGATAGGATCCCTGTAATAATCCGACCAGATAAGCCAAAAGCAAAAATTGCAGTGCTTATGAGCACATTTACATATCTAGCCTATGCTAATGAGAGGTTATCCTTTGAAGCACAAATAGCGCAAGCCATTGTTGCGCATACGCCTGTAATTTCTGAAAAAGATATTGAATATCAAAAATTAGAGGAATTTGGACTTTCAACTTATGATCACCATTCTGACGGTGCTGGCGTTTGTTTTACATCTTGGAAACGCCCAATAGTAAACCTGCGACCAGGGCATCGTATGGCTGGTATGACTATTCCCTGGGCGTTACCTGCTGATTTGTCGTTACTTTGGTGGTTAGAAAAAGCAGGTTATGATTATGATCTCATTACAGATCATGATTTAGACCGAGAAGGTGTTTCGGCTTTGAGCCCATATAAAGCAGTCGTAAATGTTACTCACCCAGAATACTATTCTGAAGGAATGCTAGATGCCACTGAGGAATATTTAACTTCAGGTGGTCGGTTCTTGTATATTGGAGGTAATGGGTATTATTGGGTCACGGCAATATGCCCTGATGATCCAGCTTGTATTGAGGTTCGAAAACTTGATGCAGGCTCTAGAGCTTGGCAAGCAGAGGCTGGGGAGGGGTATCTCGCTTCATCTGGAGAACGATCAGGACTTTGGCGATCTAGAGGTAGAGCTCCGCAAAAATTAGTTGGATTGGGTTTCTCAACAGAAGGATTTGACAGTTCTGAGCCATTTGAGCGGATGCCAGACAGCTTTCATAAGCATGTTTCTTGGATTTTTAAAGGTGTTGGTGATGAGGAGTTGATTGGTGATTTTGGACTTGGTTTAGGAGGAGCTGCAGGTATTGAGCTTGATCGGTATGACTTGGCGTTGGGTACTCCACCACACACAATGTTGATTGCTGCTAGCCATGGTCATTCAGATAATTATCCCTTGGTATCAGAAGATATAACCTATGCCTTCCCAGGTCGTGGAGGGACTCAAGATCCTCAGGTTCGTGGAGATATGATTTATTTTACCACACCAAATAATGGAGCAGTTTTTTCAGCCGGATCAATTGCTTGGAGTCAAGCTTTGCCAATAAATGATGGAGAAAATAATGTAGGTCTTATCATGCGCAATGTGCTTGATGCCTTCTTAAAAGAAGGCCCCTTACCTGGTTCAAAATATGTAGGGGATGAAAAACATTGGCGGTAAGTTGGAATTATTTAAATTACTTTAATAAGCACTGATTACATCCGTATATATGGGGTATTATAGTACCACAGTATTAAATTATTGTTTTTGTTGATTTAAATTTATTAATTAGTATTGACATGATTTGCATTTGATATAAAAGGCAGGCCTGTAGCGTGGAAATGCGTTAAATATACATAAATGGTGGAAAATATGAAAACTTATACAGCAAAACCTGCTGACATTCAAAAGAAATGGATACTTATAGATGCTGAAGGTGTCGTATTAGGCCGTCTTGCTTCGTTGGTTGCAATGAGGTTAAGGGGTAAACACAAAGCGTCATTTACACCTCATATGGATATGGGTGACAACGTAATTATTATCAACGCTGAAAAGATCCAAATGACCGGTAAGAAAAGAACTGATAAAATCTATTATTGGCATACTGGTCACCCTGGTGGAATTAAGCAAAGAACAGCTGGAGAGATATTAGAAGGTGCTCATCCTGAGCGTGTTCTGACTAAGGCTATTCAAAGAATGTTGCCTGGTGGTCCTTTAAGCCGCCAACAAATGACTAACTTGCGGATTTATGCGGGTACCGATCATGGACATGAAGCACAAAACCCAGAAGTGGTTGATATCAAATCTATGAATTCAAAAAATACTAGGAGCGCTTGAAAATGAGTGAAGATATTAAATCATTAGACGAGTTGAAGTCAGTCGTTTCAGGTGAGGAAGTTGCTGTAGAAGCTGCTGCAACTCCAAGAGAACCAAAGCGTGACAGCTTAGGACGATCTTATGCAACTGGTAAAAGAAAAGATGCTGTTGCCAGAGTGTGGATCAAGCCTGGTTCAGGGCGGGTAATGGTGAACGGACGAGAAATGAGTGTTTATTTTGCTCGCCCAGTTCTTCAAATGGTTCTAAGGCAGCCCTTTGAGATTGCAAGTGTGACTGGCCAATTTGATGTCATGGCGACAGTAAAAGGTGGTGGGTTATCAGGCCAAGCTGGAGCAGTCAAACATGGAATTTCTAAAGCGTTGCAGCTTTATGAACCTTCATTAAGAGGGGTTTTAAAGGCTGCAGGATTTTTAACACGTGACAGTCGGGTCGTTGAGCGTAAAAAGTACGGTAGACGCAAGGCTCGCCGTAGCTTCCAGTTCTCAAAACGATAAGGTAAATCTTAATTAAATCTTGATATAAAAAGGCAGTTAATCAAATAACTGCCTTTTTTATTTGGTAAAAGCGATCGTGTAATCTAACCTAACCAATAGTCACCAATCGGACTTATAACAGTTGTCGAAGAAACATCAGCACCAGCTTCTTCTCGTCTTTTTGCAACATCAGGTCGTTCACCAAATGTTTTCATAAATTCTGGATCTGGAACATCCATCATTACAAAGATAGAGGTCTCATCTGGGTTGGCGGCAGCCCAAATTATCTTTGCTCCCTCCGTTGGCATTTCGTCCTCAAATGATTTGGCCATTTCTGTCCAAGTTTTAAAACCTTTTGAAATTTTTACGGTAACTAAAATATTAGGCATTTATATTCCTTTCCACGTTTGATGTGATTCCCATAATTAGGCTTTCCAAAGGTAAGTCAAATGGCAGGAAATGTAAAAGTTGCTGTTATTTTACTTCCTCATTCATAAATACTTATCTAAATAATGGAAGCCCAACGTAATCGCGTAAAATCATTCGTCTTATCAATTTTTTAGATTGCAATTAGTTCTTCGGCACTTAATCCATACATATCGCTTAATCCCGCTGTCGCACTTTTACAACTGCCTGCAACTGACGGTAAAATATGATTAATATAGAAACTGGCTAGTTTATAGTAATTCCCACTTTCATTGTCAGCGACTGCACTCTTAAGGTGAAAGAAAGCTCCAAGAACAAGTGAGAATGCTTCTAAATATGGAGTTGCTCCTGCTAAACGACTATTCAAGCTATCTTGGGATAACATCCACTTAGTGGCGTTGGTTAGAGCTTCTACTGCCAATTTTACTTCATTTGACAAATTATTTAGGGATTGTGGCGTATTTGCGCATAAATCATTGATCTCATTTATGAGTTCAAAGGCCGCGTCACCACCGTCCATTAATTTTCTTGAAACCAGATCGATTGCCTGGATTGCATTTGTTCCCTCGTAGATAGAGGTAACTCGTACATCTCTCCAATATTGAGCTGCTCCTGTCTCTTCCACGAAACCCATGCCTCCATGAATTTGAATGCCAAGATCAGAAATTTCCATTCCTGTTTCAGTTCCAAATGCTTTGGCCATTGGAGTTAATAATGCTGCACGAGTGATCCATTTTTGTTCACCGGTTGCCTTGCTCATATCTATTGCCACTGCTGTTGCTAAACATATCGCTCTCGCAGCATAAGTTTTTGATTTCATTGTAAGTAATTTGCGACGAATATCAGCATAATCTATAATAAAACCTGTCTGATTTGTTGGTGATTTCCCTTGTTTGCGCTCTGAAGCAAACTTTAATGCTTTTTGCAATGCAGCTTCAGCTACGCCAAGCCCTTCTGCGCCCACACCCAAACGAGCATTGTTCATCATCGTAAACATCGCTTTCATACCTTGGCTTTCCTGACCAACTAACCACCCTTTTGCTGAATCATACTCCATCACGGCGGTTGGCGATCCATGTAGGCCCACTTTGTGTTCTAAGGAAACCACTCTCAAGTTATTCTTAATTCCCAAAGTGCCATCACTATTTGGAATAAACTTTGGAACGATAAATAAGCTTATACCTTTGGTTCCAGGAAGACTGTCAGGTAATCTTGCTAAAACGAGGTGGCAAACATTTTCTGTAAAATCATTATCGCCCCAGCTAATATAAATTTTTTGTCCAGTAATTAAGTAACTACCGTCTCCATTATTGATTGCTTTTGAGGTTAAAGCACCAACATCTGAACCAGCCTGTGGTTCTGTTAAGTTCATTGTGCCTGACCATTCACCGGAAATAAGTTTTGGAAGGTACAAGTCTCTAATTGTATCATTAGCATGATTCTCAATGGCATCTATTTGCCCTTGAGACATTAATGGATTTAAGGCTAGTGACAGGCAGGCACCATTCATCATCTCATTGACGCAGGTTTGAATTGTCAGAGGTAAACCCATGCCACCATATTTTTGATTTGCGGCAACCCCAATCCAACCTCCTTGCGCAACCGCTTTGTAGCCGTCTGAAAAGCCTGGAGATGTCCTGACTACTCCATTTTCTAGTATAGCTGGAGAAAGATCTCCAACCCTTTGCAATGGAGCCAAGACTTCTTCAGCTAATTTTGCGGCTTCATTTAGTATTGCTGATGTCGTCTCCAGTGAGGCGTCTTCATAAAGGCTGGTCGAGCTAAGATTTTTGTAATCAACAACATTCGCTAGCATAAATGATATATCTGATAAGGGTACTCGATAACTCATTAAAAACTCACATTCTATCTTTTGGTATTTTATAACAATGCTTTTTTTTAATTTATATAGGCTTTGTTATAAATATTTTCGAAAACTAATAAAACTTACTATTAACTCATTTTTATGTAACTTTTTTTTAAAAACTTTAAAGGCTTAAGTTAAAAACTGATAAAATTATTGAAGGTTTAGATGATAAGTTCTATGGAGTGATTTATAATAAAGGAGAGTTAAACTTGAGCATGAAGCACAAAATAGCCATTTTGGGAGCAAGCGGGTATACTGGGGCAGAGCTAATTAGGTTGATTTCCACACATCCTAGCATGTCAATTAGCGCTCTTTCAGCTGATCGCAAGGTGGGAATGAGTATGGAGAATGTCTTCCCGCATTTGAGACATTTAATGCTTCCAAAATTGACCAAAATTGATAACATTGATTTCAGTCTAATTGACTTAGTCTTTTGCGCATTACCGCATGCAACTAGTCAAAAAATCGTAAAACAGCTACCTTGTCATGTTAAAGTTGTGGATCTGTCTGCAGATTTTCGAATAAGAGATCCCTTGCTTTATGAAAAATGGTATGGAAAGCAGCATGATGCTTTAGATCTTCAGGAGAGGGCGGTTTATGGTCTTACTGAATATTATCGCAAAGATATCAAAAAAACAAATCTAGTGGCCTGCACTGGCTGTAATGCGGCTACAGGTCTGTATCCTCTTTTACCTCTTATTGAAGATAAGGTAATTGATACTGATGAAATTATCATAGATTTGGCGACAGGTGTGTCTGGTGCGGGGCGATCTCCAAGTGAGGGAATTATACACTCGGAAGTTTCTGAAGGATTTCATGCATATAACATAGCTAAGCACCGACATTTGGCGGAATTTGATCAAGAATTGACAAAGGCTGCAAATAAAAATGTAGAGGTTACCTTCACTCCTCATTTATTACCGCAAAATAGAGGAATATTAGCAACAATTTATGTTAAGGGTGATGCTAATAAAATCCATCAGTCTTTAGAAAAGCGTTATAATAAAGAGATATTTGTATCTATTTTGCCATTGGGTGAGGCACCCGCAACACGTCATGTTCGCGGTTCAAATTTTGTCCATATTGGTGTGGTACCTGATAGGCGAACAGGTAGGTGTCAAATTTTTTCAACTTTGGACAATTTAACCAAAGGCTCTTCCGGGCAAGCAATTCAAAATGCAAACATTATGCTGGGCATAGATGAGGCAGCAGGGCTATTAATGGCGCCAATGTTTCCTTGATGATGAGTCTCAAGAAAAAAAGGCGAATTCAACTTATCATTATCTTTAGCATTTCTTTAACCTTTTCCGCTTTTTTAATTGGTTACGCTATGCGCGATGGAATACAGTATTTTCGATCACCCTCGCAAGTTATTGAGCAGTCTCCATTACCTACTGAGCTTTTTAGAATTGGTGGCCTTGTAAAGGATGAAAGTTGGATTAAAGGTAAAAAGCATCAATTTGTTGTTACAGATACAGAGAATGACATTCCTGTAGAATTTATTGGAATTTTACCAGATTTATTTAGAGAGGGCCAAGGAGTTATTGCAACTGGTAACTTAGTTAACAACATTTTTATTGCATCTGAGGTTTTGGCTAAGCATGATGAGAACTATATCCCTAAAGAGGTTATGGATACATTAAAAAATAAAGGCCTTTATAAGCCTATTAAATAATAATTATCAAGTGCTTATACGGTATAATTAATACTTAATAACTAAGTTATTTACTTTAAATCTTTAAGACTTTGTTTCTGATTTGAAGTTAGTAAAATTTAAGCTATTCTTAAAGATAATAGTAAAAGGTTTATGATGATAACAGAACTCGGGCACTTCGCCTTAATTTTAGCTTTTAGCTTGTCTATTGTCCAAATGATAGTACCGATGGTTGGCGTCAAGTACCGTTTAGGAAATTGGATTAATCTATCCAGTGCGCTAGCAACTTTTCAGTTTCTGTTTACTTTTATAAGTTTTGTTACATTGATGAATGCATTCATTACATCAGATTTTTCAGTCAAGTTAGTGTTTAAAAACTCTCATTCTTTGAAGCCTATGCTTTATAAAGTAAGTGGAACATGGGGAAACCATGAAGGCTCGATGCTACTATGGGTGCTTATACTTACATTTTTTGGATTTTTGGTGGCTGTTTTTGGTACCAATCTACGTTCAGATTTTAAGGCGAGGGTGTTGTCTGTACAATCTGCGATCGGAGTATGTTTTTTTGCTTTTATTTTATTCACATCTAATCCTTTTCAAAGATATGATATTGTGCCCTTTAACGGACAAGACCTAAACCCTCTATTGCAAGATCCAGGTTTGGCGTTTCATCCACCTTTTTTATATATGGGCTATGTGGGGCTTTCAATGTCATTTAGTTTTGCTATCGCCGCTCTTATGGAGGGTCGCGTTGATGCAATATGGGCCAGGTGGGTTAGACCATGGGCCTTGATGGCATGGACATTTTTAACTGTCGGAATAGCAATGGGTAGTTGGTGGGCATATTACGAATTGGGTTGGGGAGGCTGGTGGTTTTGGGATCCAGTTGAGAATGCTTCTTTCATGCCTTGGCTTATTTCTGGAGCATTGCTTCATTCTGCAATTGTATTAGAAAAGCGTGAAATTTTAAAAAATTGGACAATATTGTTGGCCATATTAGCATTTTCTTTTTCGTTAATTGGCACTTTTATAGTTCGTTCTGGAATTATCACTTCTGTTCATGCATTTGCGAATGATCCGACTAGGGGAATTTTTATCTTAATTATTCTTTTTATCGCTACAGGTGGTGCTTTAATACTTTTTGCAGTGCAATCACATAAAATTAAATCAAATAATACTTTTTCATTAGTAAGTCGCGAAAGTGCATTAGTTTTAAATAACCTATTATTGATGGTATCAGCGTTTGTGGTGTTTATTGGAACTCTCTGGCCATTATTTGCAGACTTATTTTTTGATAAAAAACTTAGTGTTGGTGCTCCTTTCTTTGATTTAGCATTTACGCCATTCTTTATCATCATTGCTATTATTTTACCTGTTGGATCTAGCCTTGCTTGGAAAAGAGGAAACTTTAACCGCTCTATGACTGCATTATGGCCAGCTATGATTTTTGGAATTGTAATTGGTTCGGCCATTTGGGTCTTGCAGACAGGTGGGCGTATGATGGCTCCTATTGGCATATCACTTGCTACATGGTTAATTTGTGGAGCTGTTGCTGATCTGTGGAGCCGAGCGCAAGCAAAAACCATAAAATCAAAAATAAAGCGGATATTAAATTTCCATCGATCTGATTTTGGTAAGCTTTTTGCACACAGTGGACTTGGTATCACGATATTTGGAATTGCCGCTATAACTGCTTGGGAAATTGAAGATATTAGAGTGGTCAAGGATGGTGAAAATTTTAATGTTGGTTCTTATAATTTTCTATTTCAGGGTGTGACTACCGGTTCTGAAAAAAACTATCTAGTAACGCGTGGTGATTTTCTCGTTAAAAAAAACGGCGAAGAAATAGCAAGAATGTATCCAGAAAAAAGGTTCTATCCTGTTGCCAGAATGTGGACTACGGAAGCATCTATTGACCAAAGTATTACTAGAGACCTTTATATAGTTATTGGGGAAGAGCAAGATGACGAGAGTTGGTCCGTACGAACTTATATAAAGCCTTTTGCAAATTGGATTTGGCTTGGAGCGTTAGTTATGGCATTGGGTGGGCTTTTGAGTATTTCTGACAGAAGACTTCGATTTTCTGCTGGTGCTCCAAGAAAAAAGATGAGCTCGAGATATGAATAAATTATTAGACGTATGTAAAATATTATTTGTATCAATTTGTCTGATTTCTTATCCAATTACTGTGCTTTCTGTTGAATCAAATGAGATATTGAGTGATCCAGAATTAGAAGAGAGAGCTAGAGCAATATCAAAAAATCTTAGATGTTTGGTTTGTAGAAATGAAAACATTGATGACAGTAATGCGGAATTGGCTAAAGACCTTCGATTGTTGGTACGTGAACGCTTAGCCATTGGTGAAACAAATAAAGAGATCACTAATTATGTGGTAAGTCGCTACGGTGAGTATGTGTTGTTAATGCCACGTTTTAATTGGCTTAATTGGTTTCTCTGGCTGTGTGGACCCATTATGCTTATTTTAGGTTTTATTGTTGTAATCTGGTCATTTAAAAATAAATCTAAAACTAATGACTTTTCACTCTCTGAAAAGGAGCGGCAACGTATTAAGGAATTATTGAAGGATTGACGATTAACTTAAATTAAGATTTTAAAAGTATTAATAGTTTTTATTGAGGAATTTTTATGAAATATGAAACAATTAGATATCGAGTTGAAAACGATATAGCGCTTATCACCTTAAATAGACCAAAAGTTATGAACGCGTTGACCGTTCAAATGAGAGCGGAGATCGAAAACGCCTTTCAGCGAGCGGCTGGAGAAGCCAGAGTTGTGGTTATGACTGGAAAAGATAAAGCTTTTTGTACGGGGCAGGACCTTGGAGATAGAGCAAATGCAGCAGATGTCGATATGGAGCAATCATTAAAAAAGACATATGAACCAATGTTAAAAGCTATATTTGAATGTCCTATTCCAACTATTTCTGCTGTAAATGGGCCTGCTGCAGGTGCAGGAGCAAATTTAGCATTAGCAGCTGATATTGTCATTGCTTCTGAAAGTGCATACTTTCTTCAAGCTTTTGGTCGAATAGGATTAATACCGGATGCAGGTGGAACCTACACTATGCCTAGATCTATGGGGTTTGCAAAGGCGCTAGGTGCTTCATTATTTGCCGAGAAAATTCCAGCGAAAAAGGCAGATGAATGGGGTTTGATTTGGGAAGCTGTGGCTGATGATAAGTTTGAAGAGACTTGGCGCGCTAGGGCTGAATTTCTTGCAAAGGGTCCCACGCTTGCGTTTTCAAAAATGAAATTGGCTTTACGTGAAAGTTGGAATCATAATTTAGATGAACAATTAGCAATGGAAGCTAAAATTCAAGGAAAAGTTGGGAGATCTAGAGATTTCTTAGAGGGCGTTAGTGCCTTCTTAGAGAAAAGACCGGCTAAGTTTGAGGGCCGTTAAAAGGCATCTTCAAAAAATAATGCCATTTCCTTAAGAGATTGTTTGGACTCGGGTATATCTGGATAGTACTCGAATACATGCCACATTCCCTCCCAGACTCGTAATTCAACATTAACATTAGCGCCCCGCATCACTTTTGATAACCTAATACATGAACTTAGCAATAAATCTCTGGTCCCACTGGTAATTAATGTTTTTGGATAAGTCTTATCAAATTGTCCGTAAATTGGAGATAAAAGGGGGTTGTCATATTTGTTACCACCGGCATATATATCTGACACCGCAGTGACATTTTCTAAATTTAATATTGGATCCCTTTTATCGTTGTATACGAAACTATCTCCTTCGTTATGCAAGTCGCAGGCGGGCGATAAAAGCCCCATTTTTTTTGGCATTTTGAGATTATGTTTTTTTAATAAATGAGTGAGTGAAAGCGCTAAGGTAGCGCCGGCACTTTCGCCCATCAACAATGGCGGATATAGCGACTTTGCCCAAAGAGTTTTTGCAAATTTAAATATGTCATCCAAAGCAGCTGGAAAAGGAAATTCTGGTGCAAGTCGGTAATAAGGGCAGTAAATTATTGATTTCGTATAATCTGCCATTTGTGCGCTTATAACCAAATCATTAAATGGTGATCCTGTAGTAAAACCGCCACCAAAAAGATACATGATCTGTCGATTGTTAATGGCTTTTTCCGGTTCAATTTTTAGAGTTTTTATTCCACCAATTTCTATATATGAAATTTGGCAATTAAAATCTTCTATTGCTTTTTCTGACGCTGCTTTTGATTCAATATCAATGCTTTGACGCAAAGCTACCATATTATCAATATCAACAAAGTTTGAATTTTCACTTTGTAATAACTTATGTACGTACTTCGCCTCTTCACTCATAGATCCAAGTGGTTTTGTCATTCTTTCAGTCTCTGGCTAGCTGGTCAAGGATCCTTGCCCAGCTTCTAATACCCCGATGAAAACTAGAAAGATCATATTTCTCGTTTGGTGAGTGTATTTGATCATCATCCTTTCCAAAGCCAATTAACATTGCATCTGTATCTAAAATCTCTTTAAAATGACCTGCTATCGGAATTGAGCCTCCACATCCTACAAAAGCTGCTTCCTTGGGCCATTCTAGAGACAAAGCTTGTCTCGCTTTTTCAAAAGCTACATTTGTAGTCGACATGTGGGTTGCTTTTGAAGGTGTTTCTTCGATGTAATCGACAGAGCAATCTTCTGGCAGGTTTTTTTCTATATAAGTCTTTAGACTTTCAATGATCTTAACAGGTTCTTGATCTCCAACTAATCTAAAACTTATTTTTGCAGATGCTTTTGAAGGGAGGACAGTTTTAAAACCTTCACCTTGATAACCGCCAGAAATTCCATTTACATCACAAGTTGGTCGTGACCAAATCATTTCTAAAGGGGAGTATTCAATTTCACCAGCAGGAACTGATAGGTCTACTTCATTTAAAAAATGACTATGGTCAAAATTTAGGTTTTCCCATTGCGTTTTTAATTCGTTAGACAGATCATGTACACCATCATAAAATTTGGGAAGGGTAATATGCCCATCTATATCATGTAATCCTGATAAAATTTTAGTTAAGATTCTTATGGGATTTATAGAAATACCACCATACATTCCTGAATGTAGATCGCGAGAGGGTCCAGTTATTTGGACTTCAATTTTTACTAAACCTCGTAACATTGTAACTATTGCCGGTGTTTCTTCACCATACAAGCCAGTGTCACATATTAAAGCTATATCCGACTTTAATTCTGATGCATTTGCTTTCATAAACGGAACGAGTGAGGGAGAACCACTTTCTTCTTCTCCCTCAAAAAACATGGAAACTTGCACTGGCAACTTTCCATGTATTTTTTTCCAAGCCCTGCACGCCTCAACAAATGTCATCAATTGACCTTTATCATCTGCTGCGCCCCTTGCTCTGATAACCTTACCTTTTTTTGTTTCCTCTAATTTCGGCTCAAAGGGCGGGCTATCCCATAATTCCAAGGGATCAGCCGGTTGTACGTCATAATGGCCATAAAACATAACATGAGGACCAGTGCCTTTTGAATGCCCCACTACCATGGGGTGGCCAGAAGTATCTCGTCTGTTAGCATCAAAACCCATTGTCCTTAGGTCACTCACTAGCCAATCTGCTGCTTTTTTACACTCTGATTTGTAAGCGTGATCTGTGGAAATTGATTTAATCTTAAGTAATTCAAACAATCTATCAATTGAGTTTGGGAGATCTTCATCTATTTGATTCAATACTTTCGATATTGTCATTTAATATTTGCCTTGTTTTCTAAATTGTTAATTAAAATAAAGATTATCAGGTTATTTTGTTATCCAACCTCCGCCTAAAATGCGAGTGCTATTTTTATCATAAAAAACACAAGCTTGACCTGGTGCTATCCCTTCCTCAGCCATTGCCAATGTTACTGATGCGGATGTTTTTCCAGTAGGTTTGATGATTGCTTCTTTTGGTTGCGACGTTGAGCGAACTCGTACATTCATATCTCGTATTTTTACATCGTCAAAGGCGGTGTCTCCAATCCAATTCACATCGTTTATTTTTATTGTTTTTGTCGCCAATAATGATTTGGGCCCTACTACTACTTTTCTGTTTTCTGCGTCTAATTTTAATACATATAGTGGATCTCCACCTCCAATGCCAAGTCCGCGGCGTTGACCCACTGTGAAGTTAATAATTCCGTTATGTGTGCCGATTTGTCTTCCGTGAATATCTACAATTTCGCCTGGTTCGATTGCTTCTGGTTTAAGCTTTTTTATAACATCAGCGTAGGATCCGTTTGGGACAAAGCAAATATCTTGACTATCAGGCTTATCAGCCACTGAAAGACCATATTTTTTCGCAAGTGCTCGCGTGGCTGTTTTAGAGTCTAAATGGCCTAAAGGAAATCTCAAAAAATCTAATTGTTCTTGCTTCGTGGTGAACAAGAAATAGCTTTGATCTTTAAGTTTATCCGTAGCACAATGCAATTCAGCTTTTGTTGACCCTTGCACGCGTTGAATATAGTGGCCAGTTGCCATGCAATCAGCGTCCAAATCTTTTGCAGTTTCCAATAAATCCCTAAATTTTACCTTTTCATTACATCTTATACATGGAACAGGGGTAGATCCTGCAAGATAACTTTCAGCAAATTCATCGATAACATTTTCTTTAAACATATTCTCATAATTTAATACATAATGTGGAAAATCCATTTGTTGGGCAATTTTGCGTGCATCGTGAATATCTCTGCCAGCACAACAAGCACCTTGTTTTGCAAGTGCTGCTCCATGGTCGTATAATTGAAGGGTGACTCCAATTACGTCATAATTCTCTTCCTTTAACATGGCCGCAACGACTGAGCTATCTACACCACCTGACATTGCGACTACAACTCTGGTTTCAGAGGGGCACTTGGCAAAGCCTAAGGAATTTATTTTTTTTGACATTTGAGCCTCAACTACGTTGATACCATATACATAAAAAAATGTAGTAGCTACAAGTATCGTTTTAACAATTGTTTTGAGTGTAAAATGATTAATCAAAATAAATTGATATATAAATTTGAGATGTATTCTAGACGTTATCCTAGTATAGGTTATGATAATATTAGTAAGCTACACCTTGGAGTGTCTTTTGTGAAAGAAATTAATATTACAGATTTTTCTGCTGAGGAGGCAAAAAAAGAGTTAGCTCGTCTCGCTATTTTATTAAAGAGAGCAAATCTCGCATATCACCAAAATGATAATCCGATTATGTCAGATGCTGAGTTTGATCAGTTAAAGTTATTAAATCAAAAAATTGAAAATTTATTTCCACTGTTAAAAAGAAGTGATAGTCCAAGTGAAGATATTGGAGCTCCGTCTGCTCCTGGATTTAAGAAAATTAAACATTCTAAAAAAATGTTTTCTCTTGGAAATGCTTTTAGCGAAACAGATTTGAATGAATTTGATTTGAGAATACGCAAACATCTTGGTCTTAAATCAGACAAAATAGTAAGTTATGTTGCCGAACCAAAAATTGATGGTTTGTCGTTGTCCTTACGATATGAAAATGGAATTTTGAAATATGCTGTAACAAGAGGAGATGGGGAGATAGGTGAGGATGTTACCAACAACGCTAAAACAATACAATCAATACCAAAGGTACTGAGTACATCTCAAGATATTCTAGAGGTTAGGGGTGAAGTTTACATGTCGCACGATAACCTCATAAAATTGAATAAAACTCAAAAAGAAAAGGGTCAAAAAACTTTTTCAAATCCTCGGAATGCAGCAGCTGGGTCTTTAAGACAATTGGATGCAAAAATCTCAATGGAAAGGCCTTTGAGTTTTTTCGCCTATTCATGGGGAGAGTTGTCAGAACCATTAGGCGAAACACATATTGAAGCCCTCAGTAAATTAAAATTGCTTGGTTTTAATACAAATCCACTGACTTTAAGGGTTCAGGATATTAAAGATTTGCTAACTCACTACAATTTTATAGAACAACAACGAAACTCTCTAGGTTACGATATCGATGGGGTTGTTTACAAGGTTGATAATATTGAGCTTCAAAATAGACTTGGTTTTAGAACGTCGACGCCCAGGTGGGCAATAGCTCACAAGTTTCCTGCTGAATTGGCGTGGACGCTATTAGAGAAAATTGATGTTCAGGTCGGGCGAACTGGTGCTATTTCACCCGTTGCAAGGCTGAAACCAGTTACGGTCGGTGGCGTCGTAGTATCGAACGCAACATTGCACAATGAAGATTACATTGCTGGCATTGGGGGTGATGGATCAGCCATCAGGAACGGAAAGGATTTACGAGAAGGGGATTGGGTTCAAATATACCGTGCTGGAGATGTAATACCTAAAGTTGCTGATGTTGATTTAAAAAAACGCAAAGAAAATATCCAAATATTTAAATTTCCTCTGGAGTGTCCAAGTTGCGGTGCCGTAACTTATCGTGACCCGAACGATGCAGTAAGGCGTTGTCTTGATTTTACTAATTGTCCAGCACAGGTGGTGGAACGACTAAAGCATTTTGTGTCCCGAGGTGCTTTTGATATTGATGGTTTAGGAGAAAAACAGGTTGAGCAATTTTTTTATTGTGGATGGATAAGTGAGCCTTCTGACATATTCGATTTAGAAAAAAAATACGCTCTTCAGTTAATTAATAACGATGGATGGGGTCAAAAATCAGTCGATAATTTGATTGACGCTATAAACTCTAAAAGATTTATTAGCCTTGATAAGTTGTTGTTTTCTTTAGGAATACGGCATTTGGGCGAAGGGGCATCCAAATTAATTGCGCGCCATTATTTGAGTTGGGATGCATTTTCTATGGCTATGGAAGAGGTTTATAAACAAAATACTGATGCATGGAATGATCTTATTTCTATTGATGGAGTTGGGGAAACTCTTTGTAAATCTCTTTTTGATACCTTTTCTAATCAAAATCAAAGGTTAGAAATTAACAGGTTAGTTGATAAACTTGAAGTAGAACCGTTGGAATTAAAACAACCTTTGGATAATCAAGTATTCGGAAAAAAAGTTGTTTTTACTGGCACTCTTGAAAAAATGTCTCGAGGCGAGGCTAAGATGCATGCTGAGCGATTAGGGGCACGGGTTGTGAGTTCCGTCTCTGTAAAGACTGATTTAGTAATTGCTGGGCCAGGGGCTGGCTCGAAAGCTAAAAAGGCTGCAGAATTGGGAATAGCTATTATCAATGAAGATGATTGGATCCAGCTTGTTGGGTCATTAGCGTAATGGCTGGCCGGCCAGAAATTCTATTTCCATTATTTTCTAACCTCACCAGTTTAGCTGGTATTGGCTCGAGATTGTCAGAGCGTCTGCATAATCTGGATATTATATATCCGAAAGATATGCTATTTCATATTCCACAATCGATATGTGACAGATCGTTAATTGACTCAGTATTGAATGCTGATTTGCCGCAAACTGTTACTGTCAGGGTGCAGGTGATAAGACACATTCCAAATTTTGAAAAAGGTAGACCATACAAAATTGAGGTTAAAGATGAACAAACTAAATTCAATATTGTTTACTTTCATCCACGGATTCAGTGGCTTAAGGATATCTTTCCAATAGATGAAGTTCGCGTAATTTCTGGAAAGGCTGAGAGTTTTGATTCCGTTATTCAAATGACCCATCCTGAATTTATTGTAAAAGAAGATAAAATTTTAGAGATTCCAAAAGTTGAACCAATATATCCCTTAACATATGGCTTATCACAAAAGGTCATAAATAAAAGTTTAAGAGGAATTCTAAAAATAATCCCTAGTTTAGACGAGTGGATTGAACCAAACCTGAAAAATAGAGAAAAGTGGTTGTCTTGGAAGAATTCGATCGAATGTGTTCATTCACCAAAAATATTTAACGATCTTGAGGCTTCAAATACTAATCGCCGAAGGTTAGCGTATGATGAATTTTTTGCGCATCAATTGACTTTGGCTATCGCACGTAAGTCAAAAAAAACTTCGACTGGTTTAGCATCAACATCGATTGGTAGTTTTGTTAAAAAGTTAATCATTTCATTACCATTTTCACCCACTGATGCGCAAATTCGTGCTAAAGATGAAATAATTGATGATATCTCTAAACCCATAAAAATGAATAGATTACTACAGGGAGATGTTGGTTCTGGTAAGACATTAGTAGCAGTTATGGCCATGCTTGAATGTGTTGAATCAGGGGGGCAGGCAGCATTTATGGCTCCTAGTGAAATACTAGCTCGCCAACATTTCGAGACTTTAAGCGCCATGCTACAGGATTTTCAACTTAACATTAAGATATTGACAGGAAGAGATAGAGGAGCACAAAGAGAAGAGCTGTTATCAGAATTAAAGGCTGGTGAAATAGATATTTTAATTGGAACCCATGCTCTTTTTCAATTGGATGTAATTTATCATAAACTTCGACTTTGTATAATTGATGAGCAACATCGGTTTGGTGTTCAGCAGCGTATGGAATTAAGCGCAAAAGGCAAGGCGGCTGATATTTTAATAATGAGCGCCACGCCAATTCCAAGATCGCTTTCTTTAGCCCAATATGGTGATATGGACTTGTCCATTATCGATGAAAAGCCAATCGGGCGAAAACCCATAAAGACAGTTTTAGTGTCTTCGAATAGAATTAATGAGATCGTGGGTAGGATACAAAAAGCGATCCAAGATAATAAGCAAGTTTACTGGGTTTGTCCTTTGGTATCTGAAAGTGAAGTTTTAAACCTGACTTCTGCTGAGGATAGGTTCTTATTCTTGAAAGAGCACCTTGGAGAAGATTTGGTTGGAATTATTCATGGGCAACAAAAATCAACTGAAAAAGATACCACCATGGAAAGATTTTTATCTGGAGATATAAAAGTATTAGTTGCTACGACAGTTATTGAAGTGGGGGTAGATGTTCCCAACGCATCAATAATGGTGATTGAACATGCAGAAAGGTTCGGTTTAGCACAATTACATCAATTACGAGGTAGGGTAGGTAGGGGATCAATAGAAAGTAGCTGTCTATTATTGTTTGATAACTCTATCAGTAAAGCTGCAAAAGATAGATTATCTGTATTGCGTGAGACCGAAGATGGTTTTTTAATTGCAGAAAAAGATCTTAAAATTCGTGGTGGGGGCGATTTGATCGGACTGGAGCAATCTGGATTGCCAAAATTTAAAATTGCTGATTTGGCAACACATGCCGATTTGATGTTAATTGCGCACCAAGATGCTAGGTTTCTTTTAAATGAGGACCCAACGTTAACTGGGAAGAGGGGTAAAGCTGCTAAAACTTTGTTATATTTAATGGAAAAAGAAAATTCTATCCCTTTGATTTCAATAGGTTAGCATTATTTAAAAAATTGTTCTTGTTATGTTCTCAATGAGGTGATATCGATATGGAACACAAGGGGAACAAAGAAATGATTAAAGAAACTCAAAGAATAATAAAATTTTCCAATAAAAATATATTAGTTGATACTATAGCGTGTGGATTAATTGTCTTTTCACTCCTAACAGTTCTTTATTTACCTTCTTTTTTCTGACCAGGAGCCATTAATCTACATTGATCTATTGCTTCGACTACAGCATCTGCTGTTAGCATTATAGATGAATGCCTATTATGGTAGTTTTGTGCGGATCTTAATGGCTCGTATCCTTCAAAAGGAGGGTCTGGAATTGGGCCAGTATCAGTTAGCATATTGTAAAGTTGCTCTCGTCCTTTTTTTATTTGTGAAGCAGAGAGGCCAATGATATTTTTTCCTAATATAGATGCTGCTGCTTGGCCGAGAGCGCATGCTTTAATATCTTGGCCAAATTCAATAATACGATCATCTTTAAGCTTGATGTCAACTATCACGGTTGATCCACATACAGGAGAATGTTTTTTAACGGTTGTATGAGGTTTTGTTAACCGATTCGTCATAGGAATTTTTGCGGCCAATTTTAATATTTTTGACGAATATAAGTTAATTAGGTCTGTTTCATTTTTCGACATTTTTCTTCTTTATGGGCCCTTGGAGTTAATCTAAAATCTGTATAATCAAAATTCAAGAATTGTATAATACATTCTTCCAATTTTCAGAAATTAAATTGCTTTTTTAGGGTTTTTAAGGTCAGTCCCTCTTCGATATAACTTCTTAAAGATTTTGATTGTTGTTTTTTTGCTAGCTTGGAATTTTTATCGTCGGTTATTAACTTGTGATGATGATATCGAGGCTCTGGAAGCTTTAATATAATCTGCAATAATCTCTGCACTGGTGTTGAATTTAAGAGATCATTCCCGCGAACAACATGGGTTATATTCTGATATGCGTCATCAACGACAACGCTTAGATGGTATGAGGTTCCAATATCTTTTCGTGCAATCACAATGTCATCTTGTAAAAATTGAGAGCCCAACTCAACAATTCGTGTGTAATTATGATCAAAAT
>Ga0209631_10003277_pt1 | contig 18767 bp, 19 predicted proteins | sample COG_08_FD_184752 | JGI IMG/M metagenome (GOLD analysis project Ga0209631, IMG submission 184752) | Pelagic Microbial community sample from North Sea - COGITO 998_met_08 (SPAdes) (version 2) | ecosystem: Environmental > Aquatic > Marine > Neritic zone/Coastal water | place: Helgoland, sampling...
CAAAGTCGAGTTGGGAAGGCTCAAAAGAGCTTGAGTTTTCACCAAGAGCTTGAACATTCACCTAGAGAAAGATGCAACCAGTGTCCCACCTATCTCGATCGATGAAATCATTGGACCCTCTTGCGGCTAAACGCAGGTATAACCACCATCGATGACAAGCTCGCTTCCAGTCATAAACCCAGCCGCATCCGAGGCTAAAAATTTCACGCCGGCAGCGATATCCTCTGGGACACCAAGCCTTCCGATCGGGTGCTGTAGCCGAAGCATTTCCTCGAGCTCCGCCTCCGTGGATACCTCCTCGTGGACCTCCGCAATCTGACGAACCATTGGCGTCCAGATATAACCCGGGTGCACCGAATTACTCCGAATTGGGTAGCCCATCCTCCCACAGTAACTCGCGATGGACTTGGTTAACAGTCGAACCCCGCCCTTGCTGGCGTTATAGGCAGGTCCGGCACCGCCCACCAAGCCCATAACGGACGAGATGTTCACAATCGCACCGCCGGTTTCTTTCATTTCTGCGATGGCCTGCCGACATCCGAGATTAACCGCATCTAAATTAATGCTCATGATTTGACGCCAGGCCTCCAGCCCACCCTCTTCTTCAAAGCGATCCAGACCCGCGCCACTGACCCCGGCATTGTTCACCAGGACGTTTGCAGCGCCAAATGTTGAACGGGTACGCCCAAAAACATCGACCCAACTCTCTTGGCTCGCGACGTCCTGCTTTAAAGCCAGCGCTTTTTGGCCGCGCTGCTCAATGACATCTGCTGTTTGCTGGGCTGCTTCAAAATTGATATCAGTGACCGTGACCGCTGCCCCGTGCTCTGCAAGACATTCGGCGGTGGCCGCGCCGATACCACTGCCAGCGCCCGTAATAATTGCTACCTTTCCGGTAAGCTCACTCATGATGTTTGCCTTTTGTTATGTAATCATCGCGATAACAGTGTCCCGTGAAAGGGACTAGCCTGTAAAGCGCCTCGATTATGGTTAAATTTGCAACACCTGACCCCTTTTTCCATGAAATTTCCATTTTCTACCCTCAAATAGCATCATCTACATCTTGTGCTCTGAGCTGCCATATAGCACAATATCTGGGCTTTTCAGGCAACAGACCATCGACTCTAGAATCAACAGGCCGCCCTCAAAAGGGGTGAACTCCAAGGCACTAGAGCTGACTACCCCTCCCGATGGCCCTTTCAAGCAACTGCCCGATCTATCGGCATTTAGCGACCCTTCGAAGCGTAGTGAAAGGCCTCGTTTCGAACGCAAAAAACTTGGCAGCGAAGAACAGGCCTAGACCAACAACGACCGATCCGCTGAAGAAGAAGCTGAAGAAGAAGCTGAAGAATAAAAAGCTGAAGAAGAAAAAGAAGCGGCACAGAAGAAACAACGCGGAAACAAGCGCTAAGAGAAAATAGACAGCAACAAGAGAAGTCATAGATTTAGCAAAACAAGCAATAGATACAAAAGAATTACAAAACTCCGGATAGAACCGTTCGATCCAGGAGCGAATTAAACGGCGCTGAGATCCTACACATTGCCCAGAAGGCAAGACAAAAATTTCAGCAGACCCACCACTCATGAGAGGCTCTAAAAAACCATGGATTCCACTGCACAAAAGACTGATCTAACGGCAATACCGGCAAACGTCAATGAGATAAAGCTACAGCCTACCTCCCTCGACATTTGGGAGAACAAATACTGCTTAAAGAGTAAGCAAGGTGAAATGATCGATGAAAATATCGATCAGACCTATCAGCGTGTCGCTAAAGCGCTTGTAGAAGTTGAAAGCAAAGAAAACCAACCGATTTGGTTTGAAAAGTTTTTGTGGGCACTGAGACAGGGCGTCATACCCGCTGGTCGCATTACCTCCAATGCAGGTGCGCAAGCCCATAAGCCGGCGACTTCAACAATCAATTGCACTGTGTCGGGCATTATTGCCGACTCGATGGAAGACATTCTGCAGAAGAATTTAGAAGCGGGCTTAACCCTCAAGGCAGGCTGCGGCATCGGTTACGAATTCTCGACTCTACGTCCAAAGGGCGCTTACGTGTCTGGGGCTGGCGCGTATACCTCAGGGCCCCTATCTTTTATGGACATTTATGATAAGACTTGCTTCACCGTTTCGTCCGCCGGCGGCCGACGGGGGGCGCAGATGGCAACCTTTGAAATAGGCCATCCCGATGTCATGGATTTCATTAAGGCTAAGCGCGAGGACGGTCGCCTCAGGCAATTCAACTTATCCTTGTTGATCACTGCTGAGTTTATGGAAGCCGTTAAAAATGATGCTGATTGGGCCCTGTCGTTCCCGATGACGCAATCGGAACTCGACTCAGATAATCTCGATCTCGAAGATAATACCCAAGTGCTGTGGAGAGATTTTCCGGCCAAAGCAAAATACGTCACCAATGAAGCTGGCCTCGTCGCTTGCAAGATCACCAAACAAGTCAAAGCGCGAAGGCTGTGGGACATGATCATGGCCTCGACCTATGACTTCGCAGAACCCGGTTTCATCTTGATCGATAAGGTCAATGAAATGAACAATAATTGGTTTTGTGAAAACATCCGAGCGACGAACCCCTGCGGTGAGCAGCCCCTGCCCCCCTACGGTAGCTGCCTACTCGGATCCGTGAACCTGACTCGATTCGTCGTCAAGCCGTTCAGTGGAGAATCCGAATTCGATTGGGAGACCTTTCGAGAAGCTGTGAGCATCTTCACGCGAATGCTCGATAATGTGGTTGAGATCAATGGACTGCCCTTACCCGAGCAGCGCCACGAGATTGAGCGGAAGCGCCGGCATGGGATGGGCTATCTGGGACTGGGATCAACGATCACCATGATGGGCATGAGCTATGGCGATCCGGCATCTGTTGCTTTTACCGATCAGGTGACCAAGGAGCTGTCGTTGGTGGGCTGGCAGACAGGCCTTGAGCTGGCAAAAGAAAAAGGCCCAGCGCCGATTATGGATGAAATCTTCGAGGTCACCGGTGAGATGCTCAGACTCAGACCCGAAATGGTCGACGATGGGATTAAAATTGGAGACAAGCTCCCCGGGCGCGTTCTTCATGCTAAGTATTCAAGGTACATGCAGAAAATTGCTGGCGAAGACCCCGAATTGGTCGCCGCATTGGCAGAGTCTGGCTGTCGCTTCACCCATCACAGTTCGATCGCCCCCACAGGCACCATCAGCCTTTCTCTTGCCAATAACGCAAGCAATGGAATCGAGCCGAGCTTCGCACATCACTACTCAAGGAACGTGATTCGTGAGGGCAAAAAGTCAAAAGAGAAAGTCGATGTCTATTCCTTTGAACTCCTCGCCTATCGCGCGATGGTCAATCCGGAAGCGGCACCCTATACCGAGGATCCGGACAAGCAGCTGCCCGATTATTTCATTACCGCAGATGATATCTCTCCGATCCAGCACGTTGACATCCAGGCCGCCGCACAAAAATGGATCGATTCCAGCATCTCCAAGACTGCGAATGTCCCAACCGAATACCCCTACGAGGACTTTAAAGACATCTATCTGTATGCGTATGAGCAGGGGCTAAAAGGTTGTACGACGTTTAGGTTCAACCCAGAGGCATTTCAGGGCGTGTTGGTCAAGGAGCAAGATCTCGAAAACACCATCTACCGCTTTGAACTTGAGGACGGCGAGTTTGTCGAACTTAAGGGCAACGAAGAAATAGAGTACGACGGCGAATTACATTCCGCCGCCAACTTGTTTGATGCGATGAAGGAAGGTTACTACGGGAAGTTCTAACCTTTATGGATCGAGTCAGACAGGAGGGAGGCTACTATAGCCGCTGCCCGCTTTGCCTGAACCGTAAACAACCTAGAAAACGTTTATGGATGCGATCGACTCGCATCACCGAGAATACCGAGGATTACCATGGCTGTTAAAATCAGTAAAAATATAGTTGGCTTCGCGATTAAAAAGAACGAGGAAGCGACACCACCAAAGGCCCCCGAGCGCGAAATCATGCACGAGACGGTGCAGCGCCCTGACGAACTCAAAGGCTATACCTATAAAATAAAAACACCCCTGTCTGATCACGCCATGTACATCACCATCAACAACATGGTCCTCAATAGTGATACTGAGCACGAGCAAGAGGTTCCGTTCGAAATTTTTATCAACTCTAAGAACATGGATCAATTCCAGTGGATCTTAGCTTTGACCCGGGTTATCTCAGCAGTGTTTCGAAAAGGCGGCGACGCTACTTTTCTGGTTGAGGAACTCAAGCAAGTCTTCGACCCCCAGGGTGGGTACTTCAAGAAGGGGGGACGATTTATGCCCTCGTTGGTCGCAGAAATCGGAGAGGTGCTCGATCGGCACATGCGGCGGATCGGACTGATCAAAGATGAAGCCCTCTCTTCGGCTCACGTTAACCTGATGAATGAGAAGAGAGCCCAAGCCGAAGATGCGGATCATCAAGCGTCGAACGACCCGCAAGAATCGGGTGAATATCCACCTGGAGCACAACTTTGCCAAAAATGCTTCACCACGGCCGTGGTGATGATGGACGGTTGCATGACCTGCCTGAGCTGCGGTGATTCGAAGTGCGGTTGATGGTGGCACAGCGGTAGCGATCCTGGAATGCAAACCTATCTAGATCAGCTCCAGCATGTCCTGGATCACGGGGTCCCTACGGATGATCGAACCGGCGTAGGAACACTCAAGTCTTTTGGGCTACATGCGCGTTATGACCTATCCCAGGGTTTCCCGGCCGTTACGACCAAGAAGCTTGCCTTCAAGGTGATGGCCTCGGAGCTACTCTGGTTCATTTCCGGCTCAAACAACCTTCAGGCGCTTAAGGAAATCTACCCGCAGAATAAAATCTGGGATGCGAACTACGAGGATTATCTGACTCGAAAAGGCCTGGCCAGCGGTGATGGCGATATGGGTCGAGTCTACGGAACCCAATGGCGTCATTGGCTCACCCCCGATGGGCGAGCCGTCGATCAACTGGCTGATGCAATCGCGCTCATCAAAGACAATCCTGATTCTAGACGGATTATCGTCAATGCTTGGAATCCCGGAGAAATAGGCGACACTCAAGTGGCACTACCACCTTGCCACAATTTTTTTCAGTTTTTCGTCGCCCAAGGGCGGCTATCGCTGCAAATGTACCAACGATCAGCCGACATGTTTCTTGGCGTACCGTTCAATATCGCATCCTATGCATTGCTACTGCACCTTGTTGCAAAGATTACCCGGTTGCAAGTTGGGGAATTCATCCATGCGATTGGCGATGCCCACATCTACGTCGATTGTATTGATCAAGTGAAAGCCCAGCTGCAACGATCACCGCTCCCGGCTCCAACACTCGAGATTAAAGATCGTAATCAGCGATCGCTGGACGACTTTGAGCTCACTGATTTAAAACTCGTCAACTACCAGAGTCACGCTTCAATCAAGGCCAAAATGGCGGTTTAGCCGCCCTTTTCAGCGTTTTCAGCGAATGCAGCCTTTTGAGCGTCGCTGGCTTCGCTCTGATATAGGGCTTTCCACTCTGGGTAAGGCATTCCATAGATTTCGGCGCGTGCAGCCTCATAATCCATCTCATGCCCATGTTCTTCAGCGGCGCTTCGATACCATTTACTCAAACAGTTCCTGCAAAAACCCGCTAGATTCATGAGATCGATATTCTGCACTGCTTTGTTATCATCTAAGTGTTGCAATAATCGTCGAAAGGCTTGTGCCTCTACGGCCATTTTCGTTTGATCGTCCATCATTTTCTCTTTAACTCTGTTCAACCTTGAGTATCTCCGAACTATGAATGATTTTAAACCCGGACAACGGTGGGTCAGTAGAACCGAGCCCGAACTCGGCCTTGGCGTCATCCAGTTAATCGAGGGGCGACAAGTGATTTGCGATTTCATTGGGGCAGACACGGCCCGCCGATATGCCATCAACGAAGCCCCCCTGGTTCGCGCGATCTTCGCCGTCGGTGACACACTTAAAAACGAACGCGGGCACCCTTTCACCGTCACCGGCATTGAAACTGTGGGTGACCTGCAACACTACACCTACCTCGATTCAGAAGGCCATGGGGTTTCGATCAGCGAGATGCAATTGGACGCATCATTGCAATTCAGCAAACCCCAAGACCGTCTTTTCCTCAACCAAGTGGACTCGAGAGAAGCTTTCAATCTCAGATATCGCAGTCTGCAGCTCCAATCCGAGAATGCCAGCCAACCCTTTAAGGGCCTTGTAGGACCGCGCACAGCGCTACTCGCCCACCAGCTTTACATCGCTCAAAAGGTATCAGAGCGATCATCACCCCGAGTCTTATTGGCAGATGAAGTTGGCCTCGGTAAAACCATTGAAGCCGGACTCATACTCCATCAATGGATTCAAAGCGAGCGAGGGGCTCGAGTCCTGATCTTGGTTCCCGAAGCACTCACCGTCCAGTGGCTCGTCGAAATGGTTCGACGGTTTAACCTTAACTTCACCATTCTTGACGAATCTCGCTGCCAGGCGCTGATCGAAACCCTGTCTCCCGCAGAATCAGAGAACGACGGTTTGACCGCAGGTCAGACATCTGTCTCAGAAACTGAGCGAGACCCGCAAACCCTGACACCGGTCAATGCCGACGAAATATCTCAAGTGTCCGGCGTCGAAGCGGGTCCAAATCCGTTTGATGCACAACAACTGGTTATTAGTAGTCTTGGATTGTTTAAGAACAACCCCGAACGACTTCAGCAAGCAACGGGATGTCATTGGGACATGGTCATTGTCGATGAAGCCCACCATTTAATTTGGTCTCAGGCGGGAGCGAGCGCCGAATACGACATCGTTGAAACTCTTTCGAGTCAATCGAAAGGGCTGTTACTGCTCTCGGCAACCCCGGAGCAATTTGGTCTGGAGGGTCATTTTGGTCGGCTCAAATTACTTGATCCCCACCGTTATCCAAATTTTGAGCAATTTGTCAGGGAGCAATCCGAATACCAACAACTGGCCGAAGACATCCGATCATGGCAGGAACCCGGGACGCCCAGTCAGGAGGCTCGTCAGCGACTATTGAATCGCCTTAACCTACAATCTGATACATCGGATGCTAACCTGCTCGAGCAATTGTTAGACAGTTTTGGCCCGGGCTACACTCTATTCAGAAACCGCCGGGCAAAAGTACTGGATCTTCAGCCACGACGTGTCGCGCCGGTACAGTTGGCTGAATCAAAGCGCCTGCTTGATGCCTCGAACTTGTTGTCAAATCCAGACGCCGACACCCGGGTCCCGTGGTTGAGTGCGCTCCTTAAAGGGCTCAGTGCGAAAGCCTTAATTATCTGCCAATCGGCGCAAGTCTCAGAACGCTTAGAAAAATATCTCAGACTCAAGCAGGGCCTCAAAACGGCCTGTTTTCACGAAGGTATGGATCTTATTGCGAGAGATCGCGCAGCCGCCTATTTCGCTGACGATCTTGGCGGCGCACAGGCGCTGGTGTGTTCTGAAATTGGTTCCGAGGGTCGTAATTTTCAATTCGCCCATCACCTGGTGATGTTCGATCTACCCGACAATGCTGACCTGATCGAGCAACGCATCGGACGACTGGATCGAATTGGACAAGGCAGCGTCGTGACCATACACATTCCACTGCCTGAAAACTCCGAAATGGCACGGCGTTTTAATTGGTTTCACAACGGTCTTGATCTATTCCGGGCGCCCCACCCCGCGGGCGCACAGGCTCATGCGCGGCTCAAGGATCAGTTTTATGAGGCGAGGACGGCTGCAAGCCTTGAGCAACTCATCCTTGAGAGTCAGGCATTGACCGCAGACCTCTCTGATCAGCTGGAAAAAGGCCGGGACCTACTGCTCGAGGCAGCGAGCTACGACGAACCCGCAGGACTTGACCTGAAGGCCGAGATAGAAAAGATTGATAGAAGCGACAAATTAATGGCCTACCTAGCTGATTCATATGATTATTTTGGACTCGATCACGAACAGCTTTCACGGGGCATTGATTGCATAAAGCCTGCCGCTGCTGGGCAAAGCAGCATCAATGTCAGCGCAGAATCTCAAGGGCCGTCTAGGTATCCAGAGCTACCCGAATCAGGAATCACCTACACTCTGAACCGTGAAATAGCGCTCCAAAGAGAGGACATTCGGTTCCTAACCTTTGAACACCCCTTCGTTCAGCAGGCCTTTGATCGCGTACTCTCGGACACCCTCGGCAACGCCGCGATCAGTGTTGTCAAAAGACAGACCCTACCAAGCACCACCTTGCTCATTGAGGCCATCTTTTGTTTTAACTGTTCGGCAGCCCCTTCCCTCGATCTCCAGCAGTATCTGGGAGATAACACGTTCAGGGTGCTTATCGGACCCGGGCCAAGTAATCTTACCGACCGCTTTCCCTTTGATCCCTTTGATGATGCGCTCGATGTTAACCCAGAGCCTCTGGCGCGGATCATCGCGCTCCAGCGACCCATGATTGAGTCGCACTTAGCCTATGCGGCAACCGTCGCAAACCAGTATGGTGAAGCTTTTAAATCAAAGGTCATCAATCAATTTGAGACGACGCATCAGTCAACGCTTACAAGAATCCGCTTACTTGCGCTCAAGAATCCAAACATCCCAGCCAAGGAAGCCGATGTGATTCAGCAAAAACTCAGTCAAGGTTTACTCGCACTCCACGACATAGCGCCTCGCCTGGAGGCTATCCGAGTGATCATCGCGGCCTAAAGTCACTCTTGGTGCTTTGCACCAAATCCCGCCAAGCCACCGCTTGATTTTTAAAGGCAAAAGCTGCGACCCAATCGCGCGGATCTTCGAAAACATTCCTATTCAAACAGTCTCCTGCTCCCCGTGGATCAAGGTAGCGATGAGTGTCTGGAACGTACTCTGGGTAGGCAAGCTGATCCGGCACAACGGGTATGCAGCCGAGGGCCATTGCCTCCATCACCGCTAACCCCTGAAATTCTTGGTCCGCCGTTGAGAGCACAAACTGGCTATTTTTTAACAAGCGCTCGTATTCCAGGCGATTTTCAAGAAAACCCACTCTACCCAAACGGCCGTGACGTTCTAGCAGCGCCAGAGCGGCCGTCATCGCTTCGGGGATATGCCTAAACTGTTGACCCACTAAATGCACTTTTCCCTCGGGCACCCGCCGGACAATTTCCTGGACCACCGCCAGCAAACGCTCTGGGCCTTTATCAAACTCCCAACGATGATTCCAAACAATGTCTTGGGTCGATGCAAGGTGATTGCCAGCAAACAAAGCATCGTCAAGGGGTACCGGCAGCACCAAGGATTTTGGTGTGAGTTGGCTGACCAGGGAACTCGGCACGCCATCGGGAAACCGTGCTAGTAATGCGCGAGCGCCCTCAAAAAATGTACGGCGATTAAATTCTGAGTTGAAAATCAGTCGATCCGCAGACATCGCTGTGTAAATCGATGTGAGCTGAGCCTCAAGCAGTCGAGACCCGTCCACCTGAATGGGGAACGCAAACTGATTTTCATGAAAATACACCAGCGAGGGTATTTGAGAGAGCTGTGGTGCTAGCCCCTTGAGCGTTGCCAAATCAGTGACGGAGGTCGCGAGAACAAGGTCAATATCAGGGTTGTCCCCCATTTGATCCGAAAAAGCCATCGCATTACCCCGAGCCCGCCAGCTGAAGTGACGCGGGGGAAGGGTCAAAACTTGGAAACGCCAATCTGGGAACCCTGCCACCAGCTGTTGGCGCCAATACTGATGGCTCACAGCATCATAGGCTGACAAAAGCAGAATATTCATCCTGGGCCACCCTGTGAATCAAGGTGCATCATAGCGTCAACCCATACCTTTTAATCAACTCTTCGGTTTTAACGGACGCATTGCTTTTAACCCATGCACCACTGAGACCCCGATTCAGTTTTATCTAAAGCCAAGTTCTCTACGACCCGTCAAGCTCGTTGAAGCACCCTGATCAGCGCTGACTAACCGTCAGTGAGCAACACAGAGTGCACAGCACATGGTATTCTTCACCCTCAAATGCGGGTTAATGCAAGGGAGTGATTAGCATGTCAACAATGGTCATTATTGGCGGCGGCCAAGCCGCAGGCCAGGCGATTGCCAGCCTACGACAAGAGGGTTTTGAAGGGCGAATTTTGATGATTGGTGAGGAACCTGTGCTCCCCTATGGGCGCCCTCCGCTCTCCAAGCAGTATCTCGCTGGGGCGATCCCGCCTGAGAAGCTATCGGTCAGGCCTGAAAAATTCTACGAGGATCGAAACGTTGAACTAAGACTGGGTGAGACCGTCACTGGGATCGATCCAACCCAGCAAACCGTTTCGATTGGCAGCGAAGCCATTGGCTATGACAAACTTTTGATTGCAACCGGGAGCACACCCCGCCGATTGAATATCGAAGGCAGTGACTTGGCCGGTATCCATTATCTGCGCACTCAAGGCGATGTTGATGCAATCAGGCAGGACATGAACGATGCCAAGAACCTCTGCATCGTTGGCGGCGGCTACATTGGCCTAGAAGTCGCATCGGTTGCCGTCACCGCGGGTCTCAACGTTGATGTGCTCGAAATGGAGAACCGAATTCTGCAGCGAGTCACGACACCTTTTATGAGTGATTTCTACCATACCCTGCATACAGGCCGCGGCGTCAATATCCACACGAGCACCGGCTGCGCCGGATTTCGAGGGTCGGCCGGTCGGGTCACCCATGTTCTATGCGGCGATAAGGAAATCGAAGCTGATATGGTCATTGTGGGCATTGGTATTATTCCCAACACACAACTGGCCGACGAGGCGGGGTTGGACGTCGACAACGGCATCATCGTCGATGAACAATGTCGAACTTCCGACCCCAACATTTACGCTGCCGGCGATTGCACGAATCACCCAAACCCCATCTTGGGTCGAAGGTTGCGCTTAGAATCTGTCCCAAATGCAATGGATCAAGCGCGAACGGCAGCCGCAAACATGTTGGGTATTGAAAAAAGCTACGCAGCGGTACCGTGGTTTTGGTCCGATCAATACGATCTAAAGCTGCAAATGCTCGGTTTTTCGGGCGATGCAGATGCGTCGGTGCTTCGGGGTGACCCCGACGCCCGACAGTTTGCTCAGTTTTACCTGTCCGCCGGCAAGGTGGTTGCGGTCGATGCTGTCAATAGCCCAAAAGAATTCATGGTCGCCAAACAATTATTTGGCCTTGGGGTCGACGCTGAAGCACTGAGTGACACCACGGTCGATCTCAAATCATTGGTCCCTGAACGCGTTGCTTGATAGGTCCACCTGGTGGCACCAGTGAATAATCTTCGATCCCAACTGGCGTCAGCAATTTAAACAACGCAAACGCAGTGAGGTTTTCGAACCCCTCAGGTAGGCCAAACGCCACTGCTCGCCAATACCTCGAAAATCCATCATCAATATGAAGGATGGACGACTATACTTTTACTGCGATCTATCGAATAATTGGCGACAAATTTAAATCACCATTTAAACGGAGTGTGACATGCCCAGCGTTAAGTTTATTGAACACAACGGAAAAGAGCACGTCGTCGAGGGCGACAACGGGGACAGCCTAATGGTTATTGCGACCAGCAACCTTGTTCCAGGTATCGACGCCGATTGCGGCGGTGAGTGTTCCTGCGCGACCTGTCATGTATTGGTTGATGATGCTTGGATGACCAAGCTTGCTCCGATTTCAGAAACAGAAGAGTCCATGCTGGACTTAAATCCTGACCGGGAACCCAATTCTCGGTTGAGCTGTCAAATCCCACTGAGCGACGATTTAGACGGCATCGTCGTCAATCTTCCCGAATTTCAGTACTAAGGCTTGCCTAAAGGGCCCTCAGCACAACGAGGGCCACTTTTTCTGCGGTAAAAACACACTGGGCGGACTCTTCCCTCATTACAAGCCTTTCCAATCCGCTTGCTCCAAACCAACTCGCCACCGCACTTCTTAACCCCTCGTCACGCCCGGTACCACCCTGGCTGGATCACAGAACAATGCATTGCGCTCTATTCCCAGACTCGCACCTTTTAAAACCTCGTGTTAAATTCTAGAGGTTCGATCACTTCATGTGATCAAAAAAGATCTGAAATCCCGTAATGACACTCAGGAGTAAGTTATGAGCGAAGCCATCAGTCTTAACCAATCAGCGTTAGACGACCCTTGGTCAGTTCCCTTATCTGAATTGGATCCGAGCCAACCGTCGGTTTTTCAGACCGATAGTCAGTTTGGCTTTTTTGAGCGACTCCGAGCGGAAGATCCTGTGCACTATCACGAAGACAGTATCTTTGGCCCCTACTGGTCGATCACAAAATTCAACGACATCATGGCGGTTGATAAGGATCATAAGCGCTTCTCATCTGATCCCGGCATTACTCTTACCGAGCGGCAAGCTGATTTTTCGACGCCAAACTTCATCAGCATGGACCCACCGAAGCACGATGTCCAAAGAAAAGCCGTCACCGGAGTTGTTGCCCCCGTGAATCTGGCCAAGCTTGAACCGATCATTCGTGAAAGAGCAGCGACAATCCTCGATAGCCTTCCCATTGGTGAGACGTTCAACTGGGTCGATCATGTCTCCATTGAACTCACGACCCAAATGCTCGCAACCTTGTTCGACTTTCCCTTCGAGGACCGGAGAAAGCTAACTTACTGGTCCGATATGGCAACAAGCGGAGAGCTGGCTGGCGGACCCACCCCAGAACCAGCGCGCCGTGCCGCAATGCTCGAATGTTTGGATTACTTTCAACGTCTTTGGCGTGAACGTGAGGGCATCGCGCCCGAAGTTGGCATTGATCTGATTTCCATGATGGCCAATAACCCCGATACTCAAGAGATGGATCCCATGGAGTATTTGGGTAACTTGATTCTACTCATCGTCGGCGGAAACGATACAACCCGAAACTCAATTTCTGGGGGCGTGCTTTTCCTCAACGAGAATCCAGATCAATATGCCAAGCTCAAGGCTAATCCGGCGCTGATCACATCGATGGTCCCAGAAATTATTCGTTACCAGACGCCACTGACGTATATGCGCCGCACCGCGCTCGAGGATGTCGAGTTGGGGGGTAAAACAATCCGCAAAGGTGATAAGTTGGCGATGTGGTACGTCTCTGGTAACCGAGACGAAGAAGTCATTGATCAACCCAAGGAGTTTATTATTGACCGGGCCAATCCCCGCCACCACTTATCCTTCGGTTTTGGCATTCATCGTTGTATGGGCAATCGACTGGCTGAAATGCAGCTCAGACTGTTATGGGAGGAAATCCTGAAGCGCTTTGACCACGTTGAAGTCGTTGGAACGCCTGAGCGGGTCCAGTCGAGCTTTGTTCGCGGCTATAGTGATCTGCCTGTGGTGGTCCACCCCAAACGATAACGCGGTAAAGGCATTCGCCTTCACGCTGGTTAAAGAGAACGACTGGGTCTGGACAGGCATCGTCGTTCTTACTTTTTGTGATCAGCCACCCTCTTTGGGGTGGTGACCCCAGCATAGAGCGGCAAGCCTCCTAGTTCTTAATCCAACATTTCGCGCCCATTGTTTTTGCGTGAGAAGACTTTGGTTTACCCATTACTCCGCTCTGCACTTCCTTTTGTTCATCTGTAAGCGCATCTGCCGATCAAAGACAACCCACGAGCTCAAAGGGTTAAGGAAACATTGTTGTGGCACCAGATCGATGGCACCTGCAGCCCCTTACTGGGTTTCCTTGTAGACGGGGTAAGCCGACCTGCTGCCCTTACGGTCCACGGCCCTAATTTTTGACCCGATCCGTCGGCATGCCGCAGCGGATAACCGGTGTTGGCCTTATCGTTCCCAACAATAGAAACCATGGCTTGAAGGACCCGGGTTTGAGTGAATGCATTTCTGCAACCGCAGGAGATGTCGACATCGAGGGACGTAGCGTGATCAGGACCCTGAGGAGTCGGTCAATAGCAATTAACCGACGGCGATTTTTACAGTGTCGATCAGGGCTGACTGAGTGTATAAACTTTGATCTTCGCGCGTGCGCTGCATCATCTCGAGCGCATGCTCTAAACACTGACCACAATTGTTGGCGAGGCCGTAGTCAGCACGCAGCGCGTCAAGCCCCAGCCCCTCACGGGCATACGCTTCGATGGTACGACTACTGATTCTGTTACAGACGCAAACAATCATAGGCTGATTCTAAATGGGAATGATTCGCAATTGCAACAACTATTCGCCATTAAACCCGGTTGCAAATGCGCACCAAAGAGAAGCGTTAAGATAAACATCAAATCCAAGGCTTCAGCTGTGCACGCCCTAGAGTTCAGATGCTATAATTCTTACAACATAATCTCCTTTCGCTTCTAGGACACTCGCATGAAAGCGTCGCATCCCGATATCGTCAAACACCTGAATGAAGTACTCAAAAACGAGTTAACGGCCATTAACCAATATTTTTTGCATGCGAAAATCCTGGAGGATCAAGGCTATTTAAAATTAGCGGCTAAGGAAAAAGCAGAATCCATCGAAGAAATGACCCATGCCGATTGGCTGATGGAGCGGATCCTCTTTCTTGAGGGCCTGCCAAATCTTCAGGACCTGGGAAAGCTGCTGATCGGAGAGCATGTACAAGAAATGCTTGAGAGCGACTTGGCCCTAGAACATATTGCAATACCGGCGCTACGCGCCGGGGTTACCTGCGCCGAGTTACACGGAGATTACGTATCAAGAGATCTTTTTGCACGAATATTAACCAACGAGGAAGAGCACGTTGATTGGTTAGAAACACAGCTAGGGCTCATAGCATCCATCGGCATCACCAACTTCCTGCAGTCTCAAACCAGCGAGGCGTAGGGCTGACTCATGCCTTCACGCTTGTACTATGCTGAGCCCGAGAGAACCGTGGTTTTATCCAAAAATGGCCAGGAAGTTTTGCGGTATCCGTCGGTCGAGGCACTCATCGAAACCCATATTAAAGGCCTCATCGCTCAAGCCTCCGAGGACCAAAACCCAAGCTTATTGAGCCGGCTTGAAACCCTCTATCAGCAGTCGACACAGACCCTCTCGACAAATTGATGCAGCTCATCAGCATCGAACATCGAACGGCTTACACCTTTTCCCAAACGGTCGTCCTCAAACCCCACCGTCTCCTCCTTAGACCCCGAGACGGTTTTGACCTTAGGATCAGGTCATCGGCCCTATCCATTGAGCCCAAATCCAATATTCATTGGGCCAGAGATGGTTTTGGCAATAGCGTTGCCATCGCAACATTTGGTGAAAAAACAGAACAGCTCGACATTTTATCCTCGGTGATTGTGGAGCAATATCAACAGACGACGCTTGATACCACGCTACTGCCCAACCTAAGTGCAGGACTAGATCAAGGGCTTGAGAAGAAACCCAATGATTCATCCCCCGAGCTGGGTCTTTATCAAGTTGCCACCGCACCCTGCACTGAAGGCGCTCATTGGTCTCAGTGTCAGAAGATGCCTAAACGTTCCGATGAGGCCTTTCACGAACTGGCCCGCTTCTGCGAGACTCTTCACGCTCAGATCGACTATATTCCCCGCAGCCAGCCTGGCGTGCAATCGCCCCTTGAGACCGCTCAAAGCGCCAGTGGCTGTTGCCGAGATATTGCTTGGCTTTTCATCCAGGCAACGCGCCGTGCTGGCTTTGCGTCCCGGTTTGTTTCCGGTTATCTCGTAAACGATCAATCAGAAACTCACGGCCCTTCCGACCAGGGTGCCACCCATGCTTGGGCGGAGACCTATCTACCGTCCTATGGTTGGTTAGGCTTCGACCCTACCCTAGGGAGGCCGGTTGGCCCAAAACACGTTGCCGTCGCCGTGGCTGACCAGTCAGACTCAATTTGTCCTGTAACCGGTGCCTTTGTCGGCCCTTTGGGCACAACATCAACAATGGCTGTTACTGTGAACTGCCAATGGCTTGACCCGGCTGAAAACGCTTCCAAAGAGGCATTTAGCCGCTAATCCAAAGGCGAGCCAATCCCATTGAACGTCATTATCGATCTGGTCATGGACCCTTTTTAGCGGGCTAATCATTAAGCCAAACAATTGACGAGCCCTGAATAAAAGTCGGGACAGGAACGATTGTCAATTTAATCGCTCAGCGCTACTGACAGCGAACTCGCCAGCGGTAGTGGGCCAAACTGATCCATTACCGCAACGTCCGCCGCGTCCCGCCCGATGGCAATGAGAATACGCTCGCCATCAGGTAAACCCGGCGTGGTTTCAATCGTCACCCACTGGTCACCCACATAAGCTTCGCACCAAGCGTGAATATCCTGGGGTACTAAGTTTTGAAGGTAACCCACGCAGTATCGAGCTGGGATTGATAAACTGCGCAGCTTCGAAATCATCAGATGCGCGAAATCTCGGCAAACGCCCCCATCATCCTGCAGCACACCGAGCGCGCCTCGTGGGGACTGGCTACTCCCAGGGCGATATTCATAATGCGATGAAATATAGTCTGCAATCACATCGATTTGGGACTGGCCAGGTGCCGCCCTCTGAACGATTTCCCGGGTTATTTCGTTGAATTGATCTGATTCACAGTACCTCGAGGGCTGCAAAAACGGGAGCACCTCTACTGGGAGACGCTCGATTCTGACAAAGTTACTCTGGGTTGTTGGCGTCGCCTCAGAAACAGTTCCCTCAAAACGCACCTCAAAGCTCGTTGATCCTTTGGGTAACAGCGCTCGAAGGCCAACGTTACCGTACAGATCGGTAAATTCCTCTCCTAGGGTAGGATTAGAAAACTGACGATGAAGGCCCTCGATCCGTTGCCGCGAAGAAGTGACTGGAATTAACTTGAAAATCATCGGGGTTTCGTGGCTCAAGTTGAGATCAAGGCGAGTGATTACCTTCAGAGGACACGCTCCTGTAATTAACGCTTTTGCGGAGTATACACAGCCGAATGGACTATTAAATACCGAATGATCGTTCTAACCATCTTCACCAGCACGCTTTCCTAATTGTTTTGCCCAATCAGTCCAAAACGACCTCGCTCTAAAACTTAGGAGCAATACAGTAGAGACAATTCAGTAGAGACAATGCAGTAGAGACAATGCAGTAAGAACAGTGCAGAACGCTTATCATCACTGTGCCCCGCTGGGCTCATCCGGCCCGACTCGCAATAGGGCGCGCGAAACCTGCACAATCACTGCCGGCGTGGAAACAAACATCGAGGAGAACCAGCAGATAAGCCTAAGCTCCAGTCATCTCAATCCTGCAGGTCCTTAGTCAAGGCATCGATCATACAGCCTCTAGGCCATCGACTGCTGCTTCAAGGATCTGCCTAGCCAAACTCGATATTTGCTTATCCCTCGTTAGGCATTAGACTCAACAACGAATCAGTCGTGACGATCTTATGATCAAAAATATTTGGACCGAATGGCGTGGCCTGATCATCTTTTTGGTGATCATGATTTTGTTTCGATCCGCGGTCGCCGATTGGAACCAAGTCCCAACTGGCTCAATGAAGCCCACTATTTTAGAGGGCGATCGCGTTATCGTGAACAAACTGGCTTACGACCTTAGGATTCCATTGACGTCCGTACGCGTTGCGGATTGGAGCCAGCCCAAGCGCGGTGAAATCGTGACCTTCTATTCTCCAGAGGACGAGACGTTGCTGATCAAACGTGTGGTTGGTGTTCCTGGAGACACCGTCGAACTCGCCAATAATGCTTTACGCATCAACGACACCATTGCCCAATATGCTCGACTCGATGATACCTTTGTTGAGCAAATGACCGCTTACGAACGACATCGGCATCGATTCTTCTTTGAAGTCACCCCGAGCTCTCGGTTCCCGGTAATGCTCAGACCGACAACCCCCAACGCTTACAATAGCTTCGGACCCGTCGTTGTACCCGCAGAGCACTACCTGATGCTTGGTGATAATCGGGACAACAGCCGTGATTCGAGATTCATTGGGATGATTCATGCATCAAGAATCACCGGGCGCGCCCATACGGTGGCATTTTCGGTGAATTATGAGAACTACTACCTACCCAGAAGCCAACGTTTTCTGCAAGCCCTCGACGATTCGAAGTAGCCATACCTCTGGCTCCCTGTAACGGCTCATCATCGCGCCGCTTCCCTCAGGGTTATCGAACGCCACAACGCAATTTTAGCCTCCCCCTAGGGCGCAATGGCTTGTGTGCTCATCAAAAAGGCCGAGTATAGCGTGCAGGTGATAGAGCGTAGTGATCAAGCCCTAGTTTTCAAGCGCTGGTCAAAAAGCATCATCAACAGAGCGGGATACATATCAGCGCTTGAGTGAAAAGCTTTTAACCCGAATCCTCATCGGCTTTGACTTGACTGAGTAAACTCGAGGACTTCCTCCTTCGCATCAGATGCAATAACGGCGCCGCCAGGAATCCAGTCACGATCGCACCCGCAACAAAAATGAGAGAAAAAATAAAAAACACATAAACGACTTCGGTCTCAACATCAAAAAAACTCACCGCAACCCAAATAAACGCGGCGGCGAAAAAAAGCGTCGAGGCCAGTCTTTGCATGTTTAAAACCTTAGGTTAATCTTTCTATTGAGCGCCTCGAGTCAGCACCGCCCCTGGAAAATTGAAGGCTATCCATTATCTATTCATTCAAATGCAATCGGGCAGCGCCCAAAACCTGTCTCGAAATAGACCGAGGGCTGTGATCCCATCCCATACTACAAGATGATGGCCCATCAACACACACAGCAATCAAACTTTTTCATGACGACATGACTAGATAGCTAGTTAACTAAGACCAGGAACAGCAAGGACCATGGACAGCACCTCGCCAGCAACGGACACAATCATCGAACAAGTCTTCACGGACCAC
>Ga0209631_10003282_pt1 | contig 18758 bp, 9 predicted proteins | sample COG_08_FD_184752 | JGI IMG/M metagenome (GOLD analysis project Ga0209631, IMG submission 184752) | Pelagic Microbial community sample from North Sea - COGITO 998_met_08 (SPAdes) (version 2) | ecosystem: Environmental > Aquatic > Marine > Neritic zone/Coastal water | place: Helgoland, sampling...
CTCACGCCGCCTCACTCCGGAAGACGCTGGGCATGGAGAACGCGGAGGACGTGGCGGTGTTCGCGGAGACGAGGAAGCGGAAGGATAACTTCTAGAGCGTAGTCTTATTCGTGATTTGAAAACGAGCATCAGAGCGCGGGCACCTCTCTGCTTTCGCCCACGCGCCGGCGTTCTATGAAACAGCATTTTGCGCGACGTTTGGAGAAAATCATTTGGCGCCAATTTTGTGACGTGGCAGATTCAATTTTTCCAGCGCGCGCGCGGCTTCACCCGCCCAACACCCCTCGCGCGACCATGGGATCGAGCCCGGAGTCGCCGTTTGGCGCTCCAGGGGCGATAACTTTCGATTCCCTGCCGCTCGAGTGCCAAAGGGCGGTGATCGATCGGCTCCACTGGCGGGACGTCCTCTCCGTCGAGCAGACGTCCACGCATTTTGCCAACCTGGTGCGAAACGACGAGCATATGTGGCGGGTGCGGTGCGAGAGTAGGTTCACGTCCGAGGAGCTCCCGACGTTGGCCGAGGACGAAGCGACGACATGGCGCGAGCGATTCATGCGATCGGTGCGAAAGGGTATGAAGGCCGTGAGCAACGCGCGGCCCTTGCTCGTGTGCGAAGACAACACGGTCGTCCACTTCAAACGATTCGAGGAGGCGCAAAGACGACTCGAGGGCATCACCTTCGGCGACGTCCGGGAGTTCATCGCCGCCGAGCGCACCTCCCCGACGCTACTCGTACTCGCGGGCATGGTGGAGTGCATGGCGCGAGAGCCCAAGGTTCAACCCGCGGAGGTCGTCTGCATGCTCCGGGACTCCGGGTGCGTAGCCGGCGGGAAGAGCGTGAGACTCACGCAGTGGCTCCTGGGACGGCTCGACCCTTCCAGCCCGTTCCGGCTGCGTAACGAGGTGGTGACCCACGAGGGTTCGCTCGAGCAACTCGCGGTCGATAACCCGCGGCTGTTCGAGGTCATGCTCCGGGGCATCAAGTACGAGGTCCGGGACATGGAGGTGAGGGCCATCGGCCCGGAGAAGAAGCCGTGGTGGGCGGCGCTCGGGACCCAGATGCACATCGCGCAGGCAGCCTGAATGTACGATATCGTCGATTGACACTTGTGTTTTTTGCATCAACAAGGGGACGGCGACGCCGCTCGCCCCCGCTGTGTAGACCTATTCTTTTGCTTTGTAACGCTACTTGCTCAACTCTTCGGTTCAAAGTTTTTAACGAAGGTTTGCGCGACGAGCAAGGGGAACATGATGGTGGCGTCCGCGTGGACCTTCACCGGCGTCGCCTCCGGTCGGATCTTCCCCCAGCTCACGGCCTCGTCCGGCTTGGCCCCGCTGTCGCTCCCGTCGAATTCCTGCGCCGTGTTGATGGACACCGAAAAGTCCGCGCCGTTTCTCATGAGGTTGGCGTTGTTGATGTGGTGCTTGGGCACGCCGCCGCCCAGGATGATCATGCCCGTCTTCTTGGGCCTGCCCACGGTCCTCGCCTCGTCGTTCATCGCCCGGATGTCCTGCACCAGGTCCACCACCAGCCCGGGGTTCTTGAAACTGTGAAAGTAGAGCATGTCGCCGATGCTACCGTCGGTGAGCGCTGGGCAGTACACCGGGATGTTCATCTTCGCCGCCCAGTAATACACGCTCTCCTCGTTGTTAATCTCCAGACCGAGCCTGTGGATGACCTTACTCGGGGTCCATACCACGCCCTGCGTGTCCTGCTCCTTCTTCATAACGTCCAGCACGGGCATGATCCAGTCCTCGAACTTGCAGTAGTTGTCGTTGGGCACCAGCAGGTTGCCGATGCGGTTGAGGCCCTGCTTACGAAGTTCGGCACCCTTGAGCGCGAAATCCCCGAGGTAGGTTGGCGCCAGACACTTGACGAAGTCTTCCTCGACGCCGCCCGCGGTGGTGACCAGCACGTCGATCATTTTGTTCTTGACGAGGTACCTGAGCTGCTCGCGGACGCCGCTGGAGATGAGGTTCGACGTGAATCCCAAGAAAATTTTGGTCCTGGTCGAGGCGCGGTACGCCGGGTCCCTCTCGTCCTCGTCGGTCGTATCGTCGACGGGCTCGTCGCTGAGGCGCCACTTGAGCATCCTGTTCACCTCGTCCACGCACCGCCCGAACTGGGTCGCCTGGTACCCCGAGGTCATCATGCAATCCAGCATCTTCTGAAGGTCGAGCGGGCCCTCGAAGTCGTACCCGCGCACCGTGGGGGTTCCCTCCGGCATCTCCACGGACTTTAGTAAAACCGCGTCGAGCGCCCCATCGGGGACGGCGCTGAGATCGTTAAGAATCTCGCTCATCGTGTATTCCGCGAGGTGAGAGTGCGAGTGCGAGTGGTCGCGCGCCGCCGTCAATTCTCCGAGAGCTCTTCTTGCGGGCACCGAAACTCTCCTGCCGAGTCTCGAGCACTTTGATTTCAAATCAAGACCACAACAACCCCGCGGAGGCCATGGCGGGGGGCGATAATGACGCCCGGGGCGCCGCGGCCCAGGCGTCGGTCCTTGAGAAGGACCTCAAGGACCTGGAGCGCCTGCTCAAGGCGGATCAGGCGGCGAACGGCGGCGCCGCTGGGGGGGACGGGGCTCGAATAAAGTCACAGCTGAGGCAGGTTCTGCGGAAGCTGATGGAGGCGTACTTCAACCCCTTGAACGGTGCGTATCGATCCCGAGACGGACGCATCGCTCCTTCTCGCATCTCCCTAAGCCATCCACTGGATCTCGAACCCGTGGGAACCACCGGCGTGAACCACCGGCGTGACACCAGAAGCACGGCTAAGATCGTTTCCCGCTATCCCTCCGAGGCTAACAAACTCCCTTCGTTCCACGTCGCCCATCGCAGTGCACAAGCGTGAGATGAGGTCGCTGCTCGGCCTTCTGAGGGTCGCGCTGCAGCGCCACGGCGAGATATTCACGGGAAGCAGCACGTTCTGCGTGCGAACCTTCGCGCATCTCCTGCCTTTGCTCACGTTCGCCGGACTCAGGTGAGAGCGATCGCCCAAGATCTCGGGGGTGCCCACAACAAACAACCCGGGGTGCCGCACTTTAGACTGACCCCAACCCTTTCCCTTCATCGCAGCGATTCCGTGACGGAGACGATCGTGTGGACGCTGTGCCAGCTGTCCAGCCAGCTGTCCAACGCGGGCGATCCCAAGACCTTCGCCGCGCTCTGCGTCGGCGTCGCGGAGCTCGTGGAGGATGCCGCGCAGGTTCTCGAGATTCACAGCTGTGCGCCCGGGCACCGCGGGCAGGGCGCGGTGCTCTGCTGCTTCGGCGAGGCTGTGCGCAGGATGTGCGACGACGCCGGGCCGGACACGCCGCCACAGTCCGAGCGGGACGGACGCGGCAGGACCGGCAGGAAACCCGCATCCGGAACAGACGCGGGCCGCACTGAAACCCGGGGCGGATCAAGTTCGTCGGCGGCCAGGGGTCTCATGGTGGAGATTGGCGACGTCGAAGCAGCCGTCGCGTTCGCGTCCGTCGCGTGTAAGCTACTCACGCACGCGCTTCGTGTCGGGCCGCACGTCGCCACCGGGTTCGTGTCACCGTCCACCGCACGCGCCGTCGCGCACATCGTCGCGTCACCCGTCGCGAACCACGCGCTTCGCCGCGTCGCGCTCGGATGCCTTAAAGGCGTCGCCGTCGAATCCGGCGCCTCCGTCGTCCCGGGCGAGACGTGCCTTTGTTCGCTCGCCTCCGCGCTGTTCGAGCGATCGTCCCTGGACCTCTCCGCCGGTACGGAGCGCGAGGGATACGACGGTGAGCTCGCGGCGTGCGTCGATGCGGTGCTGTCCGCGGCATCCGCCGCGGACGTCGCGGCGGCGGCGGGGGCGTGCGCCCGCGGCGTCGTCGCCATCGTCGCCGCCGGGGAAGACGCGTGCGAGTCGAACCTTCGGGCATCCGCGTTTCGCTTGCTCGAGCTGAGCGTCGGCGCTAAACCCGCGTTGGTGTCGGCGTTGGTGTCGCTGTTGCCGCACGCGGGATCGCGGGACGTGGCGGACGCGCTCGTCGCGTGCCTCCGCCCCGTGTTCGCGCCGGCGGGTGACACGAAAACTTCGGATGTAACTAAGAGGAGACGGGTCGCGGGGGTAAGAGCGGACGAGGCGTGGGTAAGAGGCGGGGAGAGCGGCGCCGGGCCCTCGTCTTGCGCGGCGTGGGTGGAGGAGTGCATCGTCTCGGCGCTGCACCAGCTATTGCCCAACTCACCGGGCGGGGGCAGCGCGCTCTCCGCGATGGCGACGGGGCGGGCGGATTTCGCGACGACGGGCCCGAGGCGGGCTCGAGCCGCCGCCGGTCTGGCGTGTGTGTGCGCCGCGGTCGGGAGGGAACGGCCGCGGTTACGGCAGGCCGGGGTGGGCGCCGCGCACGAGTGGCTGAAGTGGGCGCGGCGGGCGAACGACGCGGGCGATGGGCTCGTCGCGACGGCGTTCACCGGCGTCCTGGAAGCCGCCGTCGCTTTGGCCCGAATGGAAAAAACGGAAAACGCGGCTTCGTTCAACGAGGACGACCTGACGCCGGACCTGCTGCTCTGGCCGTGGGGTAACGGCGCGATCAACGAGGCGCCGCTCGAGATCAGACGCGCGGCGAAGGTGGCGAGCCTCCGCGCGAGCCTCGCCGCCGCCGCGTCGCGAAGCAAGCCGTCGAGTTCCGCGCAGCAGAGCGTCCGGCAACTGCTGCAGAGCGCGGTGAAGGAACCGGACCCGGCGGTCGTCGCCGCGACCGCGGCGTGGATGCCGGCAGCCTCACTCCTCCTCGGCAACGATCCCACCGCCGCAGTGAACATGGTGATGAACATAGCCGCGAACGACGCGGCAACCGCCACGGTTCGAGCCGCGGCTGCCGTCGCGGTGGGCGGGCTCGCGGCGGCTGGCGTCGCCGTCGGCGCCAAGGCCCACACGGACCTCGCCCTCAGGGCCAAGGCGAGGGACGCGGGGCAGCGAGCGATCGTGTCCGTGGGTACCCCCGAGAACCGAGCCGTCGCGAAGGAGCTGAGCGCCGCGGTGACCGAGGCGGTCAAGTCGCTGGGGGGTAAGGTTGCGGTGAAGTACGTCGTCACCGTGGATTCCGCCGCGCGGGTGCTGGCGCCGATGCTCACGGTGGATGAGGACGACGCGGTCGCCGCGGCGGCGCTGTGGGCGCTGCCCATGGTCCTCGAACACGCGCAGCAACACGGGGGTGCTAACGCCATGCGTGGCGCGTCGGGGGTCTCCGCGCTGGCCACGCCGCTCGCGCTGCACAAGTCGGAGGAGGTCAGGGCGGCTCTGCGCGACGCGGCTCCCGCGCTCGCGTCCCGCGGCGTGCTCCTCGATGCGGTGGCGTCCTCAAAGGACAAAGGCGAACTGGGCGATGACGACGCGAAGGAAGAGGGACTCGCCTTGCTCAAGGAGCTCAAGGCGACCATCGAGGCTGCCGCGAGCGACGCGACGATGCGTGAATCCGCGTTGCAGATATTCGCGGCGGCGGCGGCGGCGCTGCCCCACCAGGACGCGCTCACCGCCGCGCTCATCGTAATTCTGCACAGGCTCGACGATAAGGACGCGGGCGTTCGCGCCGCGGCCGTGGACCTCGTGCGCGCCGCCGCGTCGCGGAGGGGCGTGCGGCCGCGCGAGCTTTTACTGGGTAACCGTCTGCTGGCGACGCACCTCGGCGTCGCGCTTCCGAGCCACCCGGTGATGCTCTCCACGATGGCCGAGGCTTTGCTTCACATGTCGGACACGAACCTGCTGCTGGAGATTCTACCCGCGGCCGTGCCCAGGCTGGTGGAGCGCCAGGACCTGGACACGCTCAAGGCGTACGCCGCCAGGCTCGGCCCCGATTTCACCGTGGGCGGTATCCTGTACGACTGGTGCTACACCGCCATCGCCGACCTCATCAACACCTCCTCCCATCTACCCCCGTCGGCGGTTGACGCGTCCAGGAAGTTTCTGGAGATGCAAACCGGCGTCGACTTCGACGTGCTGGTGAGAGACCACAAGAAGGAGCTCATGCGCGTGCTCATCCGATCCGCCGGCGCCAACGAGGCGACCAATCTGGAGGATGGCGCTACGCAGCTGATAAGCGTGCTGGGCCTCATCGCGCAGATCGCGGATGGCGCCGGCGAAACACCCTCCGTCCCCGACTTCATCCGGCCGCACTTTACGTGGCTGGTCATGGGTGATCACAACGATCGCAGCGGGGACGCCGCGGCGCAGCGCCGGTTCCTGCGCTCGCTCACCATCATGGTCCACCTCATCGGGCCGCACCTGCCGCAATTCGCGCCCAAGGTTATGGCGCACCTCGCGAGCGCGCTGGAGCGGCCGTCGCTCTCGGTGCGCCACACCGCGCTCAGGGCGTGGCTTTTGCTCGTGAAGCAGCTGGCGGGACACGCGCCGGACCACCTCAGGCGCGTCTCCGGTCGCGTCGTGGTCGCCATGCTCCCCCACCTCCCGGACTCCAACTCAAACTCGAGTAAATCGGCCGGCGAGCAAGTCGGCGCGAGCAACGGCGACGGCGACGACGAGTGGATATTCGACAAAGCCTCCGCCGCGGCGGAGGTCATCGACGAGCTCATCCTGAAGAGCGGAAAGGAGATCATGAGAGGACATCTCGCGCGGCTTCCCATGCTCCCCGCGTGCGAAAGCCTCGCGAGGGCGAACGCGGCTGTGAGCCGAGAACGCGGCGAGGTTCCCCTCCCCTCGCTCCTCGCCACCTTGACCGACGGCGCCGAGGACGAGTCGCAGGCGGTCAGGGCCACCGCGCTGGGCGAGCTCCGACGCGCGCTTCGAGCCGACCCGGCGGCGGTGTCCGCGTTGCTCGCGGGGTTGCACGAGGGCGCTTCTGATGCCGGGTTTAGGGACTCGGGGGTAACACTGAACTCGGATCAGTTGGTGGGACGCCTGTTCGCGGCGCTCCTCCGATGCTTCGCGGGTGAGGGACGCACGGTGCTGTCCCGCAAGGTGCACAGGCTCGCGGCGCAGTGCCTCGGCGAGCTCGGCGCGATCGACCCTGGCCGCATCGACATGCCCGTGGCCACCGCCGAGAGGGTCACGCCGGGGAACGCGTCGGATCTCGCGAGGGTGTTGCTCTGCGATCACGTCGCGCGAACCGTGAGGGGCGCGAACGACGTGGACATGCTCGACGCCGCGGCACTCGCCGTGCAGGAGGTGCTGGTGCACGCGGGATGCAGGCCCGCGTCCGTGCGCGCCGAGGACGTCATCGCGGCCAACGACGGCGAGACGACGCACCTGCCCGCGGGTGCCACCGGCACGGGCAAATCCTTCTGGGCCTCGCTCCCCGAGGACGTCCGAGTGCTCCTCGCGCCCGGTCTCACCTCAATGTACTGCCTCACGCAAAAGCCGCAGAAGCCATCTACGGTCCGGCCGCTGTACCAAACACCGGGCGGGCCCACGTTTCGCCGGTGGATGTACGCGTGGTGCCGAGCGCTGGCCTCAGAGGCTGACGGGCCGGACGCGCCGCTCTTCGCGGCGTGCTCCGCCGGTGTCTTTCGCCACGACACGCGAACCATGCTGTTCTTACTGCCGCGCATGGTGCTGGACGCGCTCGCGGCGCATGACGCGTGTAGGCGCGATAACGTCGCGGCTGAGATTATGGCCGTGCTCCGCGACGCGGCGGGCGCGGCGTGGACCGCCTTGGACACCACCCAGAGCAAGTCGCTTCACGGCGAACAAGCCGAGCTCGCCGCGCAAGCCGTGTTTACACTCCTCGACCAGCTCACGCAGTGGTCCGAGGACGCCGACGTCGCCAAGGACGACTCGCACCGTCGAACGGTGGACGCGGTCAAGGGCCTTTTGGATTCGGTGCCGCGCGAGTTGCTCGCGCGGGCGGCGCTTCGATGCGGCGCGCCCGCGAGAGCCCTGCTCTACTTTGAGGATCACCTCCGTGCTGCCAAGAATGTCATTAACCAGGCGTCGCTGCGCGATTACCCCGAGGGTGGCGGTCTGGACGACGCGTCAGCGGCCTTTCTCGCCGCCACGCACCAGGGCCTCGCCGAGCCCGACGCGGTGCAGGCCATCTCCCGTTTGAGGTCCCGACCGAGGCCGCTCGAGAAAAAAGACGGGACCGACGAGACGGACCTCGACGTAAATAAACCCGCGGGGGTTTCCGTCACAGATCCGTCGCTGAACGCGGCGGCCGCGGCGAGGCGTCGCGCGGAGGACGCGCTGTTACAGCACGAGCAAAACGGCGAGTGGACCGAGGCGCTGACGCATTACGAATCCGCCCTGCAGCGCCGCGGGCCGGACGCCAAGCCGACGGCGGCTCTGGACGCCGCTGAGTGGGGCCGACTGCGGTGCCTGCAGGGGCTGGGGCACCTCAGGGCGCTCGAGCGCGAGGCTGACGCGCTGATTACGCAGAGACCCGCGGCGAGCGCGGAGCTGGCGGAGGCTGGCGCCGCCGCGGCTTGGCGGCTCGGTCGGTGGGATTCGCTCACGGGTTTCCTCGGCGTCCTCGACGACGCCGGCGGGTTCGGCGGCGGCGCGCAGGTCGGTACCCACGCGGGTGGCGGGTTCGGCGGCGAGCACGGGCGGCCCGGGGGCGAAGCCGCGGTCGGCAGGGTTCTCCTCGCGCTGCACAGGCGCGACGCCGCGGGGGTGGCGCGAGCGGCGACGGCGGCGCGGGATGCCGTGATCACGCCCCTCGCCGCCGCCGCGATGGAGGGTTCGTACCGCCGCGCGCACCCGACGATCGTGCAGCTTCACCTACTCCGCGAGGCGGAGGAGGCCATGGCGGCGGTGACCTCGCTGGAGAACGTAACCGAGGGCCGCGGGAGGGGCGCGGTGAAGGGTGTCGATCTGCTCGCGGATTGGGAGACGAGGTTGGAGTTAACTCCGACGGCGCTCGCGACCCGCGAGCCGATCCTCGCGCTCCGCCGCGCCACGTACAACGCCCTGGACGCTAAGAACGCGGCTGCGTACACGTGGCTCGCGCAGGCCAAGCTGTGCAGGTCCAGCGGCCACCACGGCGCGGCGCAGCTCGCGCTGTTGGAGGCGAGAGCCGCGCTCGAGGGTGTCGCCGATGACCTCAACCCGCTAGCCCGCGACGGGGACGGGCGACCGTCCCCAGGGATGGCGCTCGCGGTGGAGCAGGCTAAGCTGCTGTGGGCCTCCGGTAAGCAGTACAGGGCCGTGGTCGAGATCCAGGAGGCGTTGAACGACCCGGCGCTGACCAACGCGGACCCGAAGACGTCGTCCAGCGCGCAGCTTCGACTGGCGAGGTGGAGCGCGGCTACGGGCCAGAAGCAGAAGAAGGAGCTGCAGGAGGTTTACAAGAGCGTCCTGAGCCACCAGAAGTTCTCCGAGAAGGCCAACTTCCACGCCGCCAAGTGGATGGATGACCTGTACAAGGATGCCACGCGGCGTGAGCAGCAGCGCGCGGCCCAAGGCGGATCGGAGACGACGCGGCAGCGACGCAACTACGACGTGGATGAAAAATCCATCGATTACGTCGAGGACGTCATCAAGTTTTACGCCACGTCCCTCAGGTACGGGCACAGGCACGTGTACGAGTCCCTGCCCCGCATGTTGACGCTGTGGTTCGATATCGGGGCGTTAGCCGCGGCGCACGAGGCCAAGGACCGCCGGCAGCAGCTCACGCCGGAGCAACAAAAGGATCGAAAGGTTGCGCTGAAGGTGACCAGCGACTTGAAGTCGTTTGCGCAGTCTCTGCCGCTGTACGTGTGGCTCCCCGCGCTGCCGCAGCTCACCTCGCGGCTGTGCCACCCGCACCAAGAGGTGAGCAACTTGGTCCGTGAGATGTTGTACCGCCTGGTGAAGCACTTTCCGAACCACGTGCTGTGGTCGATGGTATCGATGAAGCGCAGCAAGGATCCGGGACGAGCGCAGGCGGCGGAGAAGATCATGGAACGCGCCAAGGAGACAGCCCCTCCCGCGCTGCGCCCGCTCTTCGACCAGTCCGACGCACTCGCCGATCAGCTCATACGCGTGTGCGCGTTCCAGCCCAAGAACGGTCCGAACAACCGACCGGCGAAGACGTTCTCGGTCAAGACGGAGTTTGCCCCGTTGAAGCGTCTGACGCCGTGTCAGGTGATGGTGCCGGGGCAGGTGGCGCTCACCCCGAGTCTGCCCCCGCCCACCATGCGCAACGCCGCTAACAAGCACCTCGTGCCATCCGTCGTCGAGTGGTCCGCGTTCAACCAGGACGTGGCCACGATCGCGAGTATCGAGGATGAGGTGACCGTGCTGGCGTCGCTGCAAAAGCCGAAGAAGCTGACAATCGTCGGATCCGACGGGCAAAAGTACGCCTTCCTGTGCAAGCCCAAGGATGACCTACGAAAGGATCTGCGAATGATGGAGTTCACCACCATGCTCAACCGCTTGCTGGCACGGGACCCGTCCAGCCGCAAGCGCCGCCTCTACCTCCGAACCTTCGCCGTGATGCCCCTCAACGAGGACAACGGCATCATCGAATGGGTCCCAAACACAACCGGGCTACGGCACGTCATCCAGGCGCTCTACGTCCAGGACGGGATCTACACGAAGCAGACCTTGGGCGACGTCAAGCGCATGCACGAGCGTCTTAAGCCCACCCCGACGACGTGGATGAACGAGATTCTCAAGAAGTTTCCACCCGTGCTCCACCGATGGTTCCTCAACCGGTGGAAGGACAGACCGGCGGCTTGGCACGGCGCACGAACCGCGTTCGCGCACACAGCCGCCGTGTGGTCCATGGTGGGTCACGTCGTCGGTCTGGGTGACCGACACGGTGAGAACATCTTGCTGGATCAGGAATCCGGTGATTGCGTCCACGTGGACTTCTCGTGCCTGTTCGATAAGGGTCTAGAGCTCGAGACGCCCGAGATGGTTCCGTTCCGGCTGACGCAGAACATAGTCGACGGGCTCGGCGCCGCGGGCTACGAAGGGACTTTCATGCGCGTCTGCGAGATTACCCTAGGCGTGCTTCGATCGCACAGGGAGGCGCTGATGTCGGTGCTCGAGACGTTCGTTCACGATCCGTTGGTGGAGTGGACCAAGGGGAGCAAGGCGAAGGGGCACAGCGACGCGGCGGACACGGGACGGGCCAAGGAGCAGCTCGAGAAGATCCGGAGTAGGCTGGAGGGCGTGGTGGTCGGCGTGGGCGCCGCGCCGTCGCTGCCGCTGTCGTGCCAGGGGCAGGCGAGGCGGTTGATCGAAGAGGCGGTGTCGAGGTCGAACCTGGGGAGGATGTACGTGTGGTGGATGAGCTGGAACTGAGACACGATGACAAGCAACACGGAGAGAGTGTACGAATAGAATAGCACGGGCGACGACTGTCGCCGACGAAAAGAGTCACTTGAAAATGGAACTGACGGTATTACATGGCTAGTTTTTGCGCGCTAATAGAGGACTCCGAACGATTAGAATCGGTCGTCGTCGTCCCTGCGCTGCTGGTCGTTGCCCGAGGTGAGGCTGGACACGAAGCTCATGAAGAAGTTGGCCACCCAGAGGAAGATGAGGATGTTGAAGATGAAGGACAGGCCGCCGAACCCGAAACCGAATCCAAAGGGGCTGAACATCGGCATGGGCATGATCATGGGCATGCCCATGCCCATGCCGCCGCGCATGGCGCCGGGAGGGGGCGCCTGGCGGGACTGACCGCCCATGCCACCGCGGGGCGCCATGCGCGGGGCGGAGCGGAAGGAGGAACCGCCCATCCTGCCGCCCGACCTCGCAGCCTCCGCGTACTCGGGGGCGACCACATCCGAGACGAAGACGCTGCCGGCGACCATCGCGGCGAGCGCCATGTTGAACGCGGGGTTAGCCTTCTGGGTCTCCCACTCGTCATCCTTCTTGAGAGCTGCGACGGGCGCGAGGCGAGCCGCGGGGACGGCGCGCGCGACGGCGCGGGGCCTACGTGGAGGGGGAGAAGATATTTGACTGCACGGTCAGAGCTGGTGCGGGTGGAGAAATTTGAGATCAACGGTGCCGGTCTGTGACGCGACGAGAAGGTGGCGCACCTGACGGTCAGGCCGTTGAAGGCGGCGCGGCGGGCGAAGAGGCCCGCGGGGGCAGCGGCGATGGATGCCATGTTCTCGTCGGTACAGTAGAACGGCGCTCGTTAGAGTGTGGCCCGACGGTTGCCGAGATCGTCATTTTATCACCGATGATGAGGTGTACACACGATCCGAGGCTTCGCCACGTGAACACACCTCGTCGATGCGGAGAAATCGTGACGGTTGGAGTGTGTTTTCTCTCGGGCCACCCCGGCGACGCTCCTCGATTCCGCGCGACGACACACAGCGCTTTATCGATTGGCTGCGATGATATTATGAAACAATGTCGCGAAGTACCCACGGCGCGCGTGCCTCTGGACTAACTCCGCCCGATGTGCCGCGCCTCGTGCCCGAAACCCTCCGTCGAGCCGAGGCGTCGAGCTCCTGAAATTTATTTTTCCACCCCCACCCTCTCTCCTCTTCTCTTTAAAGCGCACTTAAAGCCTCATGAGGGTCACTGTCACGTCATCGGTGCTGCCCTTGGACACGGCCATGCTGCACAGCTCCTTCGCGAGGCTCTCCGGGGACGCGTCCGCCGGCGCGGCGAGGAGAAAGTCGGCAATCTCCTGGTTCTCGAACCCACCGCCGCCGCCGCGCTCGTCGTTGGCGAAGAGCCCGTCGGAGGAGAGCATGACCCAGCTGTCCAAATCGCTGAGCTGCTCGATGGCGCAGTCGGGCTCCGCGTTCAGGCCGAACCCGGAGCCGTAGTCCGCGTTGCGCTCGCCGAGGCCCTCGAAGCGCCCGGATTCCTTCAGGAACGCGTCGCCGAACGCTCGGGAGAGCGCGAGGACGCCGCCGACGCGCCAGCTCCCCTCCGTGAACGTCACCAGCGACTTCCGCAAGTTGGGGTTACCGCGGTCGATCCTCTTGCGCTCAGCCTCGTCGTCGGGGACGTGGTCGACGGACAGCTGTACAGCCTTGCCGTCGCGGACGAGGAGAATGCGAGCGTCGCCCACGTTGGCGGTGGCGAGGCACGGCTTGCCGCCCTGCTCGAAGAGGAGGGCGGTGACCGCGGTGGATCCGCACTTGGCGCCGCCGATGCCGCGCTCGCCGAACGCGCCGAAGAAACCGGGCGGGGGCTGGATGAGGTCATAGTCCGCGCGGAGGCACGCCTGCGACAGCGCCTCGAGGCAAAAGTCAGCCTTGGGCCACTCCTCGCAGATGAAGTTGGCGAGGTTATCGGTGAGCCACTGGGAGACGGCGAAGCCGCCGTGGCCGTCGTAGACGCCGTAGATTGCGTAAGGGGAGCCGTCCTTGGCGTTGGGGTTGGTCTGTTGGGGACCGGGTAAGGGAGCGGAGGCGCGGGTCAGAGCCGATATTTCACGATCACGAGCGACGGTCCACCAAACGTCATCAGAGGGTCCGCGGGTCGGGGATGTTATAAGTGGGATGTTCGGGGCGTCGCGCGCTGGATATCGCGTCGATGTGCGGGGAAACTCACGTAGGAGGCGAAGCGGTCCTCGTTCTGCTTGCGCACGGTGCCCTTGACGGAGGCGGAGCCGCAGCGGGAGCCGACCGTGGAAGGGGTCACCGCGGGGACAGCCTGCGCGGAGGCATCGGCGCGGGTGAGCGCGCGTGCGTCGCGGGAGCCGCGGCGGGGCGCGACCCGCGCACGCAGAGCGGCGGGGGCACCGACAAAGGTGGACGCCATCGTTCGGAACGGTGTTGTATCGGGGGCGTGGAGGCTCCGTGTGACGTCCTCGAGAGGGCGATTGCAAACCAGATAAACTCGGACGACGGGTGGCTTCATTTTGCTCCAGTCATTTCCTTGAGTAAATAGACTGGGCCAACAAATCCACTCTTCTGGATAAAGTTGGAAAACGACGGGAGAGTCTTTCGCTCGGTTCTTTGAGTACACACTCGATATCAACATGCCTAGGATAGATACGCGAAAGAATTTATGATACGCTCCGCGTGTTCGCGACGTTTGGTGCTCGCGGGAACCTCCCCGTCCTCCTCGACGGCCGGCTAGTCCGGTCATCCTCGAGGCGGCGCTCTCGTCTCTGAATCCCGCAAATCAACAAATCAAATCGCTCACCACGCCTTTGCGAACGTCGCCGCCCGTTCGTTCTCGCTTAAAACTCCATGCCCGCCTCACGCGCCGCCTCCGCGACCGCCTTGACGCGCCCGTGGTACACGAACCCGCCGCGATCGAACACCGCCTTCTTGATACCCTTCTCGACGCACATGGCGCCCAACGCCTTGCCAACCTCGGAAGCCGCCGCCACGGTTTTGGTCTTCCACTCCTCGGTGCCAATCACCTCCTTGATCTTGGGGGACATGGTGCCCACGGCGCACAGGGTGGTCTGGTTCTCGTCGTCGATCACCTGCACGTACGTGTGCTGGTTGGAGCGGTAGACGGAGATGCGGGGGCGGTCGGGGGTGCCGGAGAGCTTGGAGCGAATCTTCGTGTGGCGCTTCTGGCGACGAGCCTCCTTGGGGGTGACCTTGGCCACGACCTGGGTGGACGAGGTGGCTGGATCGATGGGAAACGGACGAAGGGGTGGATGAATGTCAGAGTCGTAGTCGTGTGGGGGGTGAGTCGTGCGGTTCAATCGGGCGCGGGATGTCGAGCGCGGGGCGCGCGTTGCGCCAGCCAACGTGGACCCTCCGTGGATAACCCGAGCGATGAAAGCCGAGTGAGATGCGGGTGCGACGCGACCGCGCGAGGCGGTCGACGCGTGGGCGTTGACGAGCCAGGAGCGCGCCGCGTGGGAAGAAAACACCGTCATCGATGCTGACGCGGGCCCTCGCGTCGGGTCATCGCGTCTGAATCGCATCGACGTCGTGCTTTCCGGCCCGCGCGGGGGCTCGGCATCGCCCAAACCCTAACCCCAAAGCCAAAAGATTTTGCCGGACCACGGCCGGGAATGCGCCCGTGTGACGTCGCGGGAACTCACCACGCCTCTGCTGCACCGGGGTGGCGACGCGGGTGGCAACAGCCGCGCGCGCGGAGAGAGAGAAAGCAAGCATGGTTCTTACGCGACTCCTCGCGGACCTCTGAATGTGTCGTCCGGCACCGGTCCTTCCGGCGTGAAAAGTACTTTGGGTGATGACGTCGAAAGTGGATAACTTCCGGAATGAAATTGACATTCTTACTAACTGTCCATATGATCAAAAATGAATTACGTAGTTCTTATGGGCAAATAGTTATCTATGCCCCGTAATTAAAATGTTAACCGATCTCCGAGAAATCTTCACTACTTTTAAAAGGTTTGCGAGAAGGAGAGCAAGGTCGAGAGAGCGCACGCTGACCTCATACCAGCGGACTCACACGAGCGCCACGCTGGGGTCGCCTTTAAGCACCACTGACCACCGCGCGGACGCTCGCACCGCACCGAAATAACGATCGAGCCCGAGATGGCGGACCGATAGGAGGCGAACTCGAAGGGACGAATTGAAAGCAAGATGGGAGGCTGCAAGGTCATCGTGGTCGGGGGTATGCAGGCGGGCGTGGGCAAGTCCACCGTCACGGTCGGCTTGATGGCGGCCCTCCGCCAGCGCGGCCTGCGCGTCCAGGGCTTCAAGGTGGGACCCGACCTCCTGGACCCGCTCCTGCACGAGGCCGCCACCGGCAAGCCCAGCTACAACCTCGACGGGTGGATGCTCACGAAGGAGCACAACCTGTCCGTCGCGCAGAGGCTCGCGGGGGACGCGGACGTCGCCGTCGTCGAGGGCGGCGACGGGCTCTACGACGGAACCTTCGGCGATGAGGAGGGCAGCACCGGACAGCTCGCCAAGTGGCTCGGCGCGCCCGTCGTCCTCGTCCTCGACTGCGACGGGCTCCCCGCGCGATCCGCCGCTGCGCTCCTCAAAGGCCACCTCGCCTTCGACGACGAACTCCCGATCGCGGGCGTCATCCTGAACAAGACCAAGGACGCCTCGCACGAGAAGCTCATCCGCGACTCCATCGAGAACGCCGGCATCGGCGCGCCCATCTTCGGCGCGCTGCGCAGAGACGACGCGGGGCTCGGGATGCTCAGAGACGAAGGGCAAGGACCGCACTCCGCGCTCGCCGCCGCCGCGGCCAAGGCGGCCGCCGCGCTGGACGCCGGCGGCGCCGCGTCCGTGGGCGGCAGCCGCAACCCGTACGCCAGCCACCTCATCGATAAGGAGAGCGAGTCGAAGAAAGGCGGGAACGACGACGCGTTCAAGGGCAAGACGCGAGAGATCGGAATGGAGAAGGAATCCGGCGATCCAAATTTCGTCACCGGAGTCGCAGCGCAGCTCGCGGACGTCGTCGGTAAGACGGTGGACTTGACGGCCGTGATGAACGCGGCGTGGGAGTTCACGGGGGAGGTACACGAGGACACCCATGTCGAAGAGGAGGAGGCCGTGGGCGCACAGACCGGGGGGGCACAGACCGGTACCGGAGAGGAGGCGGGTTCGAGTTCTGGCGATCCAAACGGGATCGAGGGCGCCAGGGGGGAGGGGGAGGCGGTCCTGTGGGAGGCTTCCTTCGGCGCGCGTCGGCTGAGCTTGGACGACGACGGGAACGTAAAAGAGGGAGCCGCGTCCGAGAACGCCGGCGTTAAGGCCACGGAAGGGCCCGTCGGACTGCGGACTAAGACGGCGCCCGACAGGCTGGACAGCTTCGGCGGCAAGGACCGCAACAAGTTCCCGGTGATACCTGAGTCTCCAAAGCGAGCCGCCTCGGGATCCCACGCGGGTTCGCCCCTTAGGACGAACACCCCGAAGAAGGAGCACTCCTTCGGGCGTGCACTCGTGGGCGGGGTGGTCGCGCGGTTGGGCCGGGGCGTGGGCAACGGCGCGTCGCATCTCATACCGCGGCCCCTCTTCTCAAACACGGTTCGCGTGGGCGTCGCCAGGGACGCCGCGTTCTGCCACTACTACCGCGAGAACCTGGCGCTTTTGGGCGAGTACGGCGCGGATCTTGTGCCGTTTTCGCCCATCGCCGGTGACTCCCTGCCGCAAGGGTGCAAGGGCATCTTGTTCGGCGGTGGGTATCCCGAGATGTACGCGCAGGAACTCACGGGGAACCGAAGTCTTCGCGCGGCGATCACCGCGTTCGCGGCGGGGGGCGGGGTTATCTACGGCGAGTGCGGCGGGTTGATGTTCCTGTCGCAGGCGCTCATAAGCCGTGACCAAGGCGCGCAACCGCGTCCCATGTGCGGCCTGGCGCCCTTCTCGACGCGCGTCGCCGCGGCTCCCGCGTCCAGTTACGCGGAGATCACGGTGCGGCACGGGTGTCCGCTGTTTCCGGCGGGCGCCAGGGCTCGGGGCCGGGTGCACCGAAACTCGGAGATTGTCGCGGAGCCGCCGCTCGGGGACGGCCCGGGTCAGTCCGGCTGGTTCGGCGCGTACGACGTGCGGCCGCCTGAGGAGGCGTGGTGTGGGAACGTGGGCGTGGGCGAGGGACCCGGGGTCAAAGGCGACGGGGCGGTGGGTGACGTCGCGGGGGACGTCGCGCCCGAGCCGGGGCCGTCCGCTAACCACTGGGAAGCCGTCGGTCGCGTGGAAGGGTACGCGTGGCGCAACGTGCTGATGTCGTACGCCCGGCTGCACTGGGGCGAGTCACCCGAGATGGCGCGTCACTTCGTGGACGTGTGCAAAGGGGTCCCCGCGGCGGCGGCGGAGGCGGCGCTGAAAGCGGCGGCGGCGGCGAGGAAGCTCCCGCCGGTTGTCCCGTCCACGCCGGGTTCATACAAGATTTCGATGCCGCGCGTGAAGAGCACCGACTCCATGAGCGAGATGTCGTCACACGGTGGGAACATGAACTCCTTGGGTGCCCTGGGCAGCGGTACGTCCATCAATCAGATGAACGGCGAGACGGACGAGTACGGTCACGAATCCGGCGCGTCGCCGATGAGCGCCGGCGGATCTGACCGGGCTCTCAACGACCGAGCTCTCAACCGGCACAGGCGCACGCACAGCGAGGACCACGGGCCGATGGACGATACGCGGATGGGGATGATGAAGAGCTCGAGCGGAGGTGGTACCCCATCGATGCTTCGATCCTCCTCGTCCAACGCGAGCCTGGGCGGCGGCGCTTCGACGCCGGCGCGTCGCGGATCGGTTCCGGATTTTCTTGACCACGAGGCGTTGCTCTCGTTCCCCCCGCCCCTGGGCCTGGGCGGCTCCAACGACGACCTCGGGTATCTCGAGGACACGCTCGGGCACCTTCACACGCCGTCCGCGGTGCCCCAGCCCCCGCCGAGTCGGACGTGCACCATCGCGTCGCTCACCCCCGCGGCGACTGAGATTATCCACGCGTTGGGGTTGCAGTCCAGGCTGGTGTGCGTGACGGATCGGTGCAACTTCCCGCCGTCCGTCGCCAGGGCCTTCCCGATCGTCCTCCGATCCAACACCAAGGTGAGGAACACCAAGCAGGGCGGCATGAGCCGGCCGCAGAGCATCGGGAGCCTGATGACCAGCGCGAACAAGCAGCTGGACAGCTCAAACTCCCCGAGCGCGGCGCTCCCGGGGATGTCCGTGGACGTGGAGTGGCTCCGGCGAACTCGGCCGGGTTTGGTGCTCACGCAGGACGCGTGCGAGCGGTGCGGCGCGGCCGGGCCCGGCGGCGATAGCGTCGTCGCCCGCGCGCTCGTCTCCGCCGGGCTCCTCGGCGCGCACTCGCACAACGGCGGCGAGGCGGACGCGGCCGGCTCCGACTCTGGAAAATCCGGGGAGCTAAGCCACGACACCGGCGTGCTCGCCATGGACCCGCAGAGGCTCTCCGAGGTGCTGGACGTCATCGTGCAGGTGGGCACAGCGGCGGGTGAGGAGGACGCGGCGGTCGCGCTCGTCGGGTC
>Ga0209631_10003283_pt1 | contig 18758 bp, 12 predicted proteins | sample COG_08_FD_184752 | JGI IMG/M metagenome (GOLD analysis project Ga0209631, IMG submission 184752) | Pelagic Microbial community sample from North Sea - COGITO 998_met_08 (SPAdes) (version 2) | ecosystem: Environmental > Aquatic > Marine > Neritic zone/Coastal water | place: Helgoland, sampling...
AAATCTGGAGCAGGAATGACCAAAAAAGGGGTCGCTGCGTATAGAAAAGCGAACCCAGGCTCTAAATTAAAGACAGCAGTTACCGGAAAAGTCAAAAAAGGCTCAAAAGCAGCAAAAAGACGTAAATCTTATTGCGCTAGGAGTGCAGGACAGCTAAAAAGAAGCTCTGCTAAGACAAGAAACGACCCAAATTCAAGAATTAGGCAAGCGCGTAGGCGCTGGAAGTGTTAATAAAGGAGAAAAAGCATGGGCTATGGAAAAGGCTACCCTAGAGGGCCAGTTAAAAAGAAAAAGAAAGCATCTAAGAAAAAGAAAAAGTAGTGACAGAGCTTCAGAAAGTAGAATGCTACAAATGTAAGAAACTTTTAGCAGATAATCTCGTTTTACCTAAAGGTTTGTGCGTTTATTGTGCTGCAGACGAAGCAGAACAGCTGCCTATGCCCAAAAAACAAGAAAAAGAGGCAAAAAAACAACAAAAAGCGCAAGTTAAGGCCGAACAAGAGCTTGCAAGGCGTATTTTATCTAGAAAACGCATGATTCCGTTCGTAGAAAAGTTTAATCCTGATTACCAAGCAGGTTGGGTACACAAAGACATCTGTAAAAGGCTAGAAAAATTTAGCCAAGACGTAGCAGATAAGAAATCCCCAAGGCTTATGCTGTTTATGCCTCCTCGTCACGGCAAATCGACCTTGGCTAGTATTGCTTTCCCTGCTTGGCATCTCGGGCGTAACCCGGGGCACGAATTTATCAGTTGTTCGTACTCTGGATCCTTAGCCATGTCTTTTTCTAGAAAAGTTAGACAAGTTTTAAGAGAGCCTAGCTATAAAACAGTATTTGAAGAAACAAAACTAGACAAAGATTCACAGTCCGTAGAATCTTGGCAAACAACACAGGGCGGAGGATACGTCGCAGCTGGTGTTGGCGGTGGTATCACAGGTAAAGGTGCACATATATTGTTAATTGATGACCCAGTAAAAAACAGAGAGGATGCAGAATCCGAAAACAGCCGCGAAGCGACCTGGGACTGGTATACCTCAACCGCGTATACTCGTTTAGCGCCAGGTGGCGGTATTTTAGTTATTTTAACCAGATGGCACGATGATGATTTAGCTGGTAGGTTGTTAATGGCTAGTGAAAACGGCGCAGATGATTGGGAAGTAGTTAAATACCCAGCGATAGCCGAAGAGGATGAGGAGTTTAGAAACTTAGGCGACTCACTACACCCAGAAAGATATAATGTAGAGTCTTTAGAAAAAATACAAAAAGCTATAGGGCCTAGAGACTGGAGTGCGCTGTATCAACAAAACCCCGTATCAGATGATGGTGATTATTTTACTAGAGAGATGATTCAGTATTTTCCACCAGATGAAATAGAATATGATAGACTTCGCTATTATACTGCGTGGGATTTAGCTATAGGGCAACGAGACAGAAACGATTTTTCTGTTGGTATAACTATAGGCATTGATGAGTACGACAATATGTATGTCGTAGATGTTATTCGCGGTAGATACGACGGTTTTGAACTAGTAGAAAAAATATTAGACTTCTATGAACAGTGGAGGCCTAGTATAGTTGGTATAGAAAAAGGACACATAGAAATGGCTATCGGGCCTTTTCTACAAAAACGTGTAGCAGAAAGACAATTACATTCTGCGTATTTTAAAGATTTAAAAGTAGGGCGACGTGACAAAGAAGCTAGAGCTAGGGCTATACAAGGTAGAATGCAACAGGGTAAAGTATTTTTTCCAGAAGATGCAGCTTGGACAGGGCCACTGGTTGCTGAGCTTTTGCGTTTTCCTAACGGCGTGCATGATGACCAGGTTGATGCTTTGGCCTGGGTTGGTTTAATGATGACAGAGTATGCAACTTTTTATGAAGCTCCCGAACATGTACCTTCGTGGCGAGATAGGTTAAACTTAATAGCGAAAGGACCGAAAAAGAAATCGGCAATGAGTGCATAACATGGCGTATAAGAAAAAAATAAAGAAAAATCTTAACAAAGCGGAAGAGTTGTCTCTAGCAAAAAGCCAATGGGATTGCTACACCAGAGCCCGCGACAGCGGCCATGAAGAATATATAGACATGGCTAAAAAATGTGACATGTATTATAGAGGCGACCAGTGGGATGAGTTTGACATGCAACAACTCGACGATCAGGGTAGACCCGCACTAACTATAAATACAATACTTCCCACAATTAATGCCGTGCTAGGAGAACAAAGCACGAAAAAAGCAGACATACAATTTAAACCCAGGGGCGGCGGTAATCAAGATGTTGCAGACGTACTTACTAAAGTTTATCAACAAATCGCTGACAATAATAAACTAGAGTGGATAGAAAACCAGGTGTTTTCTGATGGGTTAATACAGGACAGGGGATATTTTGATGTACGTATAGATTTTTCTGACCACATTATGGGAGAAGTAAAAATAGAAGCTAAAGATCCTTTAGACATTCTTATCGACCCCGATGCAAAACATTACGACCCAAGAACTTGGAACGAAATATTTGAAAGTAAGTGGATGAGTATAGATGAAGTAGAAGAAGTGTATGGCCAAGACAAAGCAGATAAATTAAGAATGCTAGCTGAAACGGGTACTACTTTAGGCGCTGACTCCATGGAATACGAAGAAGAAAGATATGGAGACACAGACGAACACAATTACGGACAACAGTTTCCTGGAGATCCAGAGAACGCACGAATGCTTAGGGCTATAAGAGTAATAGAACGACAGTATTATAGATTAAAAGAATGTATGTTTTATTTAGATCCCGTTACTGGTGACATGCGCGACGTCCCATATAATTGGACTAAGAAAAAAAGAGAACAGTTCGCGGACCAGTTCGGCTTAGATATAATGACTAAGACAGTTAGAAAAGTAAGATGGACTGTAACCGCAGACACTGTAGTTCTTTTTGATGATTGGTCCCCATACAAAAACTTTACAATCGTTCCGTACTTTCCATACTTTCGTAGAGGAAAACCGTTCGGCATGGTGCGCAACTTGTTATCACCGCAAGAACAGCTAAACAAAATAACATCACAAGAACTACACATAGTAAATACAACTGCAAACAGTGGTTGGATTGTAGAGAACGGTTCACTTGCGGGCATGACTGCAGACGATCTAGAAGAACACGGGGCAGAAACTGGCCTAGTGTTAGAATTTAATAGAGGCTCTACCCCACCAGCAAAGATACCACCTAACCAAATACCTACTGGACTAGATAGACTAGGACAAAAAGCAGCAGCTAATATTAAACAGATTAGTGGTATTACAGATGCAATGTTAGGTATGGATAGCGCAGAGGTTTCTGGTGTTGCAATACAAGCAAAACAAAATAGAGGCTCTACTATGTTACAAGTGCCTTTAACTAATCTAGCAAAAACTAGACAGTATTTAGCAGAGGCTATTTTACAACTAGTACAAAGTTACTATACAGAAGAAAGAATTATACAGATAACCGATGAGACAGACCCCTATAAACCTAGAACAGCTCTACGTGTTAATGAAATGACTCCAGAAGGAGAAGTTATAAATGATTTACAGCTAGGCGAATATGACGTAATTGTATCAAGCGCACCCGCTAGAGATAACTTTGATGAGATGCAGTTTGCTGAAGCTATTTCTTTACGACAGGTTGGAGTGCCAATACCAGATGATATGATAGTAGAGTACTCGCATTTATCACGTAAAGCAGATGTTGCAGATAGGATTAGAAAAATGCAAGGTACTGCACCGCCAACAGAAGAGCAAATACAGCTACAACAATTCCAAATGGAGTCACAGATCAGAAGTACGCAGCTTGAAATTGCTAAACTAGAAGCAGAAGTAACTAACCTACAGACACAAGCGGCAGTAAATGTTGCTAAAGTAGACCAGATAGAAAATGAACCACAGTTGAAGATTGCTGAATTACAAAGTAAAATTCAAGGTAAACGTGAAGAGCTCGATTTACGTGAGAGATTGTCGCAATTGACAAACGATATGCGTAAGGAACAGAGTGATACAGCAGCGGCAGCTAAGATGGCTACCGAAGCAATGAAAAACTTAGACAAAACAGGAGGTACCGATAATGGCTAAGAACAACCAAGAAGCAGAAGTAGATGTCGTGTTAGAGGGCATGCCCGGAGCAGACCCAAAGACCGAAGAAGACAATGAAGTCTTTGAAGTCGATATGAATTTTGAAACCCCAGACGACGAAGAAACTCAGGAGGAGGAAAGCGATGAAGATGTCGAAGTTGAAGAAGAATCACCTGAAGAGCCTGAAGAGGAAACAGAAGAGGAAGACTCTGAAGTTACAGACGGAGACGAAAAAGATTCAGGAGAAGAAGAATTACTGGCAGAAGATGAGGGAGATACACAGCAATCTGAGGGATCAGATGAGGCAGGACTTGCTCAAAAAGAACCAATGATTCCTAAGTCTAGGTTTGATGAAGTATTAGCAAAACAAAAAGCTTTACAGAAAAAACTAGACGAAGCGTTAGCGCCTAAAGTAGAAGACGTAAAAGAAGCTCCAGAGTTTGATTTTGATACTAAAGAAGTAGAATACCAAACTTTAGTTATGGAAGGTGAGACTGAAAAAGCTACTCAACTACGAAGCCAAATTAGACAAGCAGAGAAACAACAAATGATGTTTGAGATGCAAGCTAAGATGGGACAAACAGTGGCTCAATCTACTGAACAACAACAATTACAAACAAAAGCGTTAGAGCTAGAAGCTGCATACCCAGAACTAAACCAGGCTAACCCAGAGTTTAACCAAGATAAAACTAATGAAGTTTTAGAGTTAAGAGATGCTTATATGGTACAAGGCTTTACAGGAGCAGATGCTTTAGAAAAGTCGGTTAAAATTCTTATGGGTAATCAAACAGTAGAAAAACCCGTACAGAATACTACTAATAAAAAAATTGTAGAAAAGAAAAAAATAGCTAACACTAATAAAAAAGTAGAAGCAGCTGAAAAACAACCACCTGCTATGAAAGGCAAAAACAAAACAGACAAAAAAGTAGATATAGATAATTTATCTATAGATGAGTTTGATGCTTTGCCTGCTGAAACTTTGCGCAGAATGCGTGGAGATTTCGGGTAAATTGTGTTATCTTAAAAATAAGTTCGCACGTAAGAGCGATATCTTACCAGGGTCGTTCCTGTAAAACATACGTTTTCGCCAGCGCAGGGCGTTAAACTGGCCGGATTCGTACCCGTAACTTACGAGAGCGTTGCCCCAACGACAAAGGGTACACGGATAAAAGTCGCTCCAATAAGTCGACTGGTTATTAAACTTTAATGATAAGGAGAAATTATCATGGCAAATACAAACTTTGCTTCTCTAACCAGTGAACAATTAACGATCTGGTCAAGAGACTTCTGGCGAGTAGCTAGAAATATGTCCTTCATTAACCAATTCGCAGGTAGCGGATCCAATGCTATGGTTCAGAGAATATCTGAGCTTACTCAATCAGAAAAGGGAGCAAGAGCTGTTTTAACACTTTTAGCTGACATGACTGGGGATGGTATCGTTGGTGACAATACTTTAGAAGGTAATGAAGAGGCTTTAAGAGCGTTCGACATAGTCGTAACGATTGACCAACTAAGATTTGCTAACAGACTATCTGGTAGAATGAACGACCAGAAATCTGTTGTAAACTTTAGGGAACATTCAAGAGATGCACTTGCTTACGCAATGGCTGACAGAATGGACCAATTAGCATTCCTTACTTTAAGTGGTGTTGGATACAACTTGAAAAACAATGGTGGTTTAAGACCGTCAATGAATTCAGGCCAAAACCTAAACGACTTAGAGTTCTCTAGCGATGTAACAGCACCAACTTCTAATAGACATAGAAGATTTGATGCTACTAATGGTATCGTGGCTGGTGATGTTACTGCAACTGTTGCAGCTGACAAACTAAGCTATGGCGCTATTGTTGATCTAAAAGCTTATGCTAAAGACCAATACATCAGAGGCCTAAGAGGTGCAGGAAACGAAGAGATGTTCCATCTATTTGTTACTCCACAGGTAATGGCTGACCTAAAACTTGATTCAGACTTCCTTGCTAACGTAAGACAGGCTGGAGTAAGAGGACCAGGTTCAAGCTTATTCTCAGGTTCTTCAAGCTTAATGGTTGACGGAGTTATGATCCATGAGTTCAGACATGTGTTTAACACAAACGGAGCTACTACTGGAACATCATCTAATGCCGGAGCAGCCGGATACAAATGGGGAGCTGACGCTAACGTTAACGGTTCTGCATGTATCTTTGCAGGTGCACAAGCACTAGCAATGGCTGATATTGGTATTCCAGAAATAGTTGAAGACACATTTGACTATGGAAACCAAAACGGTATTTCAATTGGTAAAATATTCGGTCTTAAAAAGCCTAAGTATCATTCAGACCACACAGGTCAGTCTGAAGACTTCGGTGTAATAAGATTAGATGTAGCTTATTAATTGTGGTATATTTTATGGGTGGCTGTTATGGCCACCTATATTTAAGGAGTAAAAATTATGTGGATAGTATCAAACGAAGATAAAGCCGTAGCCTCTACTTGGGGTGCAAGTGTATATTTAAAAGCTGGCGAACCAAAACAAGTAGGAAACGACTTAGGGTTGTTATGTTTACAAGCAGGATGCACAGAAGTAAAAGACGGAGGCAAACCTGCTAAGGCAGAACCCGTCATAGAAGAAGTTGTAGAAGTAGTAGAAGAAATTTCTATAGACTTAGAAGCAATGACCAAAGTGCAACTAGAAGAATACGGTCGTACAATTGGGATCGAACTTGATAGGCGCAAGAAAAAAACAGATTTAATTGCAGAACTAGAAGCTGCACAATAGAGGATGAATTATGGCCGGGACACTTACAGGTAGTAATATATTAAGCAGGATTAAAGATATCCTACAAGACACCACCAGCGTTAGGTGGCCTGAAGCTGAATTAATCAGGTATATAAACGATGGGCAAAGAGAGATTGTAAACTTTAGGCCCGAGTCTTCAGCCACTACAGCCAATGTACAACTCGTAACTGGCACAAAACAAGCTTTGCCTAGCGCAGGGCTAAGATTAATTAAAGTAGTAAGAAATATGTCCGCAGCTAGCGGAAGTGCTACTGGTAAGAGATCAGTTAGGATTGTTAATGTTGATATATTAAATACACAAGAACCCGACTGGCATGACCCAACTGTTGGTGGGGATGCAGCGCACGGAACTGTAGTTAAACATTACATCTTCGATGAAGATGACCCAAGAAATTACTATGTATATCCAGGTGTAGCAGGTAACGCATTTGTAGAAGTTGTTTATTCAGCTTCTCCGACAGACCTAGCTAGCGGCAGTGCAACTATTTCAGTAGATGATATTTATGCAAACGGCATAATAGATTATGTTCTATTTAGGGCTTACCAAAAAGATTCTGAATACGCAGGTAATGCACAAAGAGCTCAGTCTCATTACCAACTGTTTTTAAATTGTGTCGGACAAGGTTCACAAGCCCAGGAGCTACTAAGCCCGAACAACGACAGAACTAGTAATATAGGAGCAGCTCCAAACTTACCGCCCGTAGCAGCACCAAGACAAGGAGGCTAGAATGGCAAGTTACTCTTCTTTAGTAAAAGAAGTTTTACCTTATGTTCCTTTTTGCCCCGACAGCCTAGTTGAGGCTAATTTACGTTCAGCTACTATAGAGTTTTGCGAACGTTCTAAAGCCTATATCTTAGATATGGACGCATTTAACACCATTTCAGGTGTTTACGAATACGATTTTGATATACCTACTGGCACAGAAGTGCATCAAGTACTATTAATGACGTACAACGGTAGAGACATGGATCCGATAAGCCCACGTAGTTTAGATTTAAACTACCCCGACTGGAGAGAGCGCACTGGACAGCCGCACGTATACTTACAAAAAACACCAAGCACGTTTTGGTTAGTACCAGTACCAAGTGGTTCCGAACCAGTTTTAGCTAGCGTAGCTTTAAAACCATCTAGAACTTCAAATAACATTGATACTACAATATCTAATCAATATAGAGATGCTTTAATATACGGCACTTTATACAGACTACTTCGCATGCCAAACAGAGAATGGACCGACGTGGGTGCAGCTAGAGAATATTTAGCACAGTTTAATATGGAAATTACGCAAGCAGAGCTACGTGCAAGAGGCGGAGATCTGGGCGTAAAACGAACAGTAAAATACAAAGGAATAGGTAAGCCAAGGAGGCGCTATGGAAGATACGGAAAGGAGATCGACTACTAATGTCTTTGTTGAACCGGTGCTTACTGACATACGTTCCACGTGGAACATTGTAAAACCAGGTTTAGAAAGTATATTAGCAGACAATCCCAGTCTAACCTTTATCCCAGAAGATGTTTATAGTGAGTGCGTAAATGAAAGAGCGTTTTTATTTACCTCTCCAGTAGGGTTTTTAGTACTTACTACCGAAATTGATAGGTACACAAAAGACAAGACATTGTATATGTGGATAGCGTATACTTACAGTAAAGGTAGTGGACAATGGCTAGACCACGAAGACTGGATTACTAAGCTAGCTAAGGGATCTGAGTGTAAGTATATAGAAGCCCAGTCACACGTACCAGAGTTGGAACCTTACGCGATAAGTAGGGGTTGGAATTTAGATACAAGAGTTTATAGGAGAAAAGTAGAATGAGTAAACCAAAAAGCTCAGATTACAAAGAAAGTGAAGTAGATAAGACCAATGCTGCTGTAGCAATGGCGGATAAAAAATACTTTAGAGAAAACTATCTACCAAAACAAAGAGAATTTATAGAAAGGTCTTTTAAAGAAGAGTCTGGGTTAATGAGTATGGCCGAAGGTAGAGCTCAGGCTGATACCATGCAAGCTCTTACCCAAAACCCAAATCGAAGAGCAGTAGGTGCTGTAGATGCACAAGCTGATTTAGCTTCAGCTGCTTCTGCTCAACAACTACAAGGTACAGCCCAAGGACTAATGGGAGCAAGAAGTGACCAAGTTGCAGGAATAAAAAGCGCAAACCAAATGGCGTCTCAAACAGCAGCCGGTTTATCGCAAGCTTCTAAAATTGCTACTACTGATACTCTTAATAAAGCAAAAGCAAAACAAACAAGAAACTCAGCTTTAATAGGGGCAGCTACAAAACTAGGTGTACAAGCAGGTAAAAACTACAGTCAATATAGAGCAGCTGAAAGTATAAACACGCAAGAAACTAAACAGAACACAGACGCAAACGGGAATGTAACGGGCGGTGATTACATACCTATGACTGAAGGTGCTGGGCTATTTAAAATTGTTACAGGAAGAGGACTAGGGTAATGAGCTTATCAAATATGTTTAAATCAACCTATGATAGTATGAGATCGGAACAAGACTATGCTGGCGGGTTACAGAATGTACAAAATCCAGATAAGGCTTTTGCAGGAATGCTTAGGCAAGATTATAACGACTACATAGCTAATTTTAGACAGTATGAAGATAAGCTACTTGGTATGACTGACGACACTACACTTATTGATAGGTCTAGAGAAAACGCTGAAAAACAAGCAGAAATAGCAGCGGGCGTACAATCAAGAAACTTAGAAAGATATGGTGGCGGCGGGTTATCTGGCGCACAACTCCAGGAACAACAAAGGTCCGCACAAAGAGGTAATCAATTATCTTTAGCAGGCACGGTAAATAACGCAAGAGTACAACAAAGAGAAATGAACCAAGCTTTATTACAAGAACTAATAGGAATTGGCCAGGGCGTAAACGCTAGGTCTTTAGAAGGGTTAGGCACTGCGGCCCAGGGTGCAGTAGCAAGAAGAGGGGCGTATAAACAAGCAAAAGCAAATTATTCTTCTCAAATGACTAATATGGGAGCTTCCATATTAGCAGCATTCTTAATTTAATATGGCAAGTTTAGCAGATTTACGAACAGCCGGCGCTATTCAGCAGCAGGTAAGAACTAGAAACCTACAAAATGCTAGTGAATTAGTAGAAAGTGTTTCGCCTTACCTTACTCTAACTGAACTAGAAAGTGAAAAATATGGCTCTATAGATAAAGATAACTTTACAAAGTTATACGAAAAAGAACCTGACAAAATATTAAGTATTTTAAACTCTAGCCCAACAGCTACTACTTATACAGATATAAATACTGGGGAAAAAGCTAAAGGCAAAATAGTAAATATAAGAGAACAAGACGGCAAAATTACTTTTGACATACAGGGTAAACAAGGAATAGTACCAAAAACATTAGGGTTTAGTAATGACCCGCAAGATATAGTTATGGCTACTGATAGAGAGGGTTTACGTACTATGGTAAACGCTATCGTGCAGGGCTCTGGTAATAGACTTACTTCTGCTAGACAAGGATATGGTAGTAGAACTCAGGGCATTCTTACTAACACAGCTACTAGACAAAATATAGCAAACGACCGCAGAAAAACTTTAGAAGAAGCGGAAAGTGCCCCAGAAGCTATAGGCATTTTAGAAGATTCAGTAGAAAGCGGTGAAATGGACCCTAGGGAAGCGTTCGCTATGATTACACAAATAGCAACCGACTTTAATGATGGGCTAGATGAGTATAGAAAGGGGTTAGGAAAAGACCTTACTGAAGTTAACAAAGAGTTAGACACATTCAGAAGCGGTAGAGAAAAAGCCGATAATATGGATGATTTTTCAAGGTTTGGTAGTCCTCTCCCTGGCACAGGTATAAAGTTTACAAATGATGAACCAGAGCCAACTCCAAAAAGTGAAGGAGAACTAGCAGCAGAAAAAAACAAACAAGACATACTAACTCGTATAGGACAAAGCGGTGTATCTATGCCTATATATGGTTCTCCAGACCAAATATTTTCTTTTATAGAACAAAATTCTGACATGTTAGAAAGAGTTGGGGTAGACCAAGAAAATATAGATAAAGCTAGAGCTGCTATTAAAAAGTATAATGTGCAAACTCCAGAAGATTTAAAAACTTTACCTGAGTATGATTCAGAACTAGATATAAACAAAGTTGAATTAGCTTCTGCATTAGCAGTTGCAGCAGGTGGAGATTTTAATAAAGAGTTTCAAGAAAGCCTAAACTTATTAGAAACAGGCAATGCGGGTGTAAATAGAATGAACGTGCAGACGTTTAATCAAAATACTATGAGGTACAACGAAGGCCTTAAACTACAAAGCCAGAAAAACAAGACTGAAGCAAGAAAAGCAGCCGCTGAGGCTGGTAATAAACTTATAGAAGACGCCTACAACGCGTTTGACAAAGATTTAATAGACTTTAATACAGCTCTAAATAAAGGATCGGCAGATGGTAGTATTGGAAATGTAGCTGATGGTAATACAAGTTTTTATTTCAAACGTATGATAGACAAGTTTAAATTAGCACAAAAAAACGGGACTATATCTGTGCCTATGGTAGATGGTATGAGAACCGGTATAGGACAGGCTCTATATAGCGTTATGATGAATAGAGGCACCGATGAAAGAAGCCTTTTTGCAAAATTGTTTAGCAACAGAGATAATCTAGATCAGACTTTAGGGGATATAGTTAATACAGCTCGTGGTAAATACGAAGAAAAACCAGGTGGGGGTTTACAGTTAAAAGAAATAATTTTTGTAGACTCTAGCGGTTTGCAGGTTGGACAAAGTATTTCAGGCAAAGAGTTTACAGATACCTTTAACGATTTAGCTACAAATGTAGAAGTAACTCAGTTTATAAAACCATATCGTGGGGATTAATACATGGCAATTGACATCAATACAATTGCTAAGCTTAAACAGACACCAGACGCTGATAAAACTAGTGCCGTAGAATCTATGGGTAGGTTCGCTACCCCAGACGCACAATATACTGAAAAAATTGACACTATGGGCGAAGCTTTTAGTGCTGGTATTCAGTCAGGTGTTGGGAACATACAAGCACAAAACCAAAACTTTTTAGCTGCAATAGACACGCTAAAAGGAAAAGATACATCTGCAGCAAACAGACTAAGAGAAGGTGATTTTTTAGAAGATCAATCTAGTATACCTCTAGCGGGACTAGAACAAGACTTTGCTTCTTCTTTAGAACAAAAAGACGTACATGGTTTCTTTTTAAATTTTGCATCCGCTACGGGACAGTTTATACCTTCTTTAGCAGCTAGTTTAGCTGAAGCTGCTATAGTAGGTGGACTTGTTGCGGGAGGTACTGTTTTATCTGGAGGTACTGCAACCCCTGGGCTAGTAGCGGCAGCTGCTGTTGGAACAGCCGCAAGAAGAAAAGCAGTACAAGGCGGAGTAAGAGCGCTAAATAATTCAAGAAGACCCGGCATAGACAAAATGGAAGTAGAAGACCTCCTGCATAGGGCGTACCAAAACCAAATAAGAGTAAATGCTAGTAAAAGACCTTTGCATAAATTTAAACCCGGCGAGTTAGCTGATTTATCTGACATATACGGAGTTCTTAAATCAAACATGCGAGGCAAAAGATTTGCACAGGGTGCAGTATTAGGAGCTTTTAACCAAGAACAAAGAATGGGAACTGGTATAGCTTTTAGTGACTATGCTGACCAAGGCATGGACACTAAACAAAATGCTATAAACTCTTTACTACAAGGTGCTGCATTTGGTGCAATAGGGGTTGGATCAGAACTGGCAACTGTAGGCGCAACTATGAGAGCCTTTAAAAGACCAGGCAGAGTTAAAAAAAGCGGAGTCGCAGACCCATTTAAGTTTGATCCTATACCTAAAGGAAGTATGTTTAAGGACTTTACTTCTATAGCTGCTGTTAGTTCTTTATCAGAAGGAATAGCCGAATCTTTACAAGAAGAACTGTCCGTACAACAAAAATTTAGAATAGACGCAGATTACACGAAAGCACAGGCAAAAACAGATAGGGTAAACGCTTTATTTGCAGGACTCATGGGAGGCCTAGGTGTAGGTGGAGGTTTAGGTTCTGGTACAGCTGTAATGAATAAAGTTAGAAACCTTTCACAAAGAAATGTAGCTGAAAAAAACATGGCACGTATTTTTGGAAGCAAAGAAAATGCAGCGGCGCTAGGCGCAGTAATGGGGGAACGTGCAGGAGCTTTAGAAACACAGTTTGATTTTATGAAGAATGAAAACTCTGGGACTAACAGTGTATTTGTACCTATAGAAGCAAAAGCAGAATTTGCAAAAGTGCAATCAAATATAGAAAACATGTTTGGCCCAGATGAATTAATTACTGTTTCAACACCTATAGGAGCTTTGTTTACCACAGACCAACGTGTTGCTGGAAGGCTAGCCAACCTAATGGATAGTGGTTATAAGTATGATACCGGAGTAATAGACAACTTTTTAGCACAGGCTCTTGGGTATAGTAGAACTAGAGACTCTAAAGATGACATAGTAGTTGGGGTTTTTGATAACGAAAAAAACGAATTTGTTAAATATCAATCTGCTAGTGAAAATATAGAAGGGGATTTTGAAGCAGCTGAAAACGCTATGAAGATGATAAGAGCTTCTATGGACCCTAAACGATACACTATAGAAGTCCAAAGTTTAGCCCAACACAGAAGATTTAGACAAGAAGGATTGCCTAAAGATGCAGATGTACTAAAAGCACAAAAACAAGCCTTCCAAACAGAAGACCAGTCTGAGCTAGGCACTAGTGATGATGACACTGCAGTAGAAGGAGATAGGGGGCAAGTAAATTTAGATGTAACTGCAGCTAATATGGACATTGGAAAAGGCAATGTTACTCCTAACCAAAGACAACAATTCGATGCGTATATTCGAGAAGAGTATGGACTGCCTATAGATTTTAGTGACCTTGTACTTTTTGTAAATGAAACACCTAACGTTGTAAGGGGTGGGTTTAAAGCACTAGGTAAAAAAGGGGAAGGTACTAAAAGAACTAAATATGCACAGATACTAAATGACTTAACAAAAGCAGAAGAGTTAACTACTCCTACAGGATCTCAAAGATCTTACCTACAAAGGATAAATAAGAAGGGTATTGTAAGTTTAGGCGAAGAAATGAAAGGGCTGTTAGATGAAATAGCCGAAGAAGGCACGCAACTATTCTCCGAGCGCCGTGAAGAAACAGATTCTATTTCTAGCAGTATTGCTAGAGATGAGTTCGGTAGTAGAAGTTTAGATAATATTCCTCTTGTAGGTGTTAGCGAAGTTTTAAATAGGACTAATGTAACAGGTACTAAAGAAGACCAAAAAACCGCAAGAGCACCCATCAAAGAACAAGATCCTATTGTTATGTCAAAAAAAGGTTCTGGTACTGCGCAAAACCCTTTTGTAAATCCAAAAACGGATAAAGGCTTTCAAATAAGCAAAGATGATAAAAAAGCAGACGGCCGTTCTATTAATGGGTTAAACACTTATATACATACAACTTTAAAGGACGAGTTTAATGAACAGAAACCTTTTTTATCACAAAGCGCTGTAAAAACTTTTAGAGACAAAGCTAAGGTAGAAAGAGAAAATACACAGGGTATTGGATTTTTAAGGTTTGTAGAAGTAAGGGACCTACAAGCTTTTCGTACAGCAACTGCAGCTAACGAATCGTTTGTAGCTCCAGCAAGAACAACTAAGACTAGAAGATACGTGATAGTAAGAATGAAACCCGACCCAGAACAATTTAGGGAAATTACTAGAGAGAATGTAGAGATTTTTAGAAACATACGTGCAGACTTACAGACTAGATTAACCCAGGCTAATAAAAGAACCCAGGGCAAAGGCTATAACACACCAATACATTTTAAACTTCAAAATTTAAACACGGAAGCAAAAAGCCAGACGCCTATAAATGTAGACATGGCCGTTCTTTTAGAAGGTATAACAACGTTATCTAAAGTACAACAAAGAAGACAGCCAGAAGAATATACAAACCAAGCTGCACAAAGATTAGCGGCTTTGCTAGACGCAGTAGATATTTTACAAGAAAATAATTTTAAATTAGTTTATTACCCAGAAGGTGTGACTGAAGAATTAGCCCTTGTAATGACGGGTCCAAAAAGAGGAAAAGCAAAAGGAAGTGATCCCATACTACTAGGGGTTGCTTTAGACCACATAACAAGTACGCCAGATGGTCCCGGCGCTAGTATTTTAAAAATAAGATTTCCTAAGAAAATAGAAGACGATTTTCAAAAACAAGTGCAGTACCTTAACCGACAATTTGGCCTTCCTCAATTATCCCGTAGCTTTTTTAGTAATGATAAGTTTGCAAAAATAAATGTCCCTCTTATAGATTTAGTGTACAACAAAAACGGTTCTTATATATCTCCTGGCATGCACAAAAAACACATCGCTCCTTTGTTACAGGACCTAGAGCTAAACGCTGACGGTAAACCTAAAAGCATAGAAGATATGAGTGTAAATGAATTAGAAACATTATTAGAAAGGGCAGAAGATGCTATATCGGTTAGGTTTGCTGCAGTAGATACGGGTTTTAAATCTAAGGCCCCCGGTGAACTTAAAGCTATCTATGGAGATATAAGAGCGCAAGACAAAACAATTTTACAGTTTATAAGTGAAGTAGGAAAAGTTGTAAATGCTATAAATAAACAAGATAGAAAAAATAACCCTGGGCAAAGGGATGATTCTGGTATGACAACTATACCTGGCACCATGGGCGGTACTATAAATAGAGACGCAGAAATTGGCACTTATATAAATGATATTGCAGCTATTGATATGGAAAACCAAACACCTTCTTTAGATGAAACAGGGTTGTATATGACGGACGACGGTGTTATGGGCCAGCCAATAGATAACACGAACACTAAAGGTGATACACAAGACGCTAATGTATTTGAAAATTATCAAGTACAACAGGGTAAAGAGAATAGAGGCCGAGATAGATACGCTGATATGTCTAGAGGTATAGCTCCTAAATTTAAAGACAATACAAAATATCAAAATGTAACTACAGTATCTTTTGAAGAAAAGATGTTAGAAAAAACACAAAAATTAAAAGGTAAAGAATATACCGTACGAAACAAAAGAAGACAAAACTTACCTTTCAGAAAACAAATAGTAAGCAATATGATAGCTGGTGCCAGGCGTGTAGGACTAACTACTAATTTGCATGTTATAGCCGCAGAGTCAGACTTTAGTGACTCTAATTTAAAAACAAGAATAAAAAATAGTATCGACCAAAAGCAATTTGAAAAAATACGAAAAGACTTGATGAGCAAAAAAGATAAATTAGCTACAACATTACAGTATGCTGATTTTGATATTATATTAATGAAAACAAATGCAACTGTAGCAGAAGGACAATACTACAGCGCTTTTTTAAAAGAACTAGGTAACTCTTTGACTTTCCAAGAATTAGAAAAAAGTCTAAAAGTGCCAGCTACTAGAAAAAAATTACTAGAAGCTTACGAGAAAATACTAAAAGGTAAAGATGTACCTCCTACTTATGTAAACGATGAGACAGGGTTTGAGAATTTTGTTGCGGATCAGTTTGGTGTAGCTATAAGAAAAGAACTAGGCATAGATGTAGATGGAACAGTATTTGATAAGATGAATGCCCCTACCCAAGCCTGGTTTAAACGTTTAGTTAAAAACCAAAAGAAAATGTATGACCAATCAAAAACCTATAGAAAAAGAACAGAAGTAGATGAGTCATTCCAAGAGTATTCAGCTGAGCTACAAGAAAAATTACTTAACGCAGAAAATCAACAAGTACCCTATAAAACAAAAGCTGGCATAGAAACTATGATAGAAAGCGTGTTAGGGCCAGAAACAGCTACAGACAAACAACTCAGAAAACTATTAGAGCAGTCAGACAAACTATTTAAAAGTAAAAAACTACCTACTTGGGTGCAGAAAGTACTTTTAACTTCAGATACCAGACTTAGAAACTACGGGCCTATAGGAGTTGAGATAGCAGATTTCTTTAACTTAGACCCTAGGACTGTGTCTAAATCCGGCAGAGCAGGTATATTTACTTTAAAAACTAGAAGAGCAAATGCTTTACATAATAAAGCTGCTAAAATATTAGGGGTAGAAGACGGTTGGATCTATTCTAGTTTATCAGCTGAACAAAAGGCTATAGTTAATGAAGCTGCAGATGATACAAAAGATACTAGTACCCTGTCTCCAAAAGCACAAGAAATACGAAAATTCCTACAAGAAGTTTATACAGATTTAGATTTAAACTTTTATGGTGTAGACGAAAGAAATAACTTCTTCCCTCGTGTGGTGGCAGTTGCAGAAATAGCAGGCAATGAAAGTTTACAAATAATAGCTAGACAGGTTTTAAAACAAGCTAACCCACAAGCAACAGAAACTGATGTAAGTAACGCAGTTAATAGTATTGTAAAACAAGGTAGTGGGGAGTTAGACTTTAATCCGCAAGATGAAATAGACATAGGTATGATGAAACAAAGAAAAGAGCTATGGTCTAACGTAACTAATAAACAACTAATTGATTCTGGACTAGCTTTACCTGCAGAAGTAGGCCTACAACAGTACTTAGATAAAGTAGCTTTAAAGTTTGAGTTTGAGCAGTCAGGCGGAACTAAAAGGCTAAGTGATTTAATGGGTAAATTAACCCCTGAGCAACAAGTAGATGCTAAAAACATAATAGACTCTATGTTTGGTAAAACACCACCTATAGATAAAGGATGGTTAAAAACAGCAAACAATGTGTTATTACCTGTAAACGTTATTACTTTATTAGCTTTTACTGTATTGGCTTCTTTACAAGACACAGCAGGGCCAGTACTTAGATCTAGGGGTACAGCTAAAATAAGTGATATAGCTAGCGTAATAAAAACTATGGTTAAAGATCCACAAGAGGCTGCTGAATTAGCAAGAGAAGTAGGAGTTATAGGCGTAGATGCTATGTCTAGCTTCTTTATTTTTGCAGGCGAACAAAACTTTATGAACCAGACCGCTAAAGGTGTTTCCGACACTTGGTTTAGAGTAACCTTATTAGAAGCCTACACTAAGTTTACTAGAGTTTTTGCTACGGGCATGGGCACTAGATTTTTACAAGACAGCGCACGAAAAGCTAAAAAGGGAGATGCCCAAGCTCAGTTGTATTTAAATGAACTAAACGTAACAGCAGATCAAGTGCTATCTTGGGAAAAAGGTAAAGCAGATAAAGCTACTAGAGAAAAAGTTAATGAGGCTTTAGCTCAGTTTGTAGATGAATCTATTGTTAGACCTAATCCAGCACAAAGGCCTACATATGCTAATAACCCTAGGTATGCACTTATATGGCAGCTTAAATCTTTCTTTTATGCTTACGGAAAAACAATTGTTTATCCTACATTAAAAGAATCTCATAGAAATTTTGTAAGCCAAGGCGCCGGTGCAGGAGTTATGCCTTTGTTAATTATGGCTGGAATACTATTGCCTATAACTATGCTAGGCCTAGAGATTAGAGAACTTACTAAGTATTTACTTGCAGAAGCATTGCCAGGTATAGACGGAGACGACCCTGGAGTAAATTACTTTAAAACTAACAGTATGAGCACTGGTCAATATATGACAGAAATAATAGACAGAAGTGGTATGTTAGGGCCGCTTGCTTTAGCGTTACCTATATTTTCTGCAAGACACAGGTATGGTCAGCCTTTCTGGGTACCACCTTTAGGACCAGCGGCAGAGAAAATATATGATGGAGTAACTTGGGATTGGAGAGCGGCTGATTACATACCTGGGTATAGTCAGCTAGACACTAGGAATTTAGGAAGGTAAAATTAATTATGGCATATTCAGACACAATAAAATTTGTAGTGGGAGACACACTACCGGTTTTAGAAACAACATTAAAAGAT
>Ga0209631_10003285_pt1 | contig 18742 bp, 16 predicted proteins | sample COG_08_FD_184752 | JGI IMG/M metagenome (GOLD analysis project Ga0209631, IMG submission 184752) | Pelagic Microbial community sample from North Sea - COGITO 998_met_08 (SPAdes) (version 2) | ecosystem: Environmental > Aquatic > Marine > Neritic zone/Coastal water | place: Helgoland, sampling...
GTCGCATAATCAAACCATACTTTTGTCTAGAATTTAAAACCTTTTGATTGAAGAATTTATTATTTAGTGGTTTGTAAATAGCAACGGGTATATGTTTTGAGATAAGGCCAATTCCCAGAGCTAGCATTTCCCAGTTATTAAAATGTCCACCAACAAAAATTATATCTTTTCCTTGCTCGAAGTATTTGTCGACCACCTCAGGGTTTTTAACTGTCATCCTTTTTCTAATCTGCTTTTCAGAAATGGAAAACCCCTTCACACTCTCTAGAATCAAATCACATAGGTGCCGGTAAAATTTCCGCATGATTTGTTTATGCTCAATTTTTGTTTTTTCTGGAAAAGAATTTATAATATTTTCAAATACAACTTTTTTACGGTACCCAACGATATAATACATTACGACAAAAACAAAGTCGGATAGTGCATACAGTAAAAAATAGGGCAGGTAAGATATTGGCAATATGATTCCGTAGTATACTATTTTACTTCCCATGCGTGTAAATTCAACTGCAAATGTATCTGAAATATTGAAACTCGTTAAAGTTTTTTTACATCGAGTGTAATTTCAGCTAATTCAAAACATTCTTCATCGCAATTCCAAAATGAAGATTTCTTTAATTTATTTCCATCCAAAGCTATAATGGTGGAGTTAGCTTCGTAGTAGTAAGCTTCTACGGCGTACCTTTTTCCAAGCGGTAAATAATATGTGCTTTCTTCACTCCAAAGCGTGTCATAAAATAATATGTCATTCTGATCTGCATAACCGTTATATACAATTATGGGGATTCCATTTCCGTTATATGTTACTTTTATTTTCACATCTCCACCATCTTGTGGTAAAGTGTCACAAAACCTATCTGGATCGCAATCGTCATTTTGCTTTGAACAATTAATTAAAGCAAAACCCATAAATACTATAAAACCTATGCTTTTAATTGATTTCATTTTAAAATAAAATTTAAGCCAAGAGTAACTCTTGAGTCTGGTACATTTACTAATCCATCTGAAAAGTGTATATATCCAACCTTCAGATTAATTTCATCTGAGAAGTTAAAACAGAATCCCGTCATTGGTGTTGTTATAAATTTAGGCTTTCTATTTTCGTTGGTTCCTTTGTAGTTTCCCAATAAAAACCCTGTTCTTGTTCCTGCAAAAAATTGCGTATCTGTTCCCCATAGGTTAAAGTGCAGAAATCTTTTGTCTGCATCAAGAGATATGAAGTATACCACCTCTTTGTATTGTCGGACAATATTGTAGTCTTCTCTTATTTGAACTTTTTTTTTGAAAGGTCGAAACTCAAAGTTTAATTTTGCTCCCCATTCATTCTGCACGTCTTCTATACCGCCAGAAAATGACCAAAATAAATCATCGAAATTGAAATCAAAAGTTAAAACCGAAAGAGATCCGCGAATATTAGCTCGTTGAATATCATTTCCGGCTTGAGAGAATATGGTATTAGACGAAAGAAGGAAAAGAATCAACAACTTTTTCATTTCTCAAATGTAAGTAATTAATGGAATAATTATAAGAAATTTGTTTTTTGCAGAACAATTCAAACTTAGTATAAACTTACAGTTAATTAATCCTCATCCAGTGATAGGAATCCATTTTGAAGTGAAAGTTATATTTATAAACTAATAAAATTAATTTATAATTGCATTTTAAATTAAATTTAAAACATGAAGAAAATTATAATTATTGGATTAACAGCTTTTACATTTGTTAGTTGTTCAGAAAACAAAGAAAGTGAGAACTTAACAGATGAAAATAAAGTTACGGAAACAAAAGGATACACAATTGATTGTGATTTTGGAGGGGTAGATATTTCAAAAGCGTATTTGTCACAATACGTAAAAGGAAATTGGGAACATAAAGATTCTGCCGATGTTGTTGAAGGTAAATTTTCCTTTTCTGGAGATTTAGAATTACCAGAAGTTTGGTATCTCAGGTTCGATGACAAAAAAGCATACGTTTCTTTGTTTGTTGAAAATAGTCAGATATCAGTTTCAGGTGCTACTTTAAATAGAGATAGCGTTACAATTTCAGGTTCATCTATTCAAGATGCTTTAACTAAATTTAATCAGGGTCAGGAGGGTTTTTATAAAGAAATAGATAAAATGGAGACTGATTATATGGCAGCGAGAGAAATTGAAGATACAGCAACGATGAATCAAATTGATCTTGATTATGACGCAGTATCTGAAAAGATAAGTGAATATATAGTGGAATATATTGCAGGTAATACTTCAAGTGTGATTGCTCCATACCTTGCAGTGTCCAATTTATTAAATGACTTTACAGCAAATCAAATTGATTCGACGCTTAATACATTCTCTAAAGACATAAAGGATTCAAAGTATATTGTATCAATGCAAGAAAGATCGGCTAAAATGAGAACGACAGAAGTTGGTGCAGTGGCTCCTTTGTTTACGCAAAATGATCCTGAAGGAAATCCAATTTCTTTAGAAAGTTTGAGAGGGAATTATTTATTGATTGATTTTTGGGCTTCATGGTGTGGCCCTTGCAGAAAAGAAAACCCAAATGTAGTTGCCGCTTATAATAAGTATCATGACATGGGATTTGATATTCTTGGTGTTTCATTAGATGATAACGGAGAAAACTGGGTTGCCGCTATTGACAAAGATGGTTTGACGTGGCCGCAGGTAGGTGATTTAAATGGATGGGCAAATGAAGTTGGTCAGTTATATGGTGTAAACAGCATTCCACACTCAATTCTTTTAGACGAGGACGGGGTAATTATCGCTAAAAACTTAAGAGGAGAAGATTTGCACGAAAAGTTGGAGGAAGTATTTTTGAAATAATTTCTGCATAATTCATGCTGGGCAGTTACATAATTCTTGTTTACATTAAAAAATAGCCTGTTTACAGAATAAAACTTAAAGGCTAACTAAATATATAAATATCGGCTAAGTTTTTAACTACATTAGCATTATGGCATTCGAACTAGATATGATGGAAAAAACACCTCAAATACTATTTGATTTGAATGAAGGTTATTTTTCATTTACTGGGGTGCTAATGCCAGAAGATGCCTTCGGTTTTTTTGATCCGCTGTTTGGATACATTAAAGTATATTTCAAAAATCCTAAGCCAGAAACAAAATTAGAAGTAAGTCTCGAATACTTTAACACGTCTTCATCTCGGTTTCTTTATCAGTTTATGAGAGAATTTGCTGATAATAAGTCAAACAAAACAAATATTACAATTATTTGGAAGTATGAAATAGACGATGAAGATATGGAAGAAGTAGGTAAAGCTTTTAAATTACTTTTTGATCAAATAACATTTGAAATGGTGACAGTTGAACGTCCAAGAGTATTTGAAATTATGGGTTAAATGAATTGCTTCAACTCTCGATATACCCGATGAATAGGTAGTCCCATAACATTGTAAAAATCTCCTTCTATTTTTTTTATTCCAACATGTCCAATCCATTCTTGAATACCGTAAGCTCCAGCTTTATCAAAAGGTTTGTGTTCTTTTACATAATATTCAATTTCATCAGGCTGAAGTTTATAAAATTCAACTTTTGTTGCGTCATAAAACGAAAGTTCTTTATCTTTTGTTCGGATAGTAACGCCCGTTATTACTTTATGCTTTTTCCCACTTAGAAGGGTAAGCATATTTATTGCCTCTTCAGGGGTTTTAGGTTTACCTAAGATAATGCCATCTATTATTACAATTGTATCTGCGGTAATAATAAGTTCATTTTCCTGCGGTTGAAATGGCTTAGATTTTAGTTGAGAAAGATAAGTTGCTACTCCACCGCCTTCCAAGTTATTAGGATAAATTTCTTCTACTGCTTTAGATTCTACTTTGAAAATGGGAATTATTTTAGTCAATAATTCTTTCCTTCTAGGGGAATTAGATGCTAATATTATTTGGTATTTTTCAGTCAAATCTCCCAGCATATTAAAGCGTTATTGCGTAAATATAAATAAATAGTAAAAACCCAAACATGCTTATTTTTATTAAGTTTCCAGTCTGTTTGTAGTGTTTTTTTTCTGCTGCTTGATATGATTTAGCAGCAGAAAGTAGCAAAGGAAGAACTCCGAATATAGCTGCTATAACTAACGAAAGAAGATTAAATGCAAAATAATCAATCCCTGCAATTAGCAGTCCTAGAATAAATAGTGTGCAAAGTAGAAAAAAGATTGTCCAGAATTTGGCTGTTTTTATTCCCCAAAGTATTGGGATTGTTTTTAGCCCCTGTGCTTTATCTCCTTCTATGTCTTCTATGTCTTTTACCAATTCCCTTGCAAGTGTGCTAAAAAAGGCTAGAAACGAAAATATTATTATTAAATCTACAGAGTATGTATGCGTATTTGTAAGGCTACCTCTACTTATTTCTTGAATAGAAAGGTAGATAAAAGGTACTGCAGCAGAAAGAATAGCTACGATTAAATTTCCGATGAATGGAAGCGCTTTTAGTTTAAAGGAATACAGCCATAATAGAATAATACTACTGGGAAATATCCAAAAGATATAATTTGAAAAAGCAAAAGTAAAACTGAGAATTAATGCAGTAATATTAAGAATAATATATCCTGTTAATAATGCTTGCTTACTTAACGGATTTTGCTTGTTACCTTTGTTAATGAAGTCTATTTCTTTGTCGTAATAGTCATTAATTAAGTATCCCGCTGCGGCAATTAGTAGGGTGGAAATAGTTAAAAACTTTAAGCTAATTTGATGCGATCCTGGAATAAGTTCTAAGGAGTTAATGCCAAGTGTATGCAAAACATAAAATGTAAGTGTAATTACCAATAAGTTAATTGGTCGAATTGCTTTTATTAGTTGTAAAAGCATTTTTATAACCAATCATTATTAATTTTCAGCACTTGCTCCATCACATCTCGAACACATCCGTCACCACCGTTTACGTGAGAAATGTAATCTGAAACCTCTCTTATTTCGGGAACTGCATTGTTAGGGCAGGTTCCAATACTAACAGATTTTATACAGTCTATATCTGGCATGTCATCTCCCATATAAAGTACATTTTCTAGGGTAATATTTTTGGAGGAGCAATATGAATTTAACGTTTCTAACTTGTTTTCTGCTAATGAATATATATCCGAAACACCTAAGTAATTCATCATCTTCTCCAGCATTTTGGAGTTTCCAAGTGTTATTATACAAACGTTGTAGCCTTTTTTAATTGCTTTTCGAATAATATAGCCGTCTCTTGTGCTGATTGTTCTGGTGATTTCTCCAGAGCCTTCTAAAATAAGCTTACCGTTGGTTAGCACACCGTCAACATCAAGCACAAAAGTAGTTATTGATTTTAACCTCGTTTTATAGTTTGTATTTTTCTCCATGAAATTCTGATAAGATATATTGACTTAGGTCTTTGTATAATGCTTGAAATTCTTTGTCGCCCGATAAAGCTTCAATGTGATTTTCGATGATCGTAAGATCACCTCTTCTAGCGGGACCAGTTTGTTTTTTTAAAGGCTCTTCTTCATTCGAAAAAGATTCTATTGTTTGTTTAAGTAAAGGATTTAATAAGCTGAAATCAAGACTATTAAATCTGCAATACTCTTTGCTTTTAGAGAGGATGAAATGGGTGAAATTGTTAATTCCAATTGCAGAAATATGCAATGCTTTTTTTTGTGCAGCGGTTAGAATATGTGTGTTGTTAGTTATTCTTTTAGCAATGGCAAGTAGTGATTCTATAGTTTCTGCATTTTCTGATTCTATGATTATTGGAATAGTAGAAAAATCAACAGAAATATCTTTATTGAAGGTTTGTAAAGGGTAAAAACTTCCTGTTTTAGAGGAAAACTTAGCCAGTTTAGTTGTTTCATAACTACCAGACGTGTGAACTAACAGCTTCTCTTTAAGATTTAACCCCTCTAAGTAAGCGTCAATTACATCATCTTTCAAGGAACTAATGTATAAGTCAGAAGTTTGATCTAGTTGATTAAGTTGATCAATTCCTCTGGCATTGACTTTTGAAGCTAATTCAGTGGCATTTTGTAGTGTTTGACTTAGAATAGTCTCTATTATAAATCCTTTAGCATTAAGAGCAACAGCTAAATGAGTAGCTACATTTCCTGAGCCGATGAATGATATGGTTTTTATTTCTTTCAAATTGGATTATTTACGTAACAAAAGTAAAAGAAGCGTTTGTAATATCTATCCTTTATTGAATTCTTTCTAAATTTATAGCCAATTATAAAAGTGAAATGAGAATAATTGTATCAATTCTACCAGTATTATTGTTTTTTGGTTGTCAAGAAGATAAATCTTCAACTAAAACATTAACATACGAAAGCGGAAAAATAAGAGGCCAAGGTGAAATGGTAGATACTTTGAAGATTGGTCAGTGGGTTTTTTGGTATGAGAATGGTATTTTAAGAGATACAAGTGGTTGGACTAATGATACACTGGATGGTGTGTCTGTTTCCTTTCATGACAATGGAATAAAAGCAAGTATTGGACAATATGAAATGGGGAGGAAAACTGGAGAGTGGAAATGGTGGGATGAGAAAGGTCATCTGCAAGAATGGAGTTTTTGGAAAGCGGGAAGCCCAAATGGATTTGCGACTACCTATTATGAAAATGGTATTGTAAGAACTGAAGGGGAGTGGCTTTATGGAGTCCTTCATGGTGAATTGAAAATGTACGATACAGCAGGAACGCTGACAGAAATCACGGAATACCATAATGGACTTAAAGAAGGTGAGGCGCAACTGTTTTATCCGAATGGTCAATTAGAAATAAAAGGTGAATTTATTGGCGATAAGCAGGACGGGTTGTTTACTACATATTATAAGAATGGTACATTAAAAAGTGAAATTAGATGGTCTGCAGGTTTTATGGAAGGAGAAAGCGTGGAATACGATTCAATAGGAAATATAATCGGTTGGGGAACCTATTTAAATGGTTCCAAAACGGAAGATTGGAGATATAAAGCAGCCTATTAGTTAAATCTTGTATCTTATCAATAACCTAAAAATGCCAAGAATCAAATCAAACATAATTACTCTTACTATTTGTATTTTTCTGCTTAATCTACTAAGCTTAGATTTATCAGCTCAAAAATATGGTTTTGAAAGAGTAGATTCAGTAACTATAACAGTTGGAGGGCTCCAGTTGGATTATCCATGGGCTGGAGGAATTAACGCTGCGCAGTTTTCGACTATTCATTTAAATAATGATACAATTGAAGATTTATTCATTTTTGATAGAACAGGAAATAAGATTCTAACCTTTATTAACAGTGGAATTGGTAGTGGATATGTTTATGCACCTGAATATGAAAGTCAATTTCCAGCTCTAGAATCTTGGGCTCTTTTAAGAGATTATAACTGCGACGGTAAAAAAGATATTTTCAGTTATGTGTCCGGAGGAATAGGTGTTTGGGAGAATACTAGTTCCGTGGGAGTCATAAGTTTTGTGAACGTTTCTAACAACGGAACTACCCCTTATGTTATTTCCAATCAGTATGGAAATTATGTTAATTTATATGTAAGTAAATCAGATATTCCAGCTATTAATGATATTGATGGCGATGGAGATTTAGATGTTTTGACTTTTGGTGTAATTGGTTCTAGAGTAGAGTACCACAAGAATTTATCTGTAGAACAAGGATATGGTTGTGATAGCTTGTATTATGAGTTGAAAAATGAATGTTGGGGTCACTTTATGGAGACTGGCTTCGGAACCAATACAGCCGTTTTGTTTGATACTTGCACAGTTGGAATTTCAGATCCTCAAAAGGGCGGTTCAGTTTTAAAACATGCTGGATCTACGGTGTTGTCTTTGGATTTGAATAATGATGGAGTTAAGGATTTAATCTTAGGAGATGTTAGTTTTAATAATTTAGTAGCCTTAACAAATGATAATTTAGGTGTAAACATGAATACTTCGTTTCTTTCTCAAGACACCGCTTTTCCATCCAATACTATTCCGGTTGATATGCAGGTTTTTCCAGGAGCTTTTTATGAGGATGTAGATAATGATAACATCAAAGATTTAGTTGTATCACCAAACTCTGATAATGAATCGGAAAATTATAATAGTGTTTGGTATTATAAGAATTATGGTACGAACACCCTTCCTTTGTTTGGACATATTCAAAATGATTTTATGCAAGATCAAATGATTGAAAAGGGAAGGAGTGCTTTTCCTGTATTGTTTGATTATAATAATGATGGCTTAACAGATTTATTTATTTCTAATTTCGGAATTTTTGATATGTCAGTTCCGGATAATTATAGAAGTCAAATGGCTTTTTATCAGAATGTTGGTTCGGTTTCTTTTCCGGAATTCCAATTGGTGACCGATGATTTTCAAGGTTTGTCCGGACTAGGTTTGGGTACAGGAATTTACCCTACGTTCTCCGATATGGATAACGATGGAGATGTTGATGTGATTTGCGGAACACATGACGGGTATCTTCATTATTTCATGAATACTTCAGGAAGTTTAAATTCAATGAATTTTGTGTTAATGGCTCCACAGTTGCAAGACGATAACAGTATTCCTATTGACGTTGGTTATGCTGCAAAACCCTGTTTATTTGATATAGATGGTGATTTAGATTATGATTTAATAATTGGTGAAGAGAATGGTAATTTGAATTATTATGAAAATATGGGAACCCAGAGCAGCTATGCGTTCAGGTTCCGTTCAGAAACCTTTGGAGAGATTGACGTAAGTGAATGGTGGACAACAATTGGTAATAGCGTACCAGTGTTGTTTAAAGACACTATGAATGAAACACAATTGTTTGTTGGAACTGAAAATGGAGCTGTATATCATTATGATGACATTGAGAATAACTTAGCTGGGATATTTAATGCAGTAGATACTTTGGTCGCAAATATCAATATTGGTCCAAATGCAGCTCCTGCAATAGGTGATTTAAATAGTGATAATTATCCAGACATGATTGTAGGAACCAAAAGAGGTGGTGTGTCTTTATATATGGGGAACCCAAATTTTATTTCCACTTTTGAAGAGTTGGTTACAGAAAATATATTCAAAGTTTATCCGAATCCAACTACCGGCTTATTAACTATTGTGAATCCATTCAATACATCCATACGTTATCAAGTATTTAGCAGTATTGGTCAGTTAGTGCAATCTGGAGAGGTAAAAAGCCAGTTAGAAGTCAATAACTTGGCTTCGGGAATGTATTTTGTTCTTTTTGAAAAAGAAGACGTTAGGGAGGTTTTAAGGATTATAAAAGACTAAGCATCCAGGCTATTGTCCATTTCATTGAGTAGGCCTAAAATTACTGAAATTAATTGTTTGGTTTCTTCATGAGGATTTGCGAAATAATCGTTGATAATCAATTTAGCTTCTGAAATTTTTTCTTCATCAAATGGTCCTTCAAGGTTTTCTAGCACAGTTAAAGCTTCAAAAGCAACCATATAGCTACTGCTGCATGCGGCTTCAACAATTTCTGGTAAATATTCTATCGGATTCAGTCCAGCACTCCAAAGAGCTCCTAAAATGACTTCCTTTAGGTCATTGTCACAGTTCTTAAGTTTTTCAATTAAAATAGCAGTGCCGTTAGTCACCTTTAATTGATTCAAAAGGCCTTTTATTGCTTTTTTTACAGATTCATACCTAGTTGATGAATACAGGTTTAAAATAGGAGCTACCATTTGGCCATTTCCCTTTCCTTTCACCTTTTCCAAGGTCTTCAATAATTTTGGTTCACTCGTAAAAGTAAGTTCTGTTTTCAGTTGTTCAATGATTTTTGCTTCTTTTTCCATTAATTGAAATAATTAGGACGAATAAATTTCTGGCAAAAATAAGCATAAAAAAAGGGAGTCTTTGAAAGACTCCCTGAAAAAAAAATTGCTGTAAAGCAACATTTCTTTACTACCCCTATCGTAAATGTAAAGATATAAATGAATGTGGCGTTTGAAATTAGCCTAATAAGGTTTTATTGTCGATGAGTATCATTATGTATCGATAAAATATATAAGTTTAAACAAATTAGTTACGGTTTCCGAAAATTGCACTTCCAACCCTAATCATTGTTGATCCTTCTTCTATGGCTATCTTATAATCTCCGCTCATGCCCATCGAAATAGTTTGGAAGGTTTCAGTGTGTTTGAAGAAGTTATTGCTTAATTGGGTGAATATGTATTTTAAGCGAATAAATTCGTTTCTAAGCTGTTCTTCATTGTTTATAAAGCTAGCCATTCCCATTACACCAACTATTTTTATGTTCTTAAGATTTAAAAATTCACTTGAAGTTAAAAGCTCCTCCGCCTCCTCTAGAGATAACCCAAACTTAGTTTCTTCTGTGGCGATGTAAAATTGTAGTAAGCAATTAATTATTCGGTTGTTTTTGAGTCCTTGCTTGTTTACTTCTGCTAAAAGTTTTATAGAGTCAATACTATGAATTAAACTGGCGTATGGAGCAATATACTTTACTTTGTTGCGCTGTATATGTCCAATAAAATGCCATTCAATATCTTTGGGTAAAACTTCAGCTTTGTTTTTTAATTCTTGTGCTTTGTTTTCTCCAAATATTCTTTGGCCAGAGTTATATGCCTCTTCTATTAGTTCGTTCGGTTTGGTTTTAGAAACTGCAACCAAAGTAACATTAGGAGGAATATTTTTTTTAATAGCTGCTAGTTTTTCTTTGATCATTTTGGAAAGTCTTGGTTATTTCGTGCATTTTTTTTCTAGCCAGTCGAATACTAATTGATAAACTTCTTCCTTGTTTGTTTCGTTTAACATTTCGTGTCTGCCCTCTGGAAAAATAGTTAATTCAATATCTTCAACACCGGCACGTTTCATTTTGTCGTGCACTTCTCTAGGTCCTTTACCGTAATTTCCAACAGGGTCCATATCTCCTGCAAATAGCAGAACCGGAGTTTGTTTATTTAACTGTAACATATTGGAAAAGTCATTCATATCGAGAACACCGTGTAATAAGTCCGTATAAAATTGAGAGGTAAAAATTTGCATAGAATATGGATCAGCCATGTATTTATCTATAATTGCCTCATCTCTTGTTAGCCAATCTTTTTCCGTTCGCGCATTTTTGTATTTTTTATTGAAATCTCCGAATGCTAATTTGGTCATGAATTTGGATCTGTGCTTTCTCCCGGTTAGTTTCATGTTTATTTTAGCTACACTTTTTCCAATTACACCTATTAAACCAGGGTTTCCAGCGGTTGCTGAGTATATGTAGCCATCTGCTACTTCTGTGTCGGTATAAGCAACATTCCTTGCAATAAAAGACCCCATACTATGTCCTAAAATGAAAATAGGAAGCTTCGGGTTTTCTTTTTTGATGCGATAACTCAGTCCAATAATGTCTTTTACTACTTTGTTCCAGCCACCTTCCATGGCAAATTGTCCCACATTCTCTATGTTTCCTGCGGTTTTACCGTGTCCCCTTAAATCACTTGAGTAAACAATAAGCCCTTGGTTGTTTGCTTCTGAAGCAAAATGATCATATCGCCCTGCATGTTCACTCATACCGTGCACGATATGAATAATAGCTTTGGGTTGTTTGCAGCCCCATTTGTAAGTAACGAGTTCACTTCCATCATGGGTTTTGTACGTGTCGTTGGAGTAATTCATGGGTGTCATTTTTTTGCTAAAATAATACATGTTTTGGGTTTAGGAGTCTGTTATTATCATTAATTTTGCACCACAATTTTAGCGAATGCAAGCAATTTATAAATTTCTTTTTTCTAGCCGTCTAATGGGGATGTTGCTTTTTATATTCGCTATTGCTGTTGGAGGAGCAACTTTAATTGAAAATTCATTTGATACCGTAACAGCTAAAGTAATTGTCTATAATGCCCGATGGTTTGAAGTGGTCTTAATACTTCTAGTAATTAATTTCATTGGTAACATCGGAAAGTATCGTTTGCTTCAAAAAAAGAAAATTTCTAGTCTAATTTTTCATTTGGCTTTTATTGTTGTTATCATTGGGGCTGGAGTTACTCGATATACAGGTTTTGAAGGTGTTATGCCCATAAAAGAAGGTGAAACATCCGATACAATGTTTAGTTCAGAATCCTATTTGCAAGTTTACATTCGTGATCAAGTGCAAGAAAAGCAGTATACCTATGACAAGCTTTTGCGCCTAACAACTATTACAGACAATTCATTCACTATTCCGATAGGATTTCCAGGAAAAGACAAAATAGAGATTTCTTACAAGCGATTTATAAAGAATGCAATTGTCGAGTTAGAAGAAGAAGTCGAGGGCGGTGAAGATATTCTCGAAATAATGTTGGCTGGACGGAAAAAACTGCAGCTGCAAAATGGAGAAGTAAGAGATTTTGAAGGACTAACTTTTGCATACAATAACAATGCTAGAAAAGATGCTATACAGTTTATAGGCAGCGGAGACAACCTACAAATTTATTCTCCAGTTGATATTTTGAGTAGAAACATGCTGGCATTTTCAGTTGAGGATAGAAGTAAATCTACCAGTGAATTAGGATTCGATACCTTAAAAAGAGATTCGGTTCATCAAATTGGCCTGCGGTATTTATTATTTACTGGAGGCAACCAAATAATGGTAAATAAATTTTACGAAAATGCAAAATCTGTAATACGTCAAGCTGAAGAAGAAAAGAAAGGTCAAGATGTATTGGTTATTAATTTAAACTATCAAGGTGAAGATATAGAAATTCCACTTTTTGGAGGTCAAGGATATTCTCCAGACTACGTTATGCATCAGGAAGGTGATTTATTATTTAAGTTTGGCTATGGTTCGCGTGAGATTAAAATTCCCTTCTCAATTCGTTTAGACGATTTTGTTCTCGAGAAATATCCGGGAGGAGTTAGTCCTTCATCTTTTTTAAGCCATGTTACTTTAATGGATGACAGGGTTGACTTGGAAGAGCCGCATACCATCTTTATGAACAATGTTATGGATCATGGAGGCTATCGTTTTTTTCAATCCTCTTATGATCCAAAAGATGAGTTGACTACCATCTTATCTGTAAATCATGATTTTTGGGGTACATGGATTACTTACATAGGTTATATATTCCTTGCGCTTGGTTTTCTGTTGTCTCTTTTTAATTCAAAAGGACGTTTCAGAGAATTATTAAAAAAAGTGATTAAGCTAAATAAAAAGGATATGAGTAAGGCATTGACCGTTTTGTTGATGCTTATATCTTTCACAGGATATTCTCAAATAAAAGTTGTTAGTCCGGAGGCGGCTGATAAATTTGGGAGAGTGATGGTATTAAGTAATGATAGATTTCAACCAAGCCATTCGTTGGCTTATGATATTTTTCATAAGGTAAGTAAGAAGGATAAATTTGAATTTGATTCAGTTGGAAATATAGATGCTATGCAACTATATTTGGATATTCCGCTTAATCCAACTTACTGGGCTCAACAAGAATTGATTTATATACGAGGCAAAACTGGTGTTCGAGAATTATTAGGAATAGACGGAAGTTATGCTTCAGTTAATGATTTTATGGCAGATAGTTTAACCTGGAACGTAAAACCAGAATTAATTGATAAATTTAAAGAATCAAATGCAAAAAAGCCGATTGAGCAAAATGGGTTTGATAAAGAGTTGTTAAAAGTCAACGAAAGGTTGAATATTCTTTTAATGACTTTCTATGGTCAGATGTATGTTATCGTGCCAGTTGAAGGAAGTGAAACTAATAATTGGGTTAGTGTTACCGACTCGGCCGCATTTATTCCCGTTTCTGCTCATTCTGAGGATATTGAGTTGAGCTATGCTCTGCAGTTTAAAGCCTATATGATTTATTTAGATTCCGCAAAAACAAATGGAAATGATAGTATTCCAGAAAAGATATTAAACAACTTGATTCAGCAGCAGCGAGATTGGGATGTTGATGGTTTGTTACCTTCTGAAAGTATGGTTGAACTAGAAATTTATTACAACAAAACAAATATCTTTAAAAATCTTGAAAGAGCTTATTCTATGCTTGCTTTATTTCTTTTGATTCTCACCATAATTCAGGTGCTAAAAGAACAAGCAAGCAAGATTTTAAATTCCGTAATCTGGTTATTGGTAGCCGTTGTTGCGGTTTGTTTTGCTTATCATTCATTTGGTCTTGGTTTAAGATGGTATCTTACTGGTCATGCTCCATGGAGTAATGGATACGAAGCATTGGTGTTTATTTCTTGGGGAAGTTTATTGATTGGTTTTGTGTTTATGAAATACACAAAGCTAATATTAGCTGCTACTGTTTTAATCGCATTTTTAATTTTGATGACGGCAGGTCATAGTAGTTTTGATCCTCAATTGACAAGTTTACAGCCGGTATTAAAGTCTTATTGGCTAATTATTCATGTTGCATGTATAACGCTTAGTTATAGCTTCTTTGGGGTAGGGTTTATATTGGGATTAATTAACTTGTTTTTCTATCTTTTAAAGAATTCCTCAAATGAAAAGCGTATTTCAAGAAGTGTATTACTGCTTACGCACCTTAATGAAATGGTATTGATAATAGGAATTGTTCTAGCAACGGTCGGAACTTTTTTGGGTGGAGTATGGGCAAATGAATCTTGGGGTCGCTATTGGGGTTGGGATGCAAAAGAGACATGGGCTTTGGTTATTGTATTAGTTTATGCAATTGTCCTCCACTTAAGGTTTATGCCGGGTAAGGCAAAAGGAAAATTAACTTTTAACCTTGCTTCAATATTTGCATTTTCATCGGTGTTAATGACTTTTGTTGGGGTTAATTATTATTTATCAAAAGGTTTGCATAGTTATGCTAGGGGCGAAACACCGGCATTTCCAATGTGGGTTTGGTATACAATATTTGTGCTAATTGCCCTTTCTTTTTTAGCTATTCGAAAAGAAGCAAAGTCTAAGGTCTTTAAAGCTCAATGAGTTAATGTTCCGTCTTGGTAGTAATTGCAATCCTTAATTCTTTCTTGTACGTAAGCTAAATAATCAACCGATTTACTGTATCGATTCTCAATTTTTCGGTAAATTACTTCAGCGTTTCCATAGTTGCCAAGTATGAACTCTTGGTCCGCTTTTTCGAGTAATAAGCGTGCATTAACGTTCATCATTCTCTCATCTAATTCATCTTCTAGTATTTTTTCAATTTCTCCTATTTTATTACTCGCGTATAAATCGCTGTTATCATGTTTATACAACCACATAAACTGATAGCGAGCCATTTCGTAATTTCCAATCAGAAAATTGGTGTCAGCTTCTATTTTAAGTAGATTCCAATCTGTATTTTGTTTATTGTTTGCAATAAAGTAGTCTGCACTTTTTATTCTAATATCGCATAGGTTACATTCTTTGTCGATAAATAGGGCTGCTTCAAATTTTAATTTAGCGGCTTTAAACTTTTCTAGTTTGTATAACGATTCACCTTCATAAACAAGATTGTTGAATACTTCAATTTCATTAACTAAATGTAGTTTCAGTCTTTTTAGGTATCCTTTTGCTACTGTGTCATCCTTAAAGATTGTACCTGTTCGTTCAAATAAACGCATAGCTTTAAATAGGTCTCCTTTGTCAAAATAGAATTTTGCTAGTTCAATTTCTGATGTGTATTGTTTTCGATTTCTACGCGCATCTACTACTAATAGTTGTTTTTTTACTTCTGGTGAACGCTGAATTATATCGTTAATTCTATTAGCAGGGTAATCAAACTGGCCATTCATTTTTAATGCTTGTTCAAATGAGAGTATCGATGCAATTTTGCAGCACAACTTTAAACTATCTCCAGTTTTCAATAGCCTTACAAACTGAGAATTAGGACATGAATAAGCATGTAAACTATCAGAAGTCGTAATTTTACTTTCAATTAATCTATCCATGCTTCCTGCTGATGTGTCTGCAGAAGTGAATGATTTTGCTAGATTGTAGTAATATCTTGCTTGTGGATAGTTTTTATCTACTAAAAAACCATTCGCTTTTTTCAAAAGAACAGAAACAGTGTCTGACTGACCAATGGACTGACCAATGGAATGAAAAGTAAGTAATAATATAGGGATAAGACCTAAAATACGCATTCTGTTATTTTAATTTTATTTTGTTCAATTCGTTTAATTTAATAATATTTTCATCAAGCAACCACTGTACCATATTTCGAATATTCTTTTCTTTTTGTTTAGTCGCTAATTTTATTATCAGTTCGCTCGGTTCTAAAGGCTTTTTTTGCAACAAGCTAATGATGTCGTTTTGAATTTCCTCAAACTGCTTGGAAGTTAGTTTTTTGTCTCTTTTTTTTGAAAGACAAACATCGCATACACCACAGTCAGTGTTGGAGTCTCCAAAATAGGCTAGAAGTAATTGACTTCGGCAGGTGTCATTTGAAAATGCATAGTTGATTACTGCATCCATCTTTGTTAAAGCTTCTTCTTTTCTTGTATCATAAATTTCTTTACGCAAACGGAGGTGTTTCAAGTCAACTCTTGGCTGCAGAAAAGTCAATAATGGAAGCTCGTTTTGTTCTTCGTATATTATTACTTCAAGTTTGTGCAATTCTCTTAATATTTTTCGAATTACACTGATAGTTTTTTTTGAGTGTGTAGCTAAGTCAAATTCTTTAATTTTAGAAAAATCATCGAATAAGCCCCCGTAACTTCTCAGCAGCAACTTAATATAGGAGTCGTACTTTTTGTTTCTAATCTGGAACTCATACAATTCGCTACTATTCATTTCGATCTTTATGCGAGAAGGGGTGTAAAAAGCTTCACTTAATTCGAAATATTCAGCTTGCTCCAGGAACTTGACGGCGTTGTAAATTTCTAATACATTGTGGTTTTGTTGCGCTTTAATATCGTTAATGTTAAAAGGGTAGGTAGCGCCTTCACCAGCGCCTATTGCAATTCGTAATTGGTTGCATATAGCGAAATAAACTTTTTTAATTTGGTCTTTTTCAGGAAAGCTTTTTTCAACTCTATTGATTAAGTTGATTCGGTCATTTTCATTAATAAGTAAAACAGCATACGCTTTTTCTTCATCTCGTCCACCTCTTCCAGCTTCTTGAAAATATGCTTCTATTGAATCGGTTAACTCTAAATTAATAACGAAGCGAACGTCAGGTTTGTCAATTCCCATTCCGAAGGCATTGGTCGCAACAATTATTCGGGTTTTATTATTTGACCAATCAGCTTGAATTAAGCTTCTTTTTTCAGGGGTAATGCCAGCATGGTAATATTCAGCTGAAATTCCTCGTTTTTGTAAAAAATGCGCTATTTCTTGGGTTTTTTTACGATTTAATGCGTAAATAATGCCAGTTCCAGGTACTTTTTTAATGATTTTCATCATCCTACCCATTTTATCTTCATCGTTAATTACGATATAATGTATGTTGTCTCTTTTAAAACTTTTCTGTAAAACATTGAGTTTCTTAAAGCCTAGTTTTTCTTGAATGTCGATTACAACTTTTGGCGTTGCAGTTGCAGTTAATGCTAGAATTGGGATATTAGGTAATATTTCACGCAAATTAATAATTTCCAAATAGGAAGGTCTAAAGTTATATCCCCATTGAGAAATACAATGTGCTTCATCAATAGCAATTAAATTGACGTTCATTTTTTTTAACCGGACAATAAATAATTCACTTTTAAGTCGTTCCGGAGAGACGTATAGGAACTTAACTTTACCATAGATGCAGTTGTCAAGAAGTATGTCGATAGCGCGTTTACTCATTCCGGAAACGAGAGTTTCTGCTTTAATCCCTCTTTCTTTTAGGTTTTCTACTTGGTCCTTCATTAGCGCTATTAGTGGTGAAACCACCAAGCATATTCCGTCTTTGGTTAATGCTGGGACTTGAAAACAGATAGATTTTCCGCCTCCGGTGGGTAATAAAGCTAATGTATCTTTTCCGTCAAGTACGGATTGAATAATTTCCTCTTGCATCTCTCGGAATTTTTCAAATCCCCAAAACTCCTTCAAAACGCTATGTATATTGCTTGACATTTATGTTGATAAAATTACTACTAATTTAATGTTAATGTGTCTTCATTGGACTAAACGAAATATAATTTCAAATTCAACTTGTTGTTTAGAATTATAGTTCATTTCCTGACGTTTAGCGCAAATAATCCTTTGATAAATACTTTATTATTAGTATATTCGAAAAGTAGTGAAATGAAAGATTTATTATTAGCTTCGCGGGGAAATTAAAGTAGAAAGATTATGGTGGCAGAAAAAATGGATATTAAGATTAATAGAAAGACTGAAAGTAGCATAGATAAGTTGGATTGGGATAATCTAGCTTTTGGAAGGGTTTTTTCTGATCATATGTTTGTTATGGAATATACGGATGGAGAATGGAAAAATCCGGAAATTTCTGAGTATGCTGATTTAAAATTTTCACCTGCTACATCTGTTTTGCATTATGGTCAGTCCTTTTTTGAAGGGATGAAAGTGTATAGAACAATTGATGGTGAAGTTCAGTTGTTTCGTTCTGAAGAAAATGCAAAAAGATTTAATGTGTCTGCTCGGAGAATGTGCATGCCAGAGGTTCCGGTTGATGTTTTTATAGAGTCATTAAAGTCTTTAATCGAAATTGATAAGGATTGGGTTCCAAACAAAGATGGTTGCTCTCTTTACGTACGACCTTTTATGATCGCGACAGATCCGTATGTAGGAATCAAGCCATCGGATACATATAAATTCATAATATTCACTTGTCCAGTAGCAGCATATTACTCTGAGCCTGTAAAAGTTAAAATAGAAACTGAATATTCTAGAGCAGTTGAAGGTGGTACTGGTTTTGCAAAAGCAGCAGGAAATTATGCAGGGGCGTTGTATCCC
>Ga0209631_10003288_pt1 | contig 18739 bp, 13 predicted proteins | sample COG_08_FD_184752 | JGI IMG/M metagenome (GOLD analysis project Ga0209631, IMG submission 184752) | Pelagic Microbial community sample from North Sea - COGITO 998_met_08 (SPAdes) (version 2) | ecosystem: Environmental > Aquatic > Marine > Neritic zone/Coastal water | place: Helgoland, sampling...
GCGCGCCCCTAGTTTGCCCATGCCAACGACCCAGAGGGTGGCTTCCTTGGGTTCGTCCGCGGCCTCGTTGTCCGGGTCAATCATGGGGGCGCCGTGAATCTCTTTGAGCGATTGCTGGGCCGCGGTGACGGCTTTGTCTAGTGTGAACTCTGCCAACGTGGTGGCGGTTTGCGTGACGTCTTGTGCAGATGCTGCGCACTCGCAGTCTAAAACTGCGAGGCGTTCGATCACCAATTGGCGCAAGATGCGCAGGCTGGCCCCTAGGTCGTAGCCTTTGTCGTTGAGGACTTGCAGGGTGCTGACCATATGGGCCTCGCTTGGCAGGCCAGGCGCCAATAAAGTAAGCTCATTGGCGTACCGACGCCGAATGCGTTGGACAAACCGCGAATGTGCGGCTAGCCCGGGCCGCACGTTCGCCCCTGCGCCCGTTTGCGGGAGCTTATCTGTTTCGGGTGCGCTCGGGGTCATAATTAACTGTCATGCAACAGACCAATCAACCGACCGTCCAATCACGCAGCTGGCTTCGTGCTGTGCTGAAGTGGTTGTTGCTTGCATGTTTGATTTTTAGTGGGGTAGTGGGTGCCGCCTATTGGCTGATACACACCACGATTGTGCCCCGTGTGGACGATTGGCGTGCGCGTATTGAGGTCAAGCTGAGTGATTCACTCGGATTGCCGGTTCATATTGGCGGGATTGAAGGCGACAGCCAAAACGGCACCACGCATCTGCGCGTTAAAGGGATACGTATCGATGGGGCGGATGGTGGGCCCGCATTGTCCATTCCCCAAGTCGACCTGCGCTTCTCTCTGGCGTCCCTTTGGCAGCTGGAATTGGCGGACGTGCAAATCACGGCCCCTGTCGTGCAGGCGGCGCGGCAAGCCTCGGGTGCATGGGTTATCGCAGGGCTACCCTACACCGCCGCGACGACGACCGAGCCACCGCGGTGGCTAAACTGGTTGCTTGCCCAGCCGCGGATAGCCGTTTCTGGTGGCACCCTCGCATTGCGGGACGGGCAGGGTGAACCGCAGCAGTGGCTCTTTACGGCGATTGATGCGACGTTTGCCAATAACGGCCGCAACCACGCCTTACAGCTAGAGGTAACACCGCCGAGTGACCTGGGTGCCCGTATGACCTCGTCAGCGCGCATGCGTGGCGGCTATTTCTCTTCATCACTGACCGATTTTGCCGATTGGGAAGGCGACGTAGAGACGCAAATTCCATCGGTGCGCCTAGAAGCATTGCGCGCCCTGTTGTCTCGGTTTATCCCAACAGACCGTTGGCCCACGCATGGTGCCTTGAATCTCCCGTCGAATTGGGTTCGCGGTGGCGAGGGGTCTTGGCGTGCCCAGTTGGCCGTGGGACGCGGCGTGCGCATTCAATCCATTCGCAACGAGATCGCCCTGACGGACCTCGATGTGCAGTTAGGTGCCGACTTGGCGCCACTGCAACTGCAGCGTCTCGCCGGGCAGCTGGATTGGTCAGAGACCGACACGGACTGGACGCTGCGCACACAGGGCTTGGCATTTGAGACGCGTGATGGCTTGCGTTGGCCGGGCGGCAACGCCCAACTCGATTGGCAGGCGAGCGATGGCAACCAACCCGGCAAAGGGCGGCTAACCGGGACCTATTTAGATCTCAAATTACTGGGTGAGTTGGGTAATCGCTTGCCGTTGGGCCCTACCGCGTTAGGGGCCTTGCGCACCTATGCGCCACAAGGCTTGGTGCGCGAAGCGAGCGTGACGTGGACCGGTGACCTCGCGGCACCGCTGGCGTTCAAGACCAATGGGCAAGCCAGCGGTGTCTCGTGGTTAGCCGCTTCGCCAGAGGGAGATGCGCCTTTGGGCCGCCCGGGCGTGGATGGGCTGGATGTGACGTGGACCGGCGACCAACTCGGCGGACGTCTCCAACTGCAGATGGCGGCGGGGCGCTGGACCTTACCCGGCTTGTGGGCTGACCCGGTGTTAGGCGTGGACAGTTTGGCGGCGGATATGCAGTGGACCGCCCCGCAGGCACCCGCCAATGAGTGGACCGTGCGGACGGACGCTCTGACGCTGACCACGGGTGGTAGCCGCCTTGACGGGGCGGTGCTCTGGCGCTCTGGCCCCGACCCGGCCGGTCGTCTAACGCTGACCCTTAATGCGGATCACGTGGACCTGAACGGTTTGCCGCGTTACTTCCCATTGACCTTGAAAGACGCGGGTGTGCGTGATTACTTGGCGACCCATTTGCTCGCAGGGCGCGCCAACGACGTCCGTGTGGCGTTTGATGGCGCGCTGGACGCTTTCCCCTTTGCGTCCAGAGAAGAGGGGCACTTGGACATTCGCGCGGATATTACGCAGGCGACCTTTGATGTTGGACGCCAGTTGGGGCCAGAACTGGCGTGGCCGGCACTGACGCAATTGGCCGGGCAATTTGAGATGCGGGACAACGCCATTCGCTTCTCAAAAGCGACGGGCCGCCTGCGCGACGCGCCAGCCATTGTGTTGACGGATGGGTCGTTTGAGATACCCCAGATCAGTGGCCAAAAACCCATGACCGTCGTACTCGACGCGAGGGGACCATTCAGCGCTTGGCTGTCTCAATTAAACAAAAGCCCACTGGCCGCCAAGACCCAAGGGTATATGCGTGACTGGCAGGGTGATGGTGAGGCCACACTGCGTCTTGAGCTCGCTGTGCCGCTGGCAGCGAGTGCGGTGGAGCCCGTCGGTGTTCGGGGCGAGGTCAGCCTGTCTAAAGTGGGGCTAAGACCCTTCCCTTCTTTGCCGCCGTTGCAAGACCTCAGCACGCGCATTGCGTTTACAGACCAGTCGATCACGGTGTCCAACGCCTCCGCCACGTGGTTGGGTGGTCCGATGACGGGCGAGGGCACGTGGCGGCTGTCGCCGACGGGGGAGTCGATGTTGCAAGCGCAAGTGCGGGGTAGCCTGCGGGCAGAATCCATTGCCCGAACGCCTGCGTTAGGCCGCTTGGCGTTGGCCGCGCGAAAGGCGCGTGGAGAAGCCCGTTTTGTCGCCTCTGTTCGGCAGACCCCTGAGTCTGGGTTCGAGCTGAAACTGAATGCACCGCTGACCGAGATGGCGATTGATTTGCCAGCCCCGCTCAATAAGCTTAGCGGAACGCCTTGGGATTTGCAGGCGGTGTTACAAACAGCACCACCCAGTGCGTTGCCCACAGACATGGTGCGTGGTCAAGAATTTGGGTTACACATCGGACCGGTGGGTGCACCCTTGTTGCGCGCGCGCGTGCAACGCGCTTATGCCGCCGTTTCACCCGACGTGCGGCCTATCAGCTTGGCGCTGCGTGAGCCCGATGTGGTGAGGGGCGCCTATATATTCGGTAGCGCCGACGCCGTGCCCGTGACTCTCCCGGAGAGTGGCGTGGCCGCGGACATTCGTATGCCCGCGTTTAACGCCGACGCATGGATGGCTGTATTTGAACCAACAACACCGCCGGTTCGTGTCGGTGTTGCGCTACCTGCGCGCCCGGTGACCACCAGCGGTGGCGTCAACGCGGCGTCGATGTTGGCGGCGTTTGAGGCCTACTTGCCGACGACGATTGTGGGTGCTGCTGATCTTGTGACGGTATCGGGACGGCGCTTTCACCAAGTCGTTCTGGGCGGCAGTCGCGCCGGGCCGCTGTGGCGTGCCAACGTACTGGCTGAGGAGCTAAATGGCTACGTCCAGTACAACTTCGGCCAGCAGGGAGCGCAAGACAAGCTCTACGCACGTCTGGCGATGCTTAACTTGGCCGAAGCCCAAACCAACGACGTGGTCGATCTGCTCAGCAACCAGCCAAAAGCCATGCCTGCATTGGATGTAGCCGTTGACCAGCTCACCCTTAGCGGGCGGGATCTCGGCCGCTTCCAATTGCAAGCCAGCAACCGCCTTGCGCGTCAAGAGGGGGGCAAGGTGGCGAATGAGTGGCAAATTGAGGTCTTACGTTTGGATATGGCCGAAGCCAGCTTTCAGGCGACGGGTCAGTGGGCCCCGGTGGCTCGTAAGGCCAAGCTGCCGGCAGAGACCGCCGCACGTCGGACGTATTTGGATGTGGATTTGACCGTGCGCGATGGGGGTGCCTTGCTGACGCGGTTCGGTATGCCGGGCGTGTTGCGAGCGGGTAGCGGCAGCCTGTCGGGCCAGTTGGCATGGTTGGGTGCCCCCACGCGCTTTCATACGCCTAGCCTGAGTGGGGCGCTTAACGTCGACATGCAAAAGGGTCAGTTCCTTAAAGCCGATCCGGGCTTGTCTAAGTTGCTTGGCGTCCTCAGCCTGCAGTCGTTACCAAGGCGCCTGACCCTTGATTTCAGTGACGTGTTTTTTCAAGGCTTCTCTTTTGATGGCGTACGCGGAAGTGCCACCATACGCGACGGGGTGTTGACGACCAATAACCTTACGATGCAGGGGCTGGGCGCATTGGTTTTAATGGAGGGGTCGGCGGACATGAAGGCCGAGACACAAGACCTAAACGTGGTGGTCGTTCCCAAAGTTGATAACGGAACGCTGGCTTTATTGGCCGCAGCGGCCAACCCTGTGGTGGGCGTGGTGACCTACTTTGCCAACGAGTTTCTCGATGGCTTGATTAACCGGGTGACGGTGAAGGGCTTTCATGTCACGGGCTCGTGGGCAGACCCAGACGTTGCGGACGTGAAAGTGGATGACGCTATGAAGCAGAAGATACCGGCTTCAACGCCGAAGTAGGCACTGGCGCTATGGCCTTGGCGTCGCGCCTTACTTCGGTTTGTTCTCGGATTCCTTGCGCTCATCGGCGGGGGGATCGATAGGCTCGCCATTTTTTCTCCCAGAGAACATGGTCCACCAGATAATGAAAACGAAAATGAGCAAGGCGCCTAGCGCTTCAAGCAAAAGCAGAGTCATGGAGAATTTTTTGCGAACAGCAATTTTTGACGTTAAACACAGGCAGCGAGCCTTAGTCCGATGGGCGTTGGTTGCTGCCATTGTAGGAAACGTAAGCGGGTGCGCACCGGTGCGTGGCGTATTGGCCGCCCTGCCTCCGGGGACATCGCCAGCGGCCGTCGCGACCCCATCACCGCCCGCCCCCCCCATGTCGACGCCAAGCGATGCCCCGAAAGAAGGGGCGACGGCTGCAGTGACCGAGGCGGTCACAGCGGAGCCCAGTGATGCCGTCATCGATGCCCTGCCGTCGCCGCCTGCTGATACGGCGTTGCGTGACGGGCTGGCGTGGGACGAGGCGCAAGCTTTGCCGGTTGTGGTTCGCCGCAAGGAGGCGCTTTGGCAACCGGTTTACTGGCGTCAAGTGCCGGGTTGGGGAAGTGATGACTTAGAGTCTTTTTGGGCGGCATGGGTACGCAGCTGTGAGCGGCCAGCGCGCGCACTGGCGTCGCAATGCGACGCCATCCGACGTTTAAGTATTGGCGACAATGCGCAACGCTACGAGTGGATCATGCGCACATGGCAACCCTATCGCGTGACGGCGCTTGACGGTCAGCGGCGCGGCCTACTCACCGGCTACTTTGAGCCGATGATGCGGGCTAGCCGCATTAAAACAGCGACCCATCAGACGCCGATGTATGCGCCGCCGCCGGGGTTGACCTCGGGCAGCCCTTGGTTTACACGGGAAGAAATGGAGACCGATCCCCGTGCCCTGGCCGCCTTGCAAGGGCGCGAGTTGGTTTGGATGGCGAATCCCATCGATGCGTTGATTATTCAAATACAGGGCTCTGGCCGTTTAGAAATTACCGAGCCTGATGGGCGTGTTCAGGTCGCGCGCTTGGCCTTTGCCGCGCACAACGGCCACACCTATCAGAGCGTGGCCCGCGGCTTGTTGGACTCGGGAGACATTACGGAGCCGTCGTGGCCAGCCATCAAGGCCTGGGCCGCGCAGAAGCCAGACGCGGTGCAGGGCGTGCTGTGGCGTAACCCCCGAACGGTCTTTTTCCAAGAGGAGGACTTGAGCGAGATCGATGCCGCGGCGGGCCCGCGTGGCGCCCAAGGCGTTCCCCTGACACCGATGCGCTCCATCGCGGTGGACCGGCGGAGTATCCCCTACGGCACACCCGTTTGGATGACCACGGCGGGCCCAACGATGCGTGGGGCGCGGCTGGTGATGGCTCAAGACACGGGCGGTGCGATTGTTGGCGCCGTGCGGGCAGATTTTTTTGCAGGCTGGGGGGATGAGGCGGCGCGGCTGGCGGGTGGTTTGAAGCAGCCCCTGCACCTATGGGTGTTGTGGCCGCGCTCATAAATCCATTAAATGGCCGGACGTGTCTCTTAGCGTAAAGCTGGGGACTGTCGCGGTAGCTTTTTCGTAGGAAGCTACGACTTTTGAAAATAGCAGGAGTTCACTGACATGAATGCACCTTTGCCCGATCATATTTTGCAAGCGATCCGTGCGGCTAGCTTAGAGGATAAATACACCCTGGCTTCAGGGCGTGTCTTCATGAGCGGTGTCCACGCCTTGGTGCGTTTGCCGATGCTGCAACGCGAGCGTGACCTGCAGGCAGGCCATCACACAGCGGGGTTTATCAGTGGTTACCGCGGCTCGCCGCTTGGCGGCTACGACCAGGCGTTGCAGAAGGCGCAGAAATACCTCAAAGAAAACGACATTGTTTTCCAGCCTGGCGTCAACGAGGAGTTGGCTGCAACGGCTGTTTGGGGGACGCAGCAACTGCACTTCGCACCCAAAGAGGCGCAAACGCACGACGGCGTTTTTGGCATTTGGTATGGCAAGGGTCCGGGCGTTGATCGCTCATCGGACGTCTTCAAGCACGGCAACATGGCGGGTACGGCACCGTTGGGTGGGGTGTTGGCTGTAGCGGGTGATGACCATGTGTCCAAGAGCTCAACGGTTGCGCACCAAAGCGACCAAATCTTTCAGGCCTGCGGCTTCCCCGTGCTCTTCCCTGCCTCGGTGCAAGATATTTTGGATGCGGGTCTACACGCCTTCGCCATGAGCCGATTCGCCGGTGTCTGGGTGGGCATGAAGACCATCCAAGAAATCGTGGAGTCCAGCGCAACCGTGGTGGTAGACGCCCATCGCGTTCAGGTTCGTTTGCCTGAATTCAAGATGCCCGAGGGGGGCGTGCACATCCGCTGGCCAGACCCCGCGCTGGATCAAGAGAAGCGTTTGTTTGATGTCAAGTGGGCTGCAGTGCGCGCCTACATTGAAGCCAACGCCCTCAATCACAACGTTGTAGAGGGACCAAAAGACCGCTTGGGCATCATTGCCAGCGGCAAGGCCTACAACGACACACGCCAAGCGCTACAAGACCTAGGCTTGGATGACGCAACCTGCCAACGCATTGGCGTGCGGGTGCACAAGGTGTTGGCGGTGTGGCCGCTGGTACCCGAGACGGTGAAGGCCTTCGCGCACGGCTTGCAGGAAATCGTCGTGGTCGAGGAAAAGCGGGCACTCATTGAGCCGCAAGTGAAAGACATTTTGTTTGACTTGTCCGACGCCCAGCGTCCCCGTGTAGTGGGTAAGACGGCGCCTAACGCTGGCGGTGAGGCGGTAACGTTGGTCCGTGGTAACGCGGACCTGAGCGCTTCCTTGGTCGCCCGTGCGTTGGCGACCCGCCTTGAGGCGCTGGATTTGCCCCTAGATGTGCAGGCGCGGATTAGCCAATACCTATCGGTGTTGGACAGCAAAGACGGCGCGATGGCGACGCTGGCGGGCGGTGGTGTGGCAGATCGCATCCCTTGGTTTTGCTCGGGTTGCCCGCACAACACGTCGACCAAGGTGCCAGAAGGCTCTCGTGCGATGGCTGGTATTGGTTGCCACTTCATGTCGGTTTGGATGGATAGGGCAACTGTGGGCTTTACCCAAATGGGCGGTGAGGGTGTGCCGTGGGTCGGTCAATCCGCGTTTACGCGGGAGCAGCACGTGTTTGCCAATATTGGCGACGGGACCTATTTCCACAGCGGCTTGCTGGCGATTCGCCAGAGCATTGCCGCGGGTGTAAACATCACCTACAAGGTGTTGTACAACGACGCGGTGGCCATGACTGGCGGACAGCGTATCGGTGAGCGGCAAGAGGGCCACACCGTACTGCAAATAGCTGGCAGTGTGACGGCAGAGGGCGCCACCGAGGTGGTGGTGGTAACTGACGAACCCGAGAAGTATGCGGGCGCTGCGCTTCCCAAAGGGGTTGATGTGAAACACCGCGACGAACTTGAACGGGTGCAAATCGCGTTTCGAGAGAAGTCCGGAACCACGGTCATTATTTACGACCAAACCTGTGCCACCGAAAAGCGCCGTCGTCGCAAGCGCGGTACCCTGACGGATCCTGACGTGCGTGTCGTTATCAACGAAGCTGTCTGCGAAGGCTGCGGCGATTGTGGCGTGCAGAGTAATTGCTTGTCTATCGAGCCGTTAGAGACGCCGTTGGGTCGCAAGCGCACGATTAACCAAAACTCTTGTAACAAGGATCAGAGTTGCGTGAAAGGGTTTTGCCCTAGCTTTGTGACGCTGAAGGGCGCGGATAGCTCGCGCCGCGTGCAGGAAGCCCGGCCGCAGGCGGCTGCGCTGGTGGCGCCAGAGCCGCGCTCAGAGCAGTTACCCGTTCCTAATTCCCTAGGCACCGATGCCCCGTGGCGTATTCTCGTTGCGGGTGTGGGTGGTACCGGGGTAATTACCATCGGCCAGTTAATTGGCATGGCAGCCCACATGGAGTCAAAGGGCGTGGTCACGCTGGACTCTGCGGGGCTGGCGCAAAAAGGCGGTGCGACCTGGAGCCATATCACCATCGCACGCGACCAAGACACCTTGCATGCCACGCGGGTAGACGCGGCCGCGGCCGACCTCGTGTTGGGCTGTGACCCCGTGGTAACGGCAAGCAAAGAAACCATGTTGCGTATGCACGCGTCACGCACCCATGTGGCGCTGAATGGCCACAGTGCGCCGACGGCGGCGTTTGTGCAGAACACCGATTGGCAAAACCCAGCGCAGGCCTGTGCCGCGCAAATTGCTGCGGCGGTGGCGCCCGGTGATTTGCAGACGTTTGATGCCGAGCAGGTGGCGACCCAGTTGCTAGGTAACAGCTTGTTCGTCAATCCAGTGGTGTTGGGCTTCGCGTGGCAAAAGGGCTGGATCCCGTTGAGTGAAGCCTCCTTGTTGCGTGCCTTTGAGTTGAATGGCGTGCAGGTGAAGGCCAACCAAACGGCGTTTGCATGGGGGCGTCGTTGCGCCCACGACTGGGCCGACGTACAGGCTGAATTGGCCGCGCTCAAGGCGGCGCGTACGCCCGCCCAACCCGTCACTTGGGTGCAACAAAGTAGCTTGGAAGGGGTGATTGGCCTGAGGGTCAACTTGCTGACGGCCTATCAAGATGCGGCTTACGCTGCGGACTATGCGGCGCGTGTTAGCGCGGTTCAGGCGGCTGAGTCGGCGGTGCTGGCACCCGGAAAAACCTTGGCGCTAACGCGTGTTGTCGCTGAGCAGTTGTATCGCGTGATGGCGATCAAAGACGAGTATGAGGTGGCACGCTTGCACCGAGACCCTGCTTTTAATGCGCGACTAAAAGCCACATTTGGAGATCAATTTAAGCGGGAATACCATTTGGCGCCGCCAATAATTGGCAAAAAGGACGCCTCTGGTCGCCCGGTTAAGTCACAGTTTGGTGGTTGGATGATGCCGGTTTTTGGTGTCTTGGCGCGCTTGCGCTTCCTGCGTGGAACGGCTTTGGATATCTTTGGCTTGACTGAGGAAAGAAAAAGTGAGCGCGCACTTCGCGCCGACTATATGGCGCTAGTGGCGCGCATAAGCAAGGGCTTAACGCCTGAGCGACACGCGCTGGCCGTCGAGTTGGCCACGGTGGTCGCCAACGTGAAGGGCTTTGGCCATGTGAAGGCTCGCAATATGGCCGCAGCACGGGCCCGCTGGGACAGTTTGCTGTCGCAGTGGACTGACGCCTAAACGGGGCATCACCGCCATTGTCCAGTTGCCCCCGCCCTCACCGTACAATGCGCAGTGGCAGGTACGGTATTCAACTGTGCCCACGTGAACTTGAATTTGGAGATTCCTGTGTTTATTTCTAACGCTTACGCGCAAGCTGCCGGTGGTGACACCACCGCCTCTCTCATGGGCCTCTTGCCTTTGCTGTTGATGTTTGTGGTCTTGTACTTCGTGATGATTCGTCCCCAAATGAAGCGTCAAAAAGAGCACAAAGCCATGATCGAAGCCCTGTCAAAAGGGGACGAGGTCTCAACGGGCAGTGGTATTTTCGGCAAGGTCACGAAGCTAGGTGATACGGTCATTACCGTTGAAATTGCCCCCGGCGTTGAAGTACAGATGCAGCGCGTCTCTGTGGCGCAGGTCTTGCCAAAGGGCTCGGTTAAGTAATCGGTTAGTGCAGTGGCATGGTCCGCGTGTTCGGGTCATGCCATGACTAAAGCGGCCAACGGTGCCGCTTTTTTCGCTTTTATTACGCCTGCTGTTGCAGGCCCTGTTGTCGCCCATGAGCGCGCGTTATGCGTTCTGGGTTGTGAGTGAAACCATGAATCGTTACCCTTTGTGGAAGTATGTGGTCATCGTGTTCGCGCTGTTAATTGGCGCGTTGTACACCTTGCCCAATTTTTACGGCGAAGCCCCTGCGGTACAGGTGTCGCCGGGCAAGGCCACCGTGCGACTGAGCAGTGAGACGGTAACGCGTGTGGAGTTGGCCTTGCAAGAAGCGGGCTTGCAGGCTGATCGCGTCCAATTCGATACCAACTCCATCAAGACGCGCTTCACCAATACCGATGACCAACTGCGGGCCCGTGATGCGGTCGAGGAGGCGTTGAACCCAGACGCCAACAATCCCAGTTATGTGGTGGCACTCAACTTGGTGCCACGTACCCCCGCTTGGCTCAACAGCCTAGGTGGCGCCCCCATGTATCTGGGGCTGGACTTGCGTGGTGGTGTGCACTTCATGTTGCAGGTTGACATGGCTGCCGCCCTCACTCAGAAAATCGATTCGATTGCGGGGGACATCCGCACGACCTTGCGTGACCAATCTATCCGCCACAGTGGCATCGATCGTCAGAACCAGTCGTTGATCTTGCGTGTGCGTGATCAGGCCACCCAAGACGCCGCGCAATTAGCGATTCGTACGGCCTTTCCCGAACTTGCGGTGATACCCGCAGGTGTGCCGACGGATTTGCGCTTAGATTTGAGTTTGTTGCCCGCCGCGGCGACAGCGGTGCAAGCCGCTGCCCTCAAACAAAACATCACGACGCTGCACAACCGCATCAACGAGCTGGGTGTGGCCGAGCCGGTCATACAGCAACAGGGACTCGACCGCATTGTCGTGCAGCTCCCTGGCGTGCAGGACACGGCCAAAGCCAAAGACATATTGGGTCGCACGGCGACCCTAGAGGTTCGACTGGTTGACGAAAGCGCCGAGGGCCGAGCCGCGGAGCGTGGTCAAGGTAATGTGCCGTTTGGTTCAGAGCGGTTTCTAGAGCGGGATGGCCGCACCGTTATCGTGAAGCGCCAAGTGGTGCTGACGGGTGACAACTTAGACGATGCGCAACCAGGATTTGACAGCCAGTCACAAGAGCCGGCCGTGCACCTGAACTTAGACGCCAAGGGCTCGCGCATTTTTAAGGACGTGACGCGCGAAAACATCGGTAAGCGCATGGCCATCGTGCTATTCGAAAAAGGCAAAGGCGAGGTGGTTACTGCGCCCGTCATTCGTAGCGAGATTGGCGGGGGTCGCGTGCAAATTTCAGGGCGCATGACCACGCAAGAAGCGGCGGATGTTGCCTTGCTGTTGCGCGCTGGCTCACTGGCGGCGCCCATGGAAATCATTGAGGAGCGGACCATTGGCCCGTCCTTGGGTGCAGAAAACATTGCCAAAGGTTTTGACAGCGTGACCTGGGGCTTCTTGGTCATCATTCTGTTTATGTGTGCCTACTACGCTGTGTTCGGTATGTTTTCCAGCGTGGCTTTGGCGGTTAATTTACTGTTGTTAGTGGCTATTTTGTCGCTGCTACAGGCGACGCTCACCCTTCCTGGTATGGCCGCGATGGCGCTGGCGCTTGGTATGGCGATTGATGCCAACGTGTTGATCAATGAACGTATTCGCGAGGAGTTACGCGCGGGCGCGGCGCCGCAGGCGGCGATCAATGCCGGTTACGACCGTGCCTGGGGCACCATCTTTGACTCCAACATCACGACGCTGATTGCGGGCATCGCCTTGCTCGCGTTTGGCTCTGGCCCCGTGCGCGGTTTTGCGGTGGTGCATTGTGTGGGTATTTTGACCAGCATGTTCTCCGCTGTCATGTTCTCGCGCGGCATCGTGAATTTCTGGTACGGACGTCAGAAGAAATTGAAAAAACTATCGATTGGTACCGTTTGGAATGCCAAGGTCACCAAAGATGCGGATGCGTAAGCACCCCGACAGCTTGTTAAAAATATAGAAACACGGAAACCACGTCATGGAATTTTTCCGAATTAAAAAAGACATCCCTTTCATGCGCCATGCGTTGGCGCTGAATGCGGTGTCGTTTGCGACTTTTATTGCATCGGTGTTTTTCTTAATCACCAATGGCCTCAACTTGTCTGTGGAGTTTACGGGTGGCACGGTGATCGAAGTCGCCTATGAACAGCCTGCGGACGTGCAGGCCGTTAGAGAGGTGTTGACCACGCTGAACTACATTGATGTGCCGGTGCAAAACTTTGGCTCAGCGCGTGACGTGTTGATGCGACTACCCACCGTCACCGGACAAACCTCTGGCCAACAGAGTGAGGTGGTGCTGACAGCGCTAAGGGCCGCTGATCCCACCGTGACGTTGCGTCGCACGGAGTACGTCGGGCCACAAGTGGGTGATGAGCTGGCCGTCAATGGTTTGATGGCGCTGGCCGCCGTGATCATCGGCATCATGATCTATTTGGCGGTGCGTTTCGAGTGGAAGTACGCGGTGTCCGCCATCATTGCGAACCTGCATGACGTCATTATCATTCTGGGGTTTTTCGCCTTCTTCCAATGGGAGTTTTCGTTGGCGGTGTTGGCCGCTGTGTTGGCCGTGCTTGGCTACTCGGTGAACGAGTCCGTGGTGATTTTTGACCGTATTCGTGAAACCTTCCGCCGCTATCGCAAGTTCACCACGGTTGAAACCATCAACCACGCCATCACGTCGACCATTAGTCGCACCATCATTACCCACGGGTCGACCCAGATCATGGTGCTCAGCATGCTGTTTTTTGGTGGGCCAACGTTGCACTACTTTGCGCTGGCGCTCACGATTGGTATTCTGTTCGGCATCTACTCGTCGGTGTTCGTCGCCGCTGCGGTGGGCATGTGGTTGGGTATTCGCCGCGAAGACCTTATCAAGGCCAAAGCACCGGGCGCTGGCAATGACACCGACCCGGATGACCCGAATGCCGGGGCAATGGTCTAACGTCGCGCACCTGCCAGCGCGCTTACGCGAGCTGCTGGAAGAGCCCGCCCGGCATACGCGCCACCCGCCCGGCGAGCTCTAGCTCAAATAACGCGACTTGCAGACTTGCCACATCCCATTGTGTGCGGCTCAGTAAGTCGTCCAAGCTGAGCGGATCAAACCCCATGTGCTGACACAGCCCGGGATGTAAGACGTCGTCGGCCGCTTCCGCAGTACCGTTGGGTCGGCTGGTTCGGTTGGGGCGGGGTGGCAATGGGGGCAGGTCATCGAGTATGTCGGCGACCGACTCCACGAGTTTGGCTCCCTGCTTAATCAGCAAGTGACAGCCCTTGGACTGTGTCACATGTATGGACCCCGGAATCGCGAACACCTCGCGCCCCATATCGACGGCCATTTGCGCCGTTATGAGTGAGCCGGATGCGGGCGCCGCTTCAACGATAAGTGTCCCAAGCGCTAGGCCAGCAATGAGACGGTTACGCCGGGGAAAGTGCATGCGTTGCGGCCCCGCACCCAAGACGAACTCGGACAGTAACAAGCCTTGCTGGGCGATATCGCCTGCCAGCTGCTGATGCTGGCGAGGGTAGACCACATCGATACCGGTTCCCAGAACGGCCATGGTGTTGGGCCCCGTCTGTGCGGCGACGCTCAGGGCGCCAGCGTGCGCCGCGCCGTCAATACCCAAAGCCATGCCAGAGACAACGGTCAAGCCGCTTTCGGCGGCGGTGGCGGCGAAGCGGTTGGCATTGCGCAGACCTTGTGCGCTGGGGTTTCGGCTGCCGACGATCGCGAGCGCTGGGGGGGCCGTCAGCAGACCGCGGCAGCCCTCTCCGAACAGCAGCGTCGGCGGGTCACTGATGTCCATGAGCTGCGGTGGATAGTCGGGCTCGCCCAACGTGACGATGAACCGTGTCTCTCCCTGCGCTAACCAGCGCTGCGTCTGGTCTAGGGTGTGCTGCCATTCCGGGCTGTGGTCGCCAAAGGCATGACATTGCGCAGCGCTTAGTCCGTAACGCAACCCGAGCAAGGGGTTGTTTTGCAACGCGTGAGGTCCTTGGGCGAGCGCACCCGCCTCCACCGCGCCGTCCATTTGCATCGCGAGGTACACGCGTTTGATGCGGGCAGGCCCTAGGCCCGGCACGCGTAGTAGCCGAAGCCAGAGCGGCCACGCAGGGGTGTTGTCTGACGGTGTAGGGGCCATAGCTGTCGAGTGTGCGCGTGCACCCCAGAAATAGGCATAGGGGTATGCCGGGGCGGTAGTTAGCGAAGCGGCAAAAAAAACGCGACAATATTGGGGTTAACTCTTAAGACTCTTTGTTGCCATGTCTCAGCCACATCTCCTGCCCATTCTTTGTTATCCAGATCCCAAGCTCCACACTGTTGCGAAACCGGTTGCGGTCGTGGACGCGCGCGTCAAGCAGTTGGTGAAAGACATGCTGGCGACGATGTATGACGCCAATGGCATCGGTCTGGCGGCCACACAAGTTGATGTGCATGAGCGCGTCATCGTGATCGACGTGAGTGAGGCGCGCGATACGCCGCTGGTGCTGATTAACCCCGAAGTGCTCTGGCAAAGCGCAGAGACTAAGTTGGCGGAAGAGGGCTGCCTCTCGGTGCCGGGTATTTACGATGGCGTGCCCCGTGCTGAGCGCGTGACCGTGCGTGCACTGGACGACAACGGCGTTAGCCGTGAGATTGAGGCCGATGACTTGCTGGCGGTGTGTATCCAGCATGAAATGGATCATTTAATGGGTAAGGTATTCGTTGCGTATTTATCGCCCTTGAAGCGCAACCGCATCAAGACCAAATTACAAAAACAACAGCGCGACGCGCGGTAAAGGGCGTTTAGCGCATGCGGGTTATTTTCGCCGGTACGCCCGCGTTCGCAGCCGCGAGTCTTGACGCGTTGGTCCAAGCCGGTCATGAGGTTGTTCTCGTGCTCACGCAGCCCGACCGACCAGCAGGGCGGGGTATGCGATTGCAGCCGTCCGCTGTTAAAACACGTGCGTTGGCACATGGGTTGGCCATTGCCCAACCCCAAGGCCTGCGCCTAGACGGCCGCTACAGTGACGATGCCGCGGCGGCGCGCGCCCGCATTGACGCCGCACAGGCTGACGTCATGGTGGTCGCCGCCTATGGCTTGATTCTGCCTCAATGGGTTTTAGATGCGCCGCGTTTGGGGTGTCTCAACGTTCACGCCTCGCTATTGCCACGCTGGCGTGGCGCTGCGCCGATACATCGCGCAGTAGAGGCTGGTGATACAGAGACAGGGATCACCATCATGCAAATGGATGCGGGTTTGGATACGGGCGATATGTTGTTACAAGCGGCCCTGCCCATCGCGCCGCACCATGACACGGCGACGCTGCACGATGCGTTAGCAAGCCTCGGTGCGACGCTACTGGTGGACGCCTTAAGACGGCAGTTGGCCGGCGAACTCGTGCCAACGGTTCAGCCCACCGAAGGCGTAACCTACGCACACAAAATTGAGAAGCAGGAGGCCGCAATCGACTGGACGCAACCGGCTGATGCGCTGCGGCGTCAGGTCAAGGCCTTTAACCCGTTTCCGGGTGCGACGGGCCAATGGTTGGGTAGCCCGTCAGGCGAGCTACTGAAAATATGGGATGCCGAAACCGTGCACCTGCCGGTCACTGGCGCGCTAAGCCATGCCCTCGCGGGGACGGTGGTGGGCGTGAGTGATCAGGGCCTGGATATCCGCTGCGGAGACACGCCAGCGGATGGGCAGCTACCGGTCTTGCGTCTAACTGTGTTGCAGCGCGCTGGGGGCAAGCGCTTGCCTGTCGCCGTTTTGCTAAACGGCTTCACGGTACACATCGGAGAGACCTTTTTGGTGTCGGCGGGAGAGCCGTCGTGAGCATCTGGCGCGACGTGAAGCGCGAAGCGACGAACCCGGCCTTCACGGAAGGGGTTCGCGATATGTTGCCTGTCACGCCGGGCATTGCCGCGTGGGGTATCACCACGGGTGTGGCGCTTGCCAACTCTGGTTTGAGCTTGGTAGAGGCCAGTGCCATGACCTTGTTTGTGTTTGCGGGTAGCTCGCAACTCGCCGCGACGCCACTGATCATGTCGGGCGCGCCGCTGTGGGTTGTTTGGCTCACCGCCCTGTGCGTGAACTTGCGCTTTGCGGTGTTCAGCGCGCATGTGCGCCCGTTCTTTATGCGCTTCCCTTTGTTGAGGCGTACGGTGTATGCCTATCTCCTCACTGATACCTCCTACGTGGTGTTCATTAAGCGCTATCCGACGGTGCCAGAAACAGACGCCCAGCGCGCGCACATGGAGTCGTACTGGCGGGCGCTGGGCTTTGTGACGTGGGTTGCTTGGATGGGCAGTAGTTTCTTGGGGATTGCGTTGTCCAGCGTCATCCCATTGACGTGGGGTCTCAGCTTCGCAGGCATCTTGGCGCTGATGGGTATTTCTTGCTCCTTGGTGACCACCCGTTTACGGGCGTTGGCCGCAACCTTGTCTGGTACGGCGGCCGTGATGGCCTTTTCTATGCCGATGAAGCTCAATATCTTGGTCGCTGTTGGGGTCGCCGTTGCGATGAGCGTATTGATCGAAAAAAGTGGCCGTTCCGCGTACGCAGGTCAGGACGCGCTGGATGTGGACGTGGGTGATGCGGACACGAGTGGGGGAGAAAAACGTGGCTGAATCCATGCAAGCGATTGGTGAAACCGACCCGTGGACCATGCTGGCCATTCTGGGCCTGACCGTTCTGACTGTGGTGACCCGCTCCTTCTTTCTCTGGTCTGAAGAAAAAATGCCCATTCCCGCATGGTTTCAGCGTGGCTTGCATTACGCACCCGTCGCGGCGATGGCCGCGGTGATCGTGCCCGAAATCGTGATGCAAAATGGCGCGCTCATCAGCACCTGGCAGGACGCGCGTTTATACGGTGCGGCCGCCGGCTTGCTGTGGTTCTTTACCCGCGGTGGCGTGCTGGGAACCATTGTGTGTGGGATGTGTGTTTACCTACCCCTGCACCTGTTGATGGCTTGGTAAGCGGTAAACCAAGCCCACGCCCCAACCCAGCATAGCCATGCGGTCCAAGCGGTGTGGCTGGGTTCGTGCGCGCCACGTAAGGTTTGGGCGGCACCAAATAGGATGCCGGTAATCACAATTGCCCAGACAAGTTGGCGGCCTAAGCGCCTGTGCGCGGGGTCTGCTGCGGCCAACCAAACCGGAGTGAGCGCCAAAAAGGCAAATGCGCTAGACGCGTGGCCTCCGGGAAAGCAGTGACCGCCCCCGCCGTCCGTCATACCAAACGCCCAGTGCGATACGTAGGTGGCGGGCCCGCCAAATGCCTGAAGGTCCCAGGGGCAACTGGTGGTGCTCACTGCCTTCAGGCCACTGATCAGCGCTAGGCACATCAGGACGCCCAGCAGCCACACGCTTCGTTGCTTCCGTGTGCCGATTACAGGGTGGCTGCGGGCTGGCCAGGCCAAGGCCAGTACCCACAGTGTCAGATACAGGGCGATCGCCAGATTGCGCCCGCCTATGTGCAGGAGGTTCTCTAGCCAGAAGTTCATGCGCAGAGGAAACCCGTTAGGCGAACCGAGGTGCCGCATGACCAGTAGGTCGAGGTCGCTCGCATCCCACAGCAACAGCGCGAGCGCGGTGGCGGCCATTGCACGCCATGGCCAAGCGCCAAGGCTGAAGCGTGTCGCGTTAATTGGGCGCAGAAGTGGTGGCATAGAAGTCGGGACGTAAAGGTGGGAACGCTGGGTGCCAAGTGTCAAGTACGTGTATCGGTGACCGCAGCAAACTATCTTAAACGGGTGTGGGTGCCGCCGTAATGGCGGCCGCATCCAAAGCCCATATACTTGGATCGGTTAACCCCACTGAAACCGCGACAGCGCACCCCACACCCATGACAACCCCATCCAAACACCCTGCTGCATGGTCGCGTTTTACGCTTGCTGCCATCGTCTGTCTCTGGCTAATTACGGTGGGCAACATCAACTTGTGGCAAACGCTCGCCGCGCTACCTGGCGTAGCGGGCGCGCGAGGATTGTGGTTTGGTGTGGTGTTCGGCGTCGGTATTGCGGGTGCCACCTTTGCGCTCTTGGCATTGAGCGCTTGGCGCGGGGTATTCCAGTTGGTCGCGGCATTTTTCCTCATCAGTGCCGCTGCTAGCAGTCACTTCATGTTGAGCTATGGCATTGTGATAGATAGCAGCATGCTGGCCAATGTGGTGGCCACAGACGCGCGGGAAGCCGCCGACCTGATGACGTGGCGCATGATCGCCTTTCTGAGCGCAGTGGGCGTCCTCCCTGCGCTCTGGGTGGTGACACGTCGCGTGACGCCGGCGCCCTTGTTTAGGCGTCTTTGGCAAAACAGCTTGGCGGCGTTCTTGGGCTTGGCGGTG
>Ga0209631_10003291_pt1 | contig 18727 bp, 23 predicted proteins | sample COG_08_FD_184752 | JGI IMG/M metagenome (GOLD analysis project Ga0209631, IMG submission 184752) | Pelagic Microbial community sample from North Sea - COGITO 998_met_08 (SPAdes) (version 2) | ecosystem: Environmental > Aquatic > Marine > Neritic zone/Coastal water | place: Helgoland, sampling...
AGCCGATCCTGCTTCGTGCCCTTAGGCCGTTCCTCGCTGACCCGCGCGTCATATCCATCGTGGTCGCGATGGCAGCGGAAGACGCACTTGATCCACCGGAGTGGCTCCGGGGCTTCGATCAGCGTATCACTCTGGTTGAGGGTGGCGACACCCGGGGTGCGTCGGTCGCTCGAGCGGTTGCCGCGCTTCCGCAGGAGGTATCCGTGATCGCTGTGCACGATGCGGCACGACCACTGGTCTCGGCTGACGTGATCGGGCGTTGCATCGACCTGGCGCATGCGGGGTTTGGCGCTGTGGCAGGTACACCTGCGGTCGATACGATCAAGCGTGTGGATGCGAGGGCGTTCGTCACGGGCACGCCGGATCGATCTACCCTGTGGCTGGCGCACACGCCTCAGGTGTTTCCGGCGGCCGAGCTGCGTTCGGCATACGCCTCGGGTATTGATACCGCGACGGACGACGCTGCCCTGGTGGAAGCGGCCGGTGGACGAATCCGCATGGTCGATGACGGCGGCACTAATCTCAAGGTGACTCGCGCGCTCGATCTGGTTGTGGCGGAAGCGATCCTAGCCGTTCAGGATGCCTCGAGCTGACAAACCCTGACGTGGTGCGGGTCGTGGACCTGCGTGGAGATCCGGACGCCGATCTCGGTGTGGTCGTCCAGCATATCCGGGCGGGTGGCCTGGTCGCCTATCCGACCGAGACGGTATACGGGATCGGTGGGGCGTGTACGTCAGAGGCGGCTGCCCGTGTTCGTGAGGTGAAGGGGCGAGGCGAGGGGAAGCCCCTGATTGCGCTGGTACCAGGCCGTGAGTGGATCGAGGCGCTCGACTGGACCGCTGATGCCAGGGAGTTGGCCACGATCTTCTGGCCCGGTTCGGTGACCCTCGTTCTCCGCGATCCGGACGGGCTGTTCCCGACCGGCGTGCGTGATCCGGGGCGCAACACCGTAGGCGTTCGCGTCAGCCCTCACCCGATCGCCTCTCGGCTGGTTGAGGCGCTCGGCGCGCCGCTCACCTCTACGAGCCTTAACCAATCTGGAGAACCGCCGATTACCACGGCCTCCGATGCCCGAGCCTTCCTGAAGACGATCGATGCGCCCGATGTCTGGCTCATCGACGGCGGGACGCTCCCTGCGTCTGCGGCGTCCACGGTGGTAGACTGTACGGGTCCACGCCCCCGTGTGCTGCGGGAAGGGGCCATTCCCACCGGCCGGCTGCGCTGCGCTATCCGGGAGATCGATGGATCCGTCGACTGACATAGAGCCATTCCACCTGCTCTTCGTATGTACCGGTAACACGTGCCGGTCCCCGATGGCCGAGGTCATCGCGCGGCATCGGATCGAGCAGTTGGGCTGGAGTCAGGTTCAGGTAGGCTCAGCAGGGGTCGGCGCCTGGGACGGGAGTCCCGCCTCGGGTGGGGCGGTGCGCGCGGCGCAACGGAGCTCGCTCGATCTTTCTGTGCACGCCTCGACGTATCTGACACCCGAGATCGTCGAGTCAGCGGACCTGATCCTGACCATGTCGGCGAGCCACCTGATGCGTGCCGTCGAGCTCGGAGGGGGGGAGCGTGCTGAGATGCTCACCGGCTTTGCGGCCGGTGACGACGGACCCGACGGCGCCACCGGGATCCCCGACCCGATCGGTGGTACGGACGAGGAATACTCGGCCACCTTCGAGGTTTTAGACGACCTCATTGAGCAGGCCTTGCTCAGACTCGAGTCCACGATGAAGCCATGAAGGTCACGTCCACGACTCGAGTCCTGACACTCCTGGGCGACCCCGTCGCTCATTCAGCTTCTCCTGAGCTGCAAAACGCCGCATTCGCGGCCGCTGGGGTCGACGGGGTGTACGTCGCGGTCCGGTGTGCTCCGGATGATCTGGTGGGCTTCATGCGTGGCCTCGCGCGGGCAGGGGGCGGCGGCAACGTGACATTGCCTCACAAGGAGAAAGCCGCGTCGATCCTGGATATTCGCAGTGAAGCCGTGCGGCGAACGGGAGCCTGTAACACCTTCTGGGGCGACGACGAGGGCCGTGTGCATGGGGATAACACGGACGTGGAGGGCTTCCGTCGCGCGCTCGAAACCTTCCTCGAGGGGCCCACGGCCGGGATCCGGGTTCTGCTACTCGGGGCAGGCGGAGCGGCCCGAGCGGCGCTCGCCGCCCTCGTCGCGGACGGGGCGGGCGAGATCCTCCTCTACAACCGCTCACAGGAGCGCGCGCGCGCCGTCTCTCGACGCATCGGTGGGCCGAAGGTCAGGGTGGTGCCGATCGCGCGTGAACTCGAAGGCGAGGATTTCGACCTGGTTGTGAATGCGACCCGTCTCGGACTCGCGCCAGGTGACCCTTCTCCGGTCGACTTCAGAAAGCTGAACCGCGCCGGCGCCGCCATGGATCTGGTGTACGGGCGTCATACCACGGGATTCGTGCAGGCCGCGGAGGCCGCTGGGATCCGGGCTACGGACGGGATGGACATGCTGATCCAGCAGGGGGCGGTCTCGTTTGAGCGCTGGTGGGGCCACGTCGCGCCGGTCGAGGCGATGCGTGAGGCTGTCGCCGAGAGGCAAACGGGCTGAGAAGGTGACTGGCCTGAGGAGACGCCGAGTCTGATGGGTGGGGCGGTCGCCCGAGCCCTCGACCTTCTGCTTCCTGCCGGCTGCGTTTCTTGCCGGACATGGATGCCACGATCCGAAGCGCGCGATAGGGCGCCCATTTGTGCACGGTGTCGGTCCCGATTGCGTATGGCCAGTTGGCCGCGCTGCCCCCGATGTCATGCCCCTCGGGGCACTGGAGTCGCAGGTCTGACCGATCCTGGCCCCCTCGACTGCCACGAATGCCGACCCTGGTCGACGGCGCTGTCATCAGCCCGCAGCGCGTTCATTCTCGCAGCACCTGCCGCAGACCTGGTGCATGCCTTGAAGTATGAGGGGTGGAGTGAGCTAGCCGGCTTCATGGCTGGGCGTATGGTTGGAGCGGCGCGGGAATCGGCGAATCGAGCGTCTTTGGACGTGGTTCAGCCCGAAGGCGCCCTCGACACCCGGCTGATCGTAGTGACACCGATGCCGACGACGCCGGCCCGCGAGCGAAGACGCGGATATAACCAGGCTGCACTGCTTGCCGAGGGCCTGGCGTCCGAACTCGGTCTCCCGCTAAAGCGACTTCTGACCCGGACTCTGGATCGGCGCTCTCAGATCAAACTCGAACCGAGCCAGCGTCGGGCGAACGTACGTGGCGTGTTTGCCGCGAACCCCGCGATGGGAGCGCTATCAGGCACGTCCGTTGTCCTGGTGGACGACGTGCTCACGACCGGCGCGACAGCCTCCGAAGCGGCCAGGGTTCTGATGGAGCAGGGAGTCAGCTCGGTTCACCTCGTGACCTTTGCTCGAGCGCTTCCCGAGGCCTTTTCATCGTTATCTTGAGGGGCGGAATACCACCTTCTCAACTCACCCTTCGGGAGTTATCACAGCATGGCGATCCGGGCAGCGATCAACGGATTCGGACGTATCGGACGAAACGTCCTCCGCAGCGCCAAGCAGGCTGGCAATACAGACATCGACTTCGTGGCCGTCAACGATCTGACGAGTCCCGAGACGCTAGCCCACCTCCTGAAATACGATTCGGTACATGGGAAATATCCCGGCACCGTAGGGGTTTCCGACGGCGGTCTGGTCGTCGATGGTGACGAGATCAAGGTGCTCAGCGAGCGCGATCCTGCCGCTCTACCGTGGCGTGATCTCGGCATCGACATCGTGATCGAGTCGACCGGGATCTTCCGCGACCACGTGGGGGCTTCCAAGCATATCGATGCCGGAGCGAAGAAGGTGATCATCTCGGCTCCGGGTAAGAACGAGGATATCACGATTGTTCTGGGCGTGAACCAGGCCGACTACGATCCGGCCAGCCATCACATCATCTCCAATGCGAGCTGCACCACGAACTGCCTAGCACCTGTCGTTAAGGTGCTGAGCGACTCGTTCGGCTTCCGCCATGGCCTGATGACGACGATCCACGCGTATACCAACGATCAGCGAATCCTCGATCTTCCACACTCCGATCTGCGCCGCGCACGAGCCGCCGCGATGTCCATGATCCCCACCACCACGGGTGCGGCCAAGGCGACGGGCCTTGTGCTACCTGAGGTGCAGGGGCGTATCGACGGCATGGCGATCCGTGTGCCCACCGCCGACGTCTCTCTCGTTGACCTGGTCGCTGAACTCGAAAAGGACGTTACCGAGGCAGAAGTGAACGCTGCGTTCCAGGCCGCGGCCGACGGACCGATGGCCGGAGTTCTTGGTGTCTCGCACGAGCCTCTGGTCTCGATCGACTACACCAGTGATCCCCACAGTTCGACGATCGATGCTTTGTCCACGGCAGTAATGGACGGCCGTATGGTCAAGGTCCTTTCATGGTACGACAACGAATGGGGCTATTCGTCACGTGTTGTAGACCTAGTCGGCTTCGTCGGCGAGAAGCTCTGAGATACTTGATTGCGCGCTATCCACCGCGGTGAACGAGTGGTGGGTGGAACACACGGTGTGCGCTACGATTGCTGACCTCTACTACGGCGGAGTTTTTGGCGATGCGGGAGAGGTCTGGGTACGTTTCGGAGGATACAAGAATATTCACATCATCGACGATGGCGGTGGACGTCTGACCGAGTTCTGGAACTGCGGCAGTGGCCCCGATATCACGTTCGTCCGCAGGGTCTTATCGGAGAGGACGGACCTGACGCCCGAAGCGCGTGCCTACGTCGACGACCTTGGGAAGATTTTCCCACCACAGTGATCAAGAAGACTATTTCGGACGTCGGTAGCGACGGCCTCCAAGGGCGCACCGTGATCGTTCGTGCAGATCTCAACGTGCCTCTCGACAACGGCTCCATTTCGGACGACCAGCGGATCCGCGCGTCCTTGCCCACGCTTCAGACGCTGACCGATGCAGGCGCCCGGGTCATCCTCCTGTCGCACCTTGGACGACCCAAGGGTCAGGTCGATCCGGCCTATTCGCTCGCACCAGTCGCCGTTCGACTTAACGAACTCCTCGACCCACCGGTTCATTTCGTGCCACACACTCATGGCACAGCGGCCGCCGGAGCGCTCGAAGACATCGGCAACGGAGAGATCGCGATCCTGGAGAACACGCGCTTCGAGGCGGGAGAGACGGCCAACGCACCCGAACTCTCCCGTTCCTGGGCCGCGCTCGGCGATATGTTCGTGAACGATGCGTTCGGTACGGCTCACCGAGCCCACGCCTCTACGGCAGGGTTGGCAGACGCCATACGAGCAAAAGGCGGAGAGGCCGTCGCAGGTCTTCTGATGGCCACGGAACTCGAGTTCCTGGAAGAGGCGCTTCGCGTTCCGGAGCGACCCTTCGTGGCCATTATCGGGGGAGCCAAGATCTCGTCGAAGATCGGTGTCATATCGGCTCTGCTGCCTCGGGTCGATCGTCTCCTCATAGGTGGAGCCATGGCCAACACCTTCTTCCGCGCACTGGGTCTCGACACCGGTGACAGTCTGGTCGAGGAAGACTCGATCGGAGTGGCCCGTGACCTTCTTGCAACGGGCGGCGACCGTCTGGTGCTCCCGGTCGACTGTGCGGTCGCTAAGGAGATGGTCGAGGACGCTCAGCGCCGTGCCGTGGACCGCACTGGAGTGCAGCCGGGTGAGAAGATCCTCGATGTTGGCCCCCGTACCCGTGTGCTCTTTGTCGACGTGGTCCGGGGAGCGAAGACGATCGTGTGGAACGGTCCTATGGGCGTCTTCGAGATCGACTCCTTCGCTGAAGGAACCATGGATATCGCGCACGCGGTGGCAGACGCATGTGATGCTGGAGCCATGGTGATCCTGGGCGGGGGTGACTCCGCGGCCGCCGCCGAACGAGCGGACGTGGTCGACCGACTCACTCATGTGTCCACGGGAGGCGGAGCCTCTCTCGAGCTCCTCGCCGGAGCGGAGCTGCCCGGTGTCAACGCACTCACCGACCGGAGCGGCTGATGGCCGTGATCGCAGGAAACTGGAAAATGCATCACGGTCCGGCCGCAGCTGTAGGCTTCTTGTCGGACTTCGAGATCGGATCGCTGCCGTCGGCGCACGAGCTGATCGTATTTCCGCCGACCGCATCGCTTCACGCCGTCGCATCGTCCGACCGTCGAGACGCTCGCCTCCAGGTGGGTGTGCAGAACATCTACTGGGAGGCCGCGGGCGCGTTCACGGGAGAGACGTCGGCGCCGATGGCCGCGGACGCGGGTGCATCTTTCGCCCTCGTTGGACATTCTGAGCGCCGGCACGTGTTTGGTGAAACGGACGAAGACACCCGCCGGAAGGTCGAGGCTGCCGTGCGGGCGAACCTCGTGCCGGTTCTTTGCGTTGGGGAGACTCTCGACGAGCGCAGGGCGGGTCGAGTGGAACAGGTGATCCTACGGCAGCTGGATGCTGCCTTGGGCGGCCTCCGGGCCGCCAAGCGTTTCCTGGTAGCATACGAGCCGGTCTGGGCCATCGGTACCGGCGAAACAGCGACACTGGCCGACGCCGCGTCTGCGCATGGAAGCCTTCGGGGCCGGTTGGCAGAGGCTATGGGCGTGGCTTCATCCGCGACCGTGCCGATCCTTTATGGGGGCTCTGTCAAGCCGGCAAATGCGGCGGAACTCATGTCTGCTGCGGACGTAGATGGCGTACTCGTGGGGGGGGCGAGCCTGGACCCGGCTTCCTTCAGGGAGATTGTCGACGCAGCGGGCTGAACGGCCCGTTGACACCCTTTCCGGCCTCTCCGACGTTTATCGTCTCACCCCGAAGGGAATCTGTTCGATGTATGGATTTTTGCTGGCCCTGTTTGTGCTCGTCGGCCTTTTCCTCTCTGTCGTGATCCTGCTGCAGGCAGGTAAGGGTGGCGGTCTCGCGGCCGTCGGTGGGAGTGGCGGCACGATGGCGGATGGCGTGCTGGGCGGTCGACAGGCGACCACGGTCCTAACGCGTGCGACCTGGGGTGCAGGAGCGGCCTTCATGGTCCTCGCCTTGGTGCTGTCGATCATGTCGTCGCGCTCGGTTGTCCCTGAGTCCGTGATTCAGGTGGATGCGCCCGCTGCGCAGACCGCGCCGGCTCCGGTGCTTCCCGGTCTTGACCAGCCTGCAGCGGATGGGGCTGAAGGCAACTCTGGCAACGAGGGCAACTGACCCCTTGAACCGCGAAAGCGGGACGTTGCCTTGCGATCCGCGGAATGGCGGAGCTTGTTGGGGCCACCGACCCTGTATGCTGGAAGCGCGCCGTGTCTGATTCGGCTTTCGGTCTCAGTAATACCGAACTTCAAGAGCTTTACCGCGGACTCTGTGTGACGCGAGCGGCTGAGGAGCGCTTGGAGCTTCTTCAGAAGCAGGGGCACGTGACCGGCGGCGTGTACCGTTGCCTGGGGCAGGAAGCCGGGGCTGTGGGTGCTGCGTTCGCCCTCCGTCGCCGTACTGACGGGACGGGCGACATGCTGTGCCACACGATCCGCGCTGCGGGCGCTCTCTTCCTGTTTGGGGGCGAGCTGATCGATTATTACCGACAGTACATGGCGAAAGGAACCAGCCCCACGCGTGGCCGCGAGGCCAACGTGCATTGGTTCGACTTCGACAGGGGCTTCGTCGGGCCCGTTTCTCCGCTGGGGACCATGATCGAGATCATGGCCGGGATGACATTGTCCTTCCGCCTGCGTGGTGAAGAGCGGATCGGCATCGTCTTCTATGGAGATGGAGCGTCCTCTACGGGAGCTTGGCATGAAGGGTTGAACTTCGCTGCGGTCCAGCGCTGCCCGATGATCCTCATGGTCGAGAACAACCAGTGGGCGTTCTCGACTCCGACGTCCAAGAACACCCGCGTCTCCAGCTTCACGGAGAAGGGACCCGGTTATGGTATCGGCGCCGAATCAGTAGACGGAACCGACGTTCTTGCCGTATTCGACGCGGTTCGCCGCGCGGCCAGTCTCGTGCGTTCTGGCGAGGGCACCCGGATGGTCGAGCTCAAGTACTTCCGACGTAAGGGTCACGCCCAGCATGATCCTCAGGACTACGTTGACCCCGCCCTGATTCGCGAGTGGGAGAAAAAGGATCCGCTCGACCTCTACCGTGCGCGTCTGCTCGAACATGATTGGGCGTCCGAGTCTGAATTGGTCGCGATCGAGCAGGACGCGTTTGACTCGTGCCGCGTGGCCGCCGAGGAGGCAATCGGTGAGGCCTATCCGGACGGGCCCGATGCGGTCAAGGATGTCTATACGGATGTGACGACGCCGCACCCCTGGACCCGGGCGGACAGCCCTGATCCGACCCTGGCCTGAACGATCGAGGAATGATGGACGGCGAGATTCCGGAGCACCTTCTCAAGACCAGGAATGGCGAGCCGGTCACAATGCTCGAAGCGATCTCCGAGGCGCTTTTCGAGGAGATGACCCGCGATGACTCCGTCTTTCTCATGGGGGAGGACATTGGCATTTATGGCGGCGCCTTCAAGGTCACGCGGGACTTCCTCGCCCATTTCGGCGAGAACCGTGTCATCGACACGCCGATCGCAGAGGGTGGGTTCACGGGCGCTGCGGCCGGGGCGGCCCACATGGGATTGCGGCCTGTGGTCGAGATCCAGTTCATGGATTTCATCTCGCCGGCGTACGACGTGATTACCAACTACATCGCGACGTCGAACTACCGCGGCGCCGGCCCGATGCCGCTTGTGATCCGCGGGCCGGTCGGCGGCGGGAATCGGGGAGGACCGTTCCACTCTCAGAACGTGGAGATGGCGTTCTTCCACACGCCGGGCTTGAAGATCGTCTATCCGAGTACAGCAAAGGACGCCAAGGGGTTGCTCAAGGCGTCCATTCGCGACGAGAATCCGGTGATCTTCGAAGAGCACAAAGGGCTCTACCGAGCTCCTGCGCTTCGTGAGGTGCTCCCCGACGACGACTACATTATCCCGTTGGGTGAGGCACGGACGGTGCGCGAGGGTACCGATATCACGATCGTCACGTATGGCGCGATGGTACACAAGAGCGTCGAAGCTGCGGAGACACTTGAGTCGGAAGACGGAGTGTCCGTCGAGATCATAGATCTGCGCACACTTCTTCCGCTCGACGAAGACGCGATCGTCGAGAGTGTGAAGAAGACGAACAAGCTGCTCGTAGTGCACGAGGATACGCGTACGGGTGGGATCGCTGGAGAAATCGCGATTCGCGTGAGCGAGAAAGCCTTCGAATGGCTGGATGGACCGATTCTGAGGGTGACGGCGATCGACGCACCTGTGCCTTACTCAGGATCACTGGAAGATTACTTTTTACCGCAGACTGGCGACGTCGTGAACGCTGCCCGGTACCTCGCGGCATACTGACAAACACGGAGTGATCGAGCGTGGCTCGAATTGAAGTCCCGATGCCCCAGATGGGTGAGTCCATCGCCGAGGGGACGGTCTCACAGTGGCTCAAGCAGGTCGGCGATACGGTCGAGCGTGACGAGCCCATTCTTGAGATCTCGACGGACAAGGTAGATGCGGAGATCCCATCCCCTTCGGATGGGACCCTGGTCGAAATCTTGGTGCAGGAAGGCGAAACGGTCGAAGTCGGGACCATCGTCGCGTTCATCGACACGGAAGCCGGTGCCGCTGTGGCAGCACCGCCACCCGTGGCGACTGAGGCTGTGCCTGAGTCTGCCGGACCCGCTCCCGTGGTTGCGCCCGCGGCGCCGGCAGCAGCGCCTGCGCCAGTCGCCGCCGTGGCCAGCGACGGTCCCCAGAGCGCTGAGGATCGCCTGCGGACCCGGTCTACGCCGGTTGTGCGCAAGATCGCCGAGGAGCACGGAGTGGACATTCAGTCCGTGCGTGGTACTGGTCACGCAGGACGCGTGACCAAGCAGGACATCCTCGACTTCATCGAGCAGGGAGGGGCAGCAGTAGCTCCGCCAGCGCCTGCTGCGGCACCCGCGCCGCCGCCGGTTCCTGCCGTCGCTCCGGCGGCCAGCTCGGCACCGTCCGATCTATGGACGAGGTTCTACCGCGAAGTCCGGCATCCGGAGTTCCCGGTACGTGCGGCCGACACGGTTGAGCCGATGGACAAGATCCGTCGTCTCACGGCCGAGCACATGGTGATCGCCAAGCGCGTGGCGCCCCATGTCCACTCGTTCATCGAGATCGACTTCTCGGCAATTGACGTTGTACGAGCTGAGAGCAAGGAGCGTTGGGCTGCTCAGGGGGCTCGGGTGAGCTACACCGCCTTCGTCGCGTGGGTTGTCTCTCGCGTGCTCCGCGAGTTTCCGACCGTGAACGCCACGATCTCCGGAAACAACGTGATCTATCGTGGGAACGTGAGCCTTGGTATGGCGGTCGATCTCAATCCAGGGCTGATCGTCCCGGTTGTGCGCGATGCCGATCACCTCGGACTCGTAGGGATCGGCAACAAGATCGTCGACCTGGCGACCCGGGCGCGTGATCGGAAGCTGATGCCGGACGAGATTCAAGGCGGGACCTTCACAATCACGAACCCCGGCGTACTCGGCACACTCGTCGGTTTGCCGGTGATCCCGAAGGGTACGTCTGCTATCCTGGGTCTTGGGGCGATCGAAAAGCGCGTCGTCGTGGTGACGGATCCGAGTACCGGCTCGGACTCGATGGCGATCCGGAAGCGTTGCCTTTTCTCTCTCGGTTACGATCACCGGATCGTGGATGGGGCCGATGCAGCCCGCTTCCTGGCACGCCTGAAGGAAACGCTGGAGAATTTCCCGAACGACGCGTGATCGTTCGCTGTCTTCGGAACGTCTTGGCCCCCGGAGCCTCGTGGCTGTCGGGGGCCTCGGTGTATCCATGAGCGAGCTTCGGTCACTCGAAGTGCTGCGGCCTGGTCGAGTGCCCTATGCGGAAGGCCTCGAACTCCAGGCTGATCTGGTTCGGCGGCGCAGGTCGGGTGAGATCCATGACACGCTCGTGCTCCTCGAGCATCCACACGTGATCACGCTGGGGTCGAGCACGGATGTATCGAATGTCCTGGCGGACGAGCAGGAGCGTGCCCGCCTAGGTATCGAGCTGCACAAGGCTGGACGGGGCGGGGACGTTACCTATCACGGACCTGGCCAGCTAGTCGCGTATCCGATTCTGGACCTGAAGCCTGACCGCAAGGACTTGCACCGCTACCTCCGGGATCTCGAGACCGTGCTCATCAGGCTGGCTGCGGAGTACGGGATTGAATCGGAGCGGGACGACGCGGGCACGGGCGTGTGGACGGAGACAGGGAAACTGGCCGCGATCGGGATCCGGGTCTCGTCGGGCTGGATTACCTCACACGGCATTGCCCTGAACGTCGATTCGGATCTCAGCTACTTCGGTACCATCGTCCCGTGCGGTATTTCAGACCGCGAGGTGACCTCTCTGGCACGGGAGCTGAAGCGCCCTCCAACCGTGCCTGAGGCCGGCGACACCTTCATTCGGCACTTCTGCGATGTCTTTGAGCGGCAGATTTCAGAAGCGTAGGCGACAGTGTCTCTCGCCTCAGGAGCTATAGCGCTCCGACGGGGCCTGAAATTCCATGTAATCCAGGAAATCTCCCTTCTCCCGGCGCTCATCGAGCCATTCACTGAAGCCCGAGGGTGCGAGGCCTCCCGAGCTCGACTGCTCCGCAGCAGCTCGCGTTGCAAGAAAGTCGACGTATTCGTTCTCTGGATGACCGTCGTGGCCGCGTACCCAACGAGCGGTCACATCGTGGCGCTCAACGAGGACATCGACCCTTTTCCACAGCTCGAGATTGAGGATCTGCCCGGACTTCCGCTTCCAGCCGGCGCGCTTCCAACCGTGCCGCCATTCATTGATCCCCTTGACCAGATACTGGCTGTCCGATGTGAACACGATCAGACAGCGACGCTTCAAGAGGGTCAGGGGCTCGATGATGCTGTGCAGCGCCATCCGATTGTTGGTAGTGTCGGATTCGGAGAGCCAGTAGTCACGGCGTTCCCACGCGCCGTCTTTCCACACCTCCACGAGCCCTCCGGCCCCGCCGGGGCTGGATTTCTTCTGGTTCTGGTTGCCCAGACAGGACTCGTCGGCGTGAATGTAGAGCGTGGCCATGGACTCCAAACTAACCTCCACCGTCGAGTTCGGTTGACCCTCTTTCTGGCCGAGGTAGTTTTCGGCTGAGCGGGCGCTGACACAGTGTCCACCCACGCCCCCGGCACAGCCAGGAGTACCTCCCTGAACCACACAGCCTATCTCCTGCTCGAGGACGGACGTCGGTTCGACGGCGCATTGCTGGGCGCCGCGGATGTGGCGTTCGGTGAGGTAGTCTTCAATACGTCCATGTCCGGGTATCAAGAGGTGCTCACGGACCCTTCATATACCGGACAACTGGTGACAATGACGTACCCGTTGATCGGCAATTATGGAGTGAATGGGGAGGATCTCGAGTCGCCGGTGCCTCAGGTTTCCGGCTTCGTCGTGCGTGAAGCCTCCCGGATGCACTCGAATTGGAGAGCGGAGGCTGGACTCGGCGACTATCTGAAAGAGCACGGCATCACCGGTATCTCCGAGATCGACACCCGGGCGCTCACGCGGCATATCAGGTCCGAGGGGGCGATGCGTGGCGCGATTGCTCCAGTTGAGATGGATTCGGAGCTGCTCCTCTCACAGATCCTCGAGCAACCCGATATGGAGGGGCTCGACCTCGCTTGCGGGGTGTCTACCGACCAGCCTTACGAGGTGCCGGCAGTGGGAGAGGAGCGCTTCCATGTTCTGGCTTACGATTTCGGTGTGAAGGCTCATTCGCCCAAAATGATGGCTGAGCGTGGGTGTCGGGTGACGGTGATCCCCGCCGAGACCACGTTGGAAGAGATTCTTGCAGCCGAGCCCGACGGGTTGTTCGTATCGAATGGTCCGGGAGACCCGGCAGCGGTCGGCGCCGCAGAGAAGGCGATTCTGGCTCTGGCGGAGGCGGACGTCCCGATCTTTGGCATTTGCCTCGGGCATCAGCTCATTTGCAGGGCGTTCGGGGCGAGAACCTACAAGCTGCCGTTCGGGCATCATGGCGGAAACCACCCGGTGCGGAACCTGGATCGCGAGGCTGTCGAGATCACGTCTCAGAACCACGGCTTCTCTGTCGAGTCCGGGGCGGGTGATGAAATCCCCGGTGCGCCGGGCCTTCGCCTCACGCATGTGAACCTGTACGACGGGACGGCTGAGGGTGTGCGGCACAGGGAATTCCCTGTGATCTCAGTGCAGTACCACCCGGAGGCAGCACCGGGTCCGCACGACAGTCGATACCTGTTCGAGGAGTTCATCGCCCTCATGGAGGAACGCGCCGGGGCGTGACCGACGGCTCGTCGGGCTTGCCGGCAGTGCCGCAAGTCACTATCCCGCAACGACTCCGACTTACCTTGCGATCGAAGTCTGCCCTCGCTACCGTCTGGATTCACTGGTCGGAACGGACGCCGAGCAGGGCTCTCCTGGAGGTAACATGACGAAGGCAGACTTGGTGGAGCAGGTGGCAGACGCCATCGGTCCTGGGATCACCAAGAAGGACTGCGGGCTCGTCGTAGATGGCTTCCTAAACGCAGTGAAGCTGGCGCTTGCCAACGGCGAGAACATCGAGATCCGGGGTTTCGGGACGTTCAAGGTCCGGAAGCGGAAGACCCGGATGGCCAGGAACCCGCGCACGGGCGATGCAGTCGAGGTTCCGTCGAGGTCCGTTCCTGTGTTCAAGCCTTCGAAGCACCTGCGCGCCCGAGTCGAGAAGCTCGACGACGTCGGTTTCTGACCGAGCCGCCTTATGGCGGTGTCGATCACGCGGGTCGATGCGTTTAACACTTTGGACTCCCAAGCGTCCAAACATCTGTGACGGACGATTCACAAGGGGGCCACGCGGTCTCTGACGGTGAGCTGGTCGAACTTGGCCGGTCAGGAGACCATGCTGCGCTGGACGGGCTGGTCCGGCGGCATCATGCCTCCGCCTACCGAGTGGCGATCTCCATCACGCGACGAGATGACGTCGCCCAGGACGTGGTGCAGGACGCCTTTATCAAGGCCTTCCGCGCCCTACGCGATTTTCGGGGAGATGCTTCCTTTCGGACGTGGCTGATGACAATTACAGCGAACGAAGCTCGAGTGGCGCTGCGAAAGCGCGGCCGTTGGAGCGAGTTCGCGATCGACGATGCAGGTCCGATCGCGATCGAGGATCCTGATCCTGCCGAGCAGGCGGTGACCGGCCAGGAGGCCTCGAGGGCTCGGGCGCTGCTCGAGACACTGCCGGAAAAGCAGCGACTTTCCGTCTCGCTCAGGGTCGACGAAGGGCTCAGCTTTCGGGAGATCGGCGACTTGATCGAGTCAACGGAAGGTGCAGCGAGGGTAAACTACTTTCACGGCATCCGCCGGCTGAGGGAGTTGATGGAATGAGCCAGACAGATTGTGGGACGATTCGAGAGTGCCTCCCGGACTTTGCAGCTGGACGGCTGGACGACGACGCAGGCAATGCCGTAACGGCGCACCTGCCGACCTGCGCGGAGTGCCGAGCGGAACTCGAGTTGATCCAGATGCTGCTCGCCGCGCCACCTATGGTGCCGGCCGCACTGGAGGATCAGTTGACAACTGCGGTGCGCACATCGCGCCAACCGACGGGCCGGCCCTGGTGGGGTATCTCGGCGGCTGCGGTTGCGGCCTTGGCGCTCGGGATCGGAGTGTCCACCGACCGGCCGGAAGCGATCGATGGCCCCGTACCGGACTTCGCGTCCGAGACCGGGGAAGGCGAACTCTGGCCGAGCGATGACGGTCTGCTGGCAGGGGAGCCGTCACTTGACGGGCTTTCCGACGAAGCGTTGATAGAGCTGCTGGAAGAGCTCACTGGCGAGGGAGCAGCATGATGAAGACGGCACCTGCAGGATTCCACATCACCCTCGCGCTGATGACCGCGCTGGTCGTGCTACCGGCGTATGCCGAGGCCCAGAATCGTGGCGGCCGACCACAAAACCGCCAGGAAATGGAACAGCGGGTTCGTCGACAGATGGGTCGCATGATCCAGGAACGGCTCTCACTCGACGACGCTCAGGCCGAAGCGCTCTCGAACGTGGTCCGGGGCTTGGAAGGTCGGCGTCAAGAGCTTCGGCGGGCCGAGATGGCTGTGCGGCGTAGGGTCGAGGCCTTCATGCTCGAGAGCGGAGTGGAGGATGCCGAGGCTCAGCAGCTTCTGACGAGGATGATCGAGCTGCGCGCCGAAGAGGCCCAGCTGTATGCCGAGGAGCAGGAGGCGCTGCTTGAAGTCCTGAGCCCGGTGCAGGTGCTCCAGCTTCAGTCACTCCGCGAGGATCTCGGTCAGAGGATCCGCTCACTGAGGGATGGGAACGGGCCTTCTTCGCGGAGGCGTGGGGGGGCACGGGACTCGACGGGGTGGCTTGGAACTGACGTGTCACTCGATGAGCCACTGCCGGACTTGTGGTTTCCGGGCTGATCTCGCCGATCCAATCGGGAACGTTGACGACCGCTCAGGGGTCGCTCTATGTCTAGGAGTTCTCAGCACCTCTGCTGCATATTGGCAGATCAGCTTCGCGAATTGTCCTCGTTACCCGGCCGGCCCACGTGCCCCTCTCCGTCAACACACTCTTCTTCGCCTCTTATCGTGAGCTCGTGGGTGCGTCCATGCTCTCGGTCGAGCTCGAGGAAGGTGCGACAGTGGGTGACCTGGTCCAGGAACTCAGGGGCAGGGGCGCACCCTTCGACGCACTGCCTGCAGAGCCGGCTATTGCGGTGAATCATACCTATGCGATGCTGGACGAACCGCTCGGTCAGGGTGACGAAATCGCCTTCATTCCACCGGTTGCCGGAGGCTGATGACATGGGCGACGCACGTGTGATTCACTGCTCGGTTGGGCCGGACGTAATCGACCCGATCGAAGTTCTTTCACAGGTGGGCTCGGATGAGGACGGCGCAGCTCTTCTCTTCGTCGGAGTTGTGCGGAACCACGCGGACGGTCGGCCCGTCTCCGGCATGCGCTACGACGCGTACCTCGAGATGGCTCAAAAGGAACTCGGCGAGATCGCAGGAGAGGCGGCCGAAAAGCTGGGGACCGATCGTGTGGCGGTCGAGCACCGTACGGGTGAACTCGAGATCGGAGAGGTCTCTGTGGCCATCGCCGTCTCGAGCCCGCATCGGGCGCAGTCGTTCGACGCTGCTCGCTACGTGATCGAGGAGATCAAGAAGCGTCTTCCCGTCTGGAAGAAGGAACACTATCAGGACGGGACCGAGGGTTGGGTCAAGGGCGCGGTACCGCCCGGGACTGCTGCAGCCACCGGGGGCGTCGCCAAGGCGGGAACGACCACGTGACCCAGAGAGACGATACGATGCCAATGGACAGCGCGATCCAGACGGATGGCATGATCGATCAGTTCGGGCGGAGGGTCGAATACCTGCGCATCTCGGTCACCGACAAGTGCAACCTGCGCTGCGTCTACTGTATGCCCATGGAGGGCCTGCCGTGGCTTAAGCGTGATCAGCTCCTCAGCTATGAGGAGATCGCTCAGATCGTCCAGACCATGGCTGGCATGGGGCTGAAACGGGTACGTATTACAGGCGGTGAGCCTCTCGTGCGGCGAGACCTTCCGGACCTGGTGCGCATGATCGCTGCCGTGCCTGAGATCGAAGATCTCTCGCTGTCGACGAATGCCGTACTGCTTGCGGAGCACGCGGACGAACTCCGTGACGCTGGTATCCAGCGTTTGAACGTCTCGCTCGACTCCCTGCGCCCTGACCGCGTCGACGCGATCGCACGGCGCCCCGGTTCCTTCCCCAAGATCATGGAAGGGCTGGATGCGGCCGAGGCTGCCGGTTTCGCACCCATCAAGATCAACGTCGTTCTCATCCGGGGTCAGAATGATGACGAGATCGAGGACTTCGCCGAGATCACCCGTGAGCGCCCCTGGCACGTTCGCTTCATCGAGATGATGCCGACCGGGGCGAATCTGGACCTCAGCGCGAATCAGTTCATCTCGTGCACTGACGCCCTGCGCAGGATCGAGCGTATCGAGGCCCTCGAGCCGGTGCAGGGGCCCTTCGGAAATGGACCCGCGCGGTACTATCAGTTTCACGGCGCTCCTGGGACCATCGGTGTGATTACGCCGATGAGCCACAACTACTGTGACCGCTGCAACCGGATGCGTCTCACCGCGGACGGGCAACTCCGGCCGTGCCTCTTCGGTTCAATCCAGACCAACCTCCGGGATCCGCTGCGCGCCGGTGAAGATCTCGTGCCGCACATTGTCGAAACCCTCGAGATCAAGCCTGAGCGGCACTACCTGATCCAGGGCAGTGACGTCGGCTCTGGCGGTCTGGTTGCACTGTCGCAGACTGGCGGCTGACGGTCACCTTCCTAGGTCGTTCGCAGCAGGCACCGCGTGTCTCGGACAGCCCCGGGTTTGTCCGGGTAGACCTCTCCCTGAGCCTCGTTATACTCTTGCGGGTCTTCCGTCCGGACGGCCATCGGTCCTGCCGGTCGCGTGCGTCCAGCGGGCTCGAATCTTCACTGGATACACCCTGCCGCGGAGTCGACGTTTCCCCATGAGCGCCAAGAAGATCACTGTCGTCGGAGCCGGTCACGTCGGTGCGACGTGCTCGCAGCTTCTGTCACAGAAGGAACTCGCCAAAGAGATTATCCTCGTCGACATCGCCGATGGGATCCCTCAGGGCAAAGGGCTCGACCAGTGGGAGAGCGCTCCGATCGAGGGCTTCGACGCCCGGGTCTCCGGCTCCAACGACTACGAGTCGTCCGCCGGTGCCGACATCTTTATCGTGACGGCCGGGATTGCGCGTAAGCCAGGCATGAGTCGCGACGATCTTCTCAAGACGAATGCGAATGTCATCCGGTCAGTCTCGAAGGAGATCGCCCGCGTCGCTCCGGACTCGATCATCATCATGGTGACCAACCCGCTCGACGTCATGGCACAGGTGGCCATGGAGGCGTCTGGATTCCCGCGGGAGCGTGTCATCGGGATGGCTGGCGTGCTCGATACGGCCCGGTATCGGTCATTCATCGCGCTCGAGCTCGACGTTTCGATCGAAGATATCCAGGCTCTGGTGCTCGGTGGACACGGTGACACTATGGTTCCACTCGCCAGCTACACCTCAGTGAGCGGAATTCCGCTGACGCAGATGCTCGAGCAGGACCGTATCGATGCGCTCGTGGAGCGGACACGGAAGGGCGGGGGCGAGATCGTCTCGTACCTGAAGACAGGAAGCGCCTACTACGCACCGGCCGCTGCGGCTGTTCAGATGGCCGAAGCTATCGTCAAAGATAAGCGCCGAATTCTACCGTGCGCAGCGTGGCTCCAGGGTGAGTATGGGTTCAACGATATCTATCTAGGCGTGCCGTGCATGCTCGGTGAGAACGGACTCGAGCGGATTCTCGAGGTCGAGCTTGGCGACGAAGAGCAGGCGGCGCTCGCGACGAGCGCTGAGCATGTGAAATCGACGGTCGAAGCGCTCAAGGCCATCGAAGCCGCCGGCTGAGTCGAGACGATCGCGATCCCTGCCAGGGATCGCGATCGCACTGAACTGGTCTCGCCTGCGAATCCTACTGCGGCGCGGCGAATACCTCCATGTCCAGCTCCGGATTGAACTCGAAATCGTGCGTGTGGAGCACCTTTGTGAGCTGGCCCTCGTCGTTGTAGTGGACGCGGCGTCCGACGAAGGTAAATCCGTTCACGGTCCGAACGTCCTCGAACCGTAGCAGGTTCCAGTTCGTTCGATTCTCTTC
>Ga0209631_10003294_pt1 | contig 18725 bp, 16 predicted proteins | sample COG_08_FD_184752 | JGI IMG/M metagenome (GOLD analysis project Ga0209631, IMG submission 184752) | Pelagic Microbial community sample from North Sea - COGITO 998_met_08 (SPAdes) (version 2) | ecosystem: Environmental > Aquatic > Marine > Neritic zone/Coastal water | place: Helgoland, sampling...
AACACTGCAAGCAGTCTGCTTGATGTGGCCCGTTTGGCCTTACTGCAAGGGGATGGGGATGTTTCGCTCCAGGCATTTCAGGCAGCCTGGTTGCTGGACCCCGCAACCTTTAATTTATCCCAAGCTAATCAATTTTTACAAATCTCATTAAGTTCCAGAAATACCAAAGAAGCACAAAAAATTACCGGCGAGCTCAAACGCAGACATCCTGATAAATTTGGAAATGCCAATAATCATTGCTACCTGTCATTACTTATTGGGAAAGACCCTGAGGCCCTCGAAAAAGAGGCATTGCGAATCGTGCAGGTCTTTCCGGGTAATCCTTCATTCCTTTCCACGGTGGCTTTGGCCAAGTTATTGACTAATCAACCAGCAGAAGCGTTGGCGGTTATGAATCAACGGGGTCCCACGCCTTTAATTCATGGGGAGCGTGCCTTACTCGCAGCAATTTTAAAAGCAGTTGGAAATATCGAAGATGCTCAAAAAATTGCCGGAGGTTTGCAGGAGCAAAGAATGTTGCCGGAGGAATGGGCCCTGCTTGGAAAATACGAATTAATCAAATCAGACTAGCGAATCGATTATTCAGTAGAGCAGAGGATTGTGCCGAGGGTTTCTTTCAGTTTGTTTTCTGCATCCTTACGGTTTTTAGAACCGTGTATGGTAACGAGTAAAACTTTTCTTTGGTAAGACAATTTTCCCGAAAGAAACCAAGTTGCTTTTTCCCATAGCGAAGATGGTAAAAAATCATAGGAATCGATTCGTGAATCCAGGGTAAAAGACCCCCAGAAGACATCGAGCCTGGAAACTCCATTCAATCTTGTTGCGGGAGTGGCATAGTGGCGAAATTTGAGAATTTCTCCTCCAAGGGAATAGGGAAATAAAGAATTGGAATCTACTAATTCCACCCCGGTATACCCCATGCAATAATCGGGCGGGTGGTTACGGCTGCACAAGCTGGCTGCGGCGGAATCTTCATTATATCCAAAATGAATAACCTCGACCCATTGATTGGTCCCTTGTACCAACCTGAATTTTTCTCCGTAGTCAAATTGAAGAACATCTTCAATGCCTTGCTCGAGGGGTTGAGCTTCTTTACCTAAATCAGCCTGCCAGGTGAAGCCTGGTACCTGGGGGCTTAATAGGGAAAACCATGTGAATGAAAAAAGCTGGGGTAAGCCAAAGGCACAGGCATATGACCATGGGATGCTTGCTTTACTTGGTTCCCCTTTAACCTCTGGATTGGGGCAATCAGGCTTCAAAGAAAGTTCGTTGTCACGAGGCCTGACTAACCATGCCCAGGCAGCCAAAGCAACCATAGACAGAGTTGCAAAAAAATTCCCAATCGAATCGTGCCATTCTTCCTGAACCTCAATTCCTTGGGACAGGAAAACATAGGAAAGGCAAAGGGCTCGACAAAAGTTGAACACTAGGGTGCAAAGACCAGCCATAGTTAAAAGGAAGAAGAACCTTCCCCAGTCGAACCGAAAATATACAGAAAGAAAGACGGCCAGAGAGATTAAGTTTTGCAGAGATCTTATACCACTACATGCCTGGTTAATGGAGACTGTTTTGCGGTCTACCATAATTGCATTGCCGAGTAGTTCGGCGGGGTAACCGCAAAGCAATAAAGTCTCTGAAGTAAGGAGTGCCACCCATTGGGTGAGGCTATGAACCGCATTGCTTTCAATCGCAGCAGGCCAGGGTAAACAGGTAAGAAAATATAAACTGGTCCACGCCCAGGCTTGCCAGGCAATCCTTACTTTTGAATGAATCAAAAACAGTCCTGTTACCAAGCAAAGGGAAAGGGTCTCCGTCCACAAAGGAACTCTCCAGAATGGGTCGGGTTCGGCAATCATTCGACAAGGAAGAAGTAGCAATAATCCAAGGGAGATAAGTTGCCAGGGAGTAATCGATGATCGTTTGACGATGGCCCAGTCTGTTGAGCGTCGGGCAATGAGAACGAGAGCGAGTAGGGGAACGGCCCAGCCATGGGTGTAGTAACTCGCATCGTTCCACCACATACTAATTCGGGAAAGTAGGGAAAACCAGGCTAGTAAAAGAGTGGCAATTGCCACCCACCAACCGACTGAGTTAAGCTTTGTAGGAAGTGGGAGAGAAGTGGGCAGATTCACGGTTGCTCGCGGTGTATTTCTTTGAGTAATACGATCTCGGCATCTGTGAGCAAAGAGAAGTTATCTGTAGGTGACCATTTTCGGGCAAGTTCAAAGAGCTCATTACGGTGGAGAGTTAGGGAACCAATCAGGCGTTGAGTCGGGCAACGGGGAGGAGGGTTTCGAAAAAATGGGGCAAGCAATGCCTGGGCGCTTTGGGGTTCATTTTTTTGGAGGTAGCAAAGAGCGAGGGCAAAACGATTGGCCTGGCTGGTTGGATCTTTTGAAAAAGCCTGTTCCGCCCAGGCCGAGCAGGTATCAATATCTATGTTATAAAGCGATTTATGGATGCATGTCTGGCGCTCGCCGGTTAAATTAGAAACAGTTTCGGGCATGGGTGTGCGCAGTAAAATATCTCTTAGTTTTTCGAAATCTCCAAGTCTTTGGTAAGAAGCGGCAAGTAGGTATTTTAAGCCAACTCTTCGAGGTCTACGCTGTTCCATTTCTTCGAGGAAACCGATTAGAAATTGTGGGTTTTGAAAAAATCGAAGGAAGAGGCGAATGGTGTCCAGTTCCTCGTCGCTGCAATCAGCAAAGGCTTCTGCGAGATATACTTCTTCGACTTTTCGGTTTTCGTTGTCACTTAAAAGGAGATCGAAAAAAAGTTTTTCATTCTTGGTCAGGGAAGGCCCTGCATTTATAATTAAATCTTCAGCCAGGTTGGGCTCTTTTTCAGTGAACGCTGAACCGATGGTGTTGAGGTAAAGTCCTTTAACTTGGGTACTGTTAAATTCCTGACTGAATAACAATTGATGAGCAGATTCGGGCCGACCAACTTGGTTGAGCAATTCAATCAGTCTGTGCTTCGTATCAGTAAATGAAAGCTCGGGAAATTCTTGTTGTAATACTTGTAAAATATTACTGCCATCGATTTTGTTTTCTCCAAATGAGGCATTGAGGCAAAGAACTGCATCAGCCAGGGATGGCTCATCTAAGCGCCAAAGTTTTTTGGCCCATTCTTTTCTTTCCCCCACTGAACCCGTCTTCGTTTGGAGGAGCCTCCGCAGGGCTTCTTTTGCGAGTGGATTTGAAAGTTTAGCCGCCTCTTTCATCCCACTTATGGCTTCTTCGTAGAAAAACACCTGTTGCGATTGAATGCTTAGGTCCCAAATGAATTCCGAAAGAGGGGAGTCAAAAGGATGACGCTCCAAAAAATCAGAAGCTAAGCGAAATGCGTCATATTTTCCTTCTTCCCCATTCTGGGCAAAGACGAGGCATTGAAAGTAAGTTCTTTCTTTTTCGGGCAATGAGCCAGTGTCTTCGCTCAGCCAGTTTTGTGCATCGCTTAATTGTCCCCTCCTTAACATTCCCTGAAGATATTTCGAACGATCCTCCATCTCGGACTGTGGATGATTCGCAAGTGCTTTGTGCCAACGCATGAGACTTGGATGGTTCAACTCTTCTGCAGATTGAACAAGAGTTTTAAGGTTAAGAAGGCTTGCCGGTTTTATAATATATGCAGCCTGAGAGGTTAGTAGCGAGGTTTGTAAATCTCCGTTTTTCAGAGCCGATCGGGCGGTTTTTTCAAAACGTTTAAATTTGTATTCTTTTAGCAGAGGGTATCCAAGATAAGCACCCGGAAATCCAATCAAAACGAGTACCAAGGCAATCCAGGAGAGGCTCCACCACCAGGGTTTCTTTTTGGCTTTTAACAGAAATAAAAATTTACCCTTAGTCAGTGGTAGGTTTTTCGGAAACTTGAACTTAAATATTTTAGCGTTTTTATCTTTCTTGGTCAGCTTCCAAAGTAAATATTGATATAGTTGTGGTTGGGTTATTTTTCTTTTTAATTCAAAAAGAAATACCTTCCATGCTTTGCGCTTTTTTTTAAACCAAGTCTTCCAAAAAAACTTGGTCAAATAAAGGCTTAGAGGATTGAGGCTCATATTAAATAAAATGGTGTACTTAGATAGCTGGGATGTAAATCGCTTTTCCAAGATAGATCATGTCCGAACTAAAAAAAAATCCCAAACAACTTAAATCTTTCATTGCACAACAAAATTTAAAGCATCAAGGTTTAGGGGTGATGAATTTCTTAAAACTTGTTGGATGCTTGTCTTTTATTTCTGGTGTTTTATTGGCTCAACCTCCCAATGTTATTTTGATCATGACAGATGACCAGGGCTATGGGGATTTGGCTTGTCACGGTAACCCCGTGATCAAGACCCCAAACCTCGATCAATTACATGCCGAGTCCATCCGCCTGACTGATTATCATGTCAGTCCGTTTTGCACGCCCACACGGGCAGCTCTGTTGACGGGAAGGTATCCCGCCCGTACAGGTGCTTATCGTACAAGCAGTGGGCGGAGTAACCTGCATCACGATGAACGGACCATGGCGAACTATTTTAAAGATGCAGGGTATACAACCGGGCTCGTAGCCAAGTGGCACCTGGGGGATAATGCTCCCTGCCGTCCGCAGGACCGGGGTTTCCAGGATGTTCTTTGGCACAAAGGAGGAGGGATCGGGCAGGCACCGGATTTTTGGATGAACGATCAGTTTGATGACGTTTACGAGCGCAATGGAAAGTATGAAAAATTTACGGGCTATGCCACTGATGTCTGGTTTCGGGAATCCATGGCTTTTGTGGAACGGAACAAGGACAGCCCCTTTTTCCTTTATCTTGCCACCAATGCTCCACACTCGCCTTACAAAGTTCCCGAAAAATGGGCGGCTCCATATCGGGAAGCGGTGAGGTGGAAATCGGGTGCCGAGTTTTATGGCATGATTACCAACCTCGATCACAATGTTGGACAACTCCGAAAGAAGCTCGATCAGCTTGGTTTGGCCGAAAATACCATCTTTATATTTACCACCGATAACGGTACCGCCAAGGGCAGGGGAGGTGCGGGTGCGGAGCAGGGAACCTTTCGCGGATTTAATGCCGGAATGATGGGGCAGAAATCAACCATTTGGGAAGGGGGGCACCGGGTGCCCTTTTTCATTCACTGGCCGGCAGGCGGATTGGTGGGTGGAGAAGACAGGACTAACCTCAGTGCCCACCTCGATGTTCTTCCCACCCTTGCTGAGCTTTGCGGGTTGAAATTCAACCCATCCCTTCCACTGGATGGCTCTTCTTTTGCCAGCCATTTAAAGAATGAAGATGCTAAGCCTCACCGCGATCATCTCATTATACAATTGCATGGGGGGACCAGGTTTTCGCAAAAGGAGGGGCCGTGGGTAATGTCCTGTGTGATCGAGGGGAAGTGGCGCTTGCTGGAAGGAAAGGCTCTTTATGATGTTTCCAGGGATCTCATGCAGCGGCACAATATTTCCGAAAAGCATCCCGCAGTGGTGGCAAGGTTGAGGAAATTATACGAAGCTTTTTGGGAATCAGTCTCCCCGCGGATGATCCCGGTTTGTTTGGATCTGGGAAACCCCGCGGAGAATCCCACTCTGTTGTGTTCCCAGGACTGGCGTCTGGAGACTGGCAATCCGCCCTGGAACTTTGCGGAGATTAACCAGTATAAAAAAATCACCGGTCCTTGGCATGTTTCCGTCACCCGCGGGGGCAAGTATCGTTTTACTTTGCGCCAGTTTCCCAAAGAGGCGGGCAAACCCCTGCGAGCCGTACGGGCAATAGTAAAAATTGCTGGAAAGGAAGCGGAGCAAAAGATCGCAAAGGGAGTACAATTTGTGGATTTTGAATTGGACCTTCCCAAAGGGGAAACCACTTTGGAAACTTTTCTATATACTGAAAAAAATGAAGTGGGTGGTGCTTATTTTACCGAGGTTAAGCTGTTGTAATTTAAATGATTTAAATGGTTGAAAAGGAATGAACTTATGAATCGATGGCGTCATGCGGTGTTATTTTTTCTTTTTGGATTTCACTATTTTGAGGAGTCCTTTGGCAGACCGAATATCTTAGTTATTTTATCTGATGATCAACGTGCAGATCACTTAGGAGTCAATGGACACCCGGTCTTACAAACTCCAAACCTTGATAATCTTGCTGAAGAGGGGATGAATTTCCGCAATGCGTTTGCTTCCTCCACTGCCTGCACTCCTAACCGCACATGTATTTTAACTGGCCAATATGAGCGCAAACACGGAGTAAACTTTAACTCCGGAAGTTCTCTAAAGGAGGAGGCTTGGGAAAGAACCTATCCAATGTTGCTCAAAAAAGCGGGTTATTATGTGGGCTATGTGGGGAAGAACCATACCCCGATTGGTAAGAGTGGTCAGGGTGTAGGTTATCAAAGTGGAGTTATGGATAGCAGTTTTAATTATTGGTATGGTAACCATAACCACTCCACCTTTTATCCTAAAAATAAGTTCCCGATTTATCGTAATGCCCGGGTTAATACACAAGTGGAAATATTTACTGAGGGTGCCCTGAATTTTCTGTCTGAACAAAATGGATTTACAGGTGCGAGCGAGTTTTTGAAATCCCGTCCGCTCGATAAGCCGTTCTGCCTACTCGTCAACTTGAATGTCCCCCACAATAAGGGTACAAGCACAATGCGTTTGTTACCAAAGGATCCGGAGCTCTATAAATCTGCCTACCGTGATCAACTAGAGGATTTACCCATACCTTCGACTTATTTGGCAGAAGATGAAATCAAGCGGCCAAAACTACCCAGTTATGTATACAATGGGCAATACCTTGATTCCTATAACTATGTAAAAAACAGAGCCGACCTACGGGAAAGGATGGTGCGGGTTTGCCAGACTGTGGAAGGGGTGGACCGGATGGTTGGTTCTCTCCTTGCAAAACTTAAACAAGATGGAGTAGCTGACAACACGGTTACCTTTTTTACCTCTGACCATGGAATCCAGCACGGGGAGCATGGGTTGGGCGGTAAAGTTTTACTCTATGAGGAATCTCTTCGTGTCCCTATGATCGTACATGATCCCAGGATTCCCAAAGGAAGTAGAGACGGGCAATCGGTAGAACTTGTACTTTCCATCGACCTGGCACCTACCATTCTCGAACTTGCCGAACTCCCGGCTGACGATGAAATGCAGGGGATGAGCCTCATTCCCCTGATGCATGAGAAAAGTATTGATTGGCGGCACGATTTTTTTGCGGAAAATCTATTTACAGGACAAAATTATCCACGGATTGAAGCGGTGCGGGAAAAGGAATTAAAATATATTCGCTATTTTTCTGAATCACATCGAATACCTTACCGTAAATTATTGCTTGCTTCGATTGAGGGAGAATTCCCCATTTTTGAGGAACTTTATGATTTGTCCAAAGATCCTCATGAGAAAAAAAACCTTGTGGGAGAAAAGAATTATCGAATGGATTTGATACGATTGCGCAAACGCTGCCAGCAACTTGTCACACAGGCAAAGGGATCGAATATATATCCAATGACTTGGCCTAGCGTTAAATAAGGGTGAATCGGGATTTGATCTCATCCTTCTCATGATGAACCAGCAGGCCGCATCGCTTGAAATCTTTGCCTTGCTTGAAAATTTTGTCCGAACTAATTTGGTTTATTAGAAGGTAATGAATTCATTAATCTCATCTTGGCGAAAAATTATGGCACTGTCCGCTTTGTTTCTGGGTGCTTGTTTGGCTGCAAGTGAATGGATGTGGCATGGTTCTTTTCCCTGGGTTTATTCCCACGAGACTGAGGAATGGATCTATTGGCGAGCAGGAAAGGATGGAAGGTTTTATCAATGGAGCCAGTCTGCTGGAGGTTGGCAAATATTCAATGATGGTACCCAAACCTGGGCGAGTTTACAGGCTCCTGATTTAAATGAGACCAAGTGGAGCGCCTGGGAAACGGATCCTCAATCTTATGGAGGTGCATATACTTTGGAAAAAATTAAAAGTGCCATTTTAAATTCACAAAATTCACTTGATCTGAGTTATCATAGAATGGTCGACTTAAGCCCTTTGCAGGAAGCCACGCATTTGCGAACCCTGTTTTTGTCTGCCAATCAAATAACCAACCTGGAGCCTCTGTCCAGTCTCAGAAGCTTGGAGGTTTTACACCTCAATTCAAATAAGGTATCCGACCTTTCTCCCCTGAGTAATTTATCGGAATTAAAGGAATTAGTTTTGGACGATAATGAATTGGAGGATTTGACCGGTTCTGACCTTTCCCCCCTCGCCGGGCTTACTCGGTTGGTGAAACTAAGTTTGGCCGACAACAAACTTTCCTCCCTTGAGCATCTGGGTAATTTAAAATTGTTGGAAGATTTAAACCTTCGAGGAAATATTGTGTCCAGCCTCCAACCTATAGCTAATTTGACTAAAGTAAAAATCCTCGATCTTGGGGGTAACCAAGTACTCGACCTATCCCCAATTGGACAAATGGTTGATCTTTCAATCCTCTATGCTGAGGATAATAACTTTTCCAATATCTCTGTACTTGGAAACCTTGATGGTTTGAAAGAAATAAACTTTTCAAATAATAAAATCCAAGATCTTTCAGGATTCTCAAGCATAGCTGAAGGTCGTTCTTACTTATGGTTGGCCGATTTTTCAAGAAACGAAGTAACCAGCCTACAAGGAATTGAAACTTTGAATAACCTGCGAATCCTCGCCCTTTCTCAAAACTCAATTTCCGATCTTTCTCCCCTCAATCAGATGAGTGAGTTATCAACTCTATTGATTGATTTTAATCAAGTAAGCGTTTTGACTCCAATCAAGAACCTGGAAAATTTGCGTGGTTTATATGCCAATAATAATTTACTCGCTGAGGACTCGTCGGTCATTGAAATGAATCAATTAGCTGAGTTGTACATCTACGATAATAATTTGACTGATAATCGAATAGTTGAAATTCAAGAGGCTTTACCATCAGTTCGAATCGAATTTTAAGCCTCGAGCACTTTATGCAAGTGCTTGACTTAAGTGAATGAGCAAACTTAGCTGAGATTGTGAAGCCCTTCTTTTTACTTTTGCCCATTTTATTTTCTATTGCTGGGGGTGAGGAAAAAGCCATTTCTCAAGCGAAGTTTTTTCGGATGCTTAAAATTAAACCAACCGAGACGGAGGCGGTTCCGTTTGGTGGTTTGAAAACCGTTGTTTTGGCCCACCGTGCGTTGTTGGAGAAAAAGAAAAAACTGGAGTTTTCCGAGGAAGGAATTCGAGATCTTCTTCCGTTTTCATTTTTGCACGAATTACAATGGTTAAGGCTATCGCAAAATCCGGTAAGCGATTTAACCCCCCTTGCTGGACTTAATAATCTACAGGTTCTAAGTTTGTACGGACTTCCCAAACACAAAAATGCATCCTCTCGGATTTCCGATCTTACCCCGCTGTCAGAACTTTACAATCTTTGGAGTCTTGCCTTGGACGAGCAATCAATTAGCGACCTTTCTCCGCTCTCCAAACTAGTAAACTTGAGAACCTTGTACATTACCCGGAACGAGGTGGTAAACCTCAGCCACATATCTACTCTCCAACAATTAAAAAGCCTCTTTTTATCTCATAACAAAATTCAAGATATTTCTCCGGTCTCGGATTTAAAACAACTCGAATGGTTGCGCTTATCGTCCAATAAAATTTCAAACATCTGGCCACTGGTTAATTTAACCATGCTCGAACAAATTCATTTGGAGAGGAATGAAATTTCCAACCTTGCTCCATTAAAAAATTTAAAACAACTAAAAGAGTTAAAGCTTGGCGGTAACCAAATCACTAATCTCAGGCCTATAAGCGGACTAACTTCCATGCGAGAATTAGATCTGGAAAGTAACCATTATTTAGAAGATATTTCTCCCTTGGTCGGAATGCGTCAATTACGGGTGCTTAACTTGGCTCATAATCAAATAAGTGACCTCACTCCTTTGATGAATACGCGATCCTTACGTACACTTGTTTTGGTGGGTAATCCCTATGATGAGGATCAACTCATCCGCTTGCAGTCGGCTTTGCCTAAGTGTGATATCGTTTATCGTTAATTGAAGATTTTACGGGAAGTTTCTATCCCATCCTGAAAAACTCTGAGATGCTCGATTTTTCCATTTTCAAAATAACGAAGAAAGGAGCCTTTGCCATTGACCACTCTTGAATCAGGACAAAGAGAACCGTCTGGTCGCCAGACTTCGATTTCCTCCAGATGACCAATTTGATTGAGTGATCGACAGGCAATTTTACCTGTTGAATAATATTCCTGCCATTTCCCATCGACTTCTCCATCGGTGGTTTGTCCGGTCACTTTATTCCTTCCATTGCTGTGCCAAACCTTAAAGGTTCCCTCCATACGATCTTCGTGCCATTCGATTTCCATCCGCTTGGTTCCATTTTCATCCCAGCTTATCCATCTTCCTTCCTTGCGACCCTTCTTTAAATACCCCAATGAATATTGGCTTTGGTTGGCATCGTTTTGCCTAACCCATCCAGTGTAAGGAGTTTCCTGATGGTCGACATAAAGTTGGAGCATGCCATACATCAGTTTTCTTTCCAGTGTTTCCAGAGGTATGGCTTCCATCTTGGCTTTTTGTAAAACTTCTGGCTCTGCCAAGTCTGGAACCGAGCAGGAGGCAAATAATCCGAGGGCAATCCATCGGACGATATTTGTAAGATAAAACTTCAAAGTAAGGAGGATTTTTTTAACCCTAAACAATTCCATATCTTGTGAAAGGGTAATGTCATTGATCGAACGAAGTGATTTGGATAGGGTTCTCAGATGATTTTTATTCGCGAGGTTACTTTGTCATATGGGCATAAAAAATTATTTAATGAAATTTCAGAAACGGTCGGGCCACGAGATCGGATCGCACTTGTGGGCTCCAATGGATCGGGTAAGACCACCCTTTTACGGATGCTTATTGGGGAACTTAGCCCGGACGAAGGCGGTATTGAAAAGCCCGATTATGCCACGGTGGGTTACCTGCCTCAGGATGGAGTTCATGCATCCGGTGGGACAGTTCGGGAGGAAGCGGGCAAAGCATTTGCCGGGGTTGCTGAATTAAAGGCAAAACTCGATGAGGCTGAGGCAAAGCTTGCCGAGTTGGACCCGGAGGACGAAGAATTTTACGATCTCATTGATTTGATGGGAGGCTGGGAAACTCAACTTTCCAGTTTTGAGCCAGAAAAAATGAATTCAAGAATCGAAAAAGTCTTGATGGGGATGGGTTTTTCCAAGGAAGATATCGAACGTCCGGTGGAAGAATTTTCCGGTGGTTGGCAAATGCGCATAGCCCTGGGGAAATTGCTCCTGCAAGTTCCTTCCCTACTTATTTTGGACGAACCGACCAACCATCTGGATGTGGTCTCCCAAAACTGGTTGGAACATTATCTTAAAGGATACCAGGGTGCGATCCTCGTAATTTCACACGACCGGGCATTTTTGGAGAATGTAACTGAACGAACCATAGAATTAAAGCTTGGTGCCCTTAACAGTTACAAGGGGAACTATACCTTTTATTTGAAGGAAAGCGCAGCCCGTTTGGAAAGACAGCGCAAAGCACAGGTAAATCAGAGGAAAGAAATTCAAAAGGAAAAGGAATTCATTAATCGTTTCCGGTCCAATATTAAAAAGGCAGCCATGGTACAGAGCCGGATTAAGGCTTTGGAAAAGATGGAAATCATCAAGCCGGAGGCAGAGGAAAAGAAGATTTATTTTCGTTTTCCCCCATCCCCTCCCGCGAGTCAGAAAGTGGTCGAATTGCAAGGTATGACCAAGGCATACGGGGATAATGTTGTCTTTGATGGCCTGGATTTCCGTATCGACAAGGGTGACCGTATTGCAGTGGTCGGAGTAAACGGAGCAGGTAAATCAACCCTTGCCCGGGTACTCGCGGGTGTCGAGCCATTCCAAAATGGAGAGCGGGACATTGGGGTTAATACTGTGATCGGTTATTTTGCCCAGCACCAGGCAGAGGAACTCAATCCTAACAACGAGGTCTTGGCAGAAGTTGAGGAGGTATGTGAAAATAATCCGGATGCCAATCCCCGGGCTGCCCTGGGGGCTCTCCTTTTTAGCGGGAATGATGCCTTTAAAAAAACATCGGTTCTTTCTGGTGGGGAGCGCAACCGTGTGGCCCTCGCTAAATTGTTAATGAAGCCATGTAACTTTCTTATTATGGACGAACCGACCAATCACTTGGATATCCGCAGTAAAGAAGTTTTACAGGAGGCATTAAACTTGTTTGAAGGAACCGCTCTGATTGTAAGCCACGACCGTTCATTTCTTGATGGGGTGGTCAACAAAGTATTAGAAATTTCCACCCGTAAGGCACGGATGCTCACCTGTAATGTTTCCGAGTATATGGAACGTTTGGAAGTGAACGAATTTTAAACGGTCTTTAATTAACGCAAAAGTTTCAGGGCAAGAAAACCACCAACGAGCAGCAGACCGAAGACGAGGGCGAGCAGGTTGAAGTGCTTGTCGATTTTTTCCTTCATCGGTTCTCCAAATTTCGCCACCAGGGCTGCGACCAAAAAGAAACGGGCCGAGCGGCTGACCGCAGAGGCTAGAATAAAGGGAAGAAGGGCCATGCCCAAGACCCCGCTGGCAATGGTGAAGATTTTATAAGGAATGGGCGAGAACCCAGCGAGGAAGACCAGGGGCCAGCCCCACTCAGTATACCATTCCTGGATCCTATCGAACTTCTCTGCGGTAAATCCTGGAACATATTGAAAAAACCAAGCCGATGTACTCTCCCAAGCAAAAGCCCCGATGGCATATCCGGCTAAGCCACCAAGTACGGATGCTACCGAGCAGATCAGGGCGAACTTGAAGGCCTTGCGCAAACTTCCCAGGCATAGGGGAATGAGCAGGACATCGGGCGGAATGGGAAAAAAGCTGGCCTCAGCAAAAGAGAGCAACCCTAACCAAAGTCCGGAAAGTTTGCGCTCCGCCAGGGAGAGCGTCCATTCATAAACACGGCGAAGTGGGTTGGCAGATTTTTGCATATCAAAGAGAAGGTTGTGGCGAGCTTTTGGGCAGTACCCCAAGGTAGGGAAGTTCGCGGTAGCGACCAGCATAATCGAGTCCATATCCGACCACAAATTCATCTGCGATGGTAAAGCCCGACCAGTCTGCCTCAAAACCGTTCGCCCGTCTTTCGGGTTTGTCTAGAAAGACACAGGTATGCAACGATTTTGGACCGAGTGTGGAGATTTCCTCCGTTGCCCGCTGCATGGTTTTTCCGGTATCGAGAATATCGTCGACCAAGAGGACATCACGTCCACTAAGGTCAGATTTTAAACTCCCGGTGATCCGGGGGGCCGATTCTGCGGAGGTGGAATTCCCATAACTTGAAATACGCATGCAATCTAACTGAGTGGGCAGGTTGAGTAGGCGCAATAAATCGGCAGTGAAAATGAGGGCACCATCGAGGATGGAAACGAGCAGGATTTCCCTGCCTGCATAGTGCTGGTTAATTTCCCCAGCGAGGGTGACCAGGCGTTCTTTAATACGATCTTCGGAAAGAAGAACTTGGGGTTGGGGGAGTTGATTCATGCCTGCCTAAGAAGTTCATTAATGCTCGACTGGGCGGAGGATGCATATCCTCCACCAAAGAGGTTGAAATGATTGAGTTCGTGGTAAAGATTGTAGAGGGTTTTACGAACCTTAAAGCCTGAATCCAGGGGGTATTCCTCTTCATAAGCCTGATAAAAAGCAGAGGTAAAACCGCCAAACATATAGGTAAAAGCAAGATCGGTTTCCCGGTCGCCATAGTAGCTTGCGGGGTCAAAGACAAAGGGCATGCCTGCAGAGTCGTAACTGGCATTTCCCCCCCATAAATCTCCGTGAAGTAAAGAGGGGTGGGGTTGGTAGTTGGAAAAGAAAGAATCGATCTGATCGAGCAAATCATTGGCACCCTCAAAATGCCTGCCTTTTTGGGCAGCTAGATCAAACTGGTGGGAAAGGCGATGGTCCCTGTAAAATTCTGTCCAGTTGTTTGATTTTGGATTGGGTTGGGGGGTCGCTCCAATACAGTTGTCCATTCCCCAACCAAAATAAGCCTGTTCGACCCGGTGCATTTTCGCAAGCAGGCTACCAAGCTTGGCCTGTCCGGATGGAGAGGCGGTTCCTTCTTTCATGAATTCAAGAACCAGAAAGGCCTTATCATTCTCCACTCCATGAGCAATCATTTCAGGGGCATGAACGGTTTGAGTCTCCCGGATTTCAGTAAGTGCCTGTGCCTCTGCCTTGAAAAAAGAGAGGAAAGATGCCTGGTTTTTCTTTACGAAAAATTGCCGGCCATCATTACCTTCAATACAGGATGCCTCGTTAATACATCCTCCCGCGATGGACGCAGATGTATGAAGCTGGAAAGCAGAGCCAGTGGACTCAGATATGGCTCGCTCGATTGCATTCATGAAGACCGAGGCTTTTTACTAAGCAGGTTTTTTCTGAATATGTTCGAGGATTTTTTGGCAACCATCATCCATTAAATCGAGCACCTTTTCAAACCCGGAGGCCCCCCCGTAGTAAGGATCAGGTACCTCGCGATCGTCTGTGCTTACAAAGTCGCAAAAGGGGCGCATCTTCTTCTTGAGGGCAGGGTCAGGTGCCAGTTTGCTAACTTCGGAAAAATTAAAATCGTCCATGGTTACAATCAGATCAGCCTTCTGATAATCCTCATCATTGATCATACGGGCGGAGCCGGCAATGGTGAGCCCACGTGCCTGGGCTGCCTGGCGCATGCGCGAGTCGGGCGGGTTTCCCTGGTGGGAACCGATAGTACCTGCAGAATCGCAGGTGATCTTATCCGAAAGTCCGCCTTCTTCGAGTAACTTTCGAAAGGTGCATTCAGCCGCGGGCGAGCGGCAAATATTTCCCCAACATACAAACAATACATGCATAAGGAATAAGGATGTGCCAAGGAATGAGGAGATTTACAAGACGTAAACCCTGAGGGCTATACAAGTAGGTGGCTTGACATTCCATCCTCTGCCCATTGGATACGCAGTCGTGAGTAATTCAGTAATTATTTTTGGATGTGGCTATGTGGGCATGGAATTAGCCCGCCGTTGCCTGGATCTGGGTTGGTCGGTTTCCGCCTTAACCCGAAACCCACAAAAAGTAACCGAGGCCAAAGATCTTGGTCTGCACACAGTGCAGGGAAGTTTGCATGAAAGTGATTGGTGGGATCAATTGCCGGGCAATTTCGATCATGTGGTCAACTGTGTGGGAGCAGCTTCTCCCAGTGTTGATGGATACCGGGATTCCTACCTCAACGGAATGCACTCGGTACTTGGATGGATCAGGCAGAATGGAAGCCAGGTAAATAACCTTGTCTTTACCAGCAGCAGTTCGGTTTATCCACAAACCGATGGGAGTTTGGTTAATGAAAAATCTGACACTAGTGGTGCATCTGAGCGTGGACAAATTCTGGTCAATGCTGAACAAGCTTGCCTGCATGCATCTGCAGAGCTTGCCACGAGGCGCAGCGTGATTCGATTTTCTGGGCTTTATGGGCCTGGTAGGCATTTATTGGTGGATAAAATTCGCAGGGGGGATCCGATGTCTGGATGTCCACAACGGATACTTAATCTTATACATCGTGACGATGCGGCATCTGCCCTGCTTGCTATTCTTCAGGCCGAGGATTCGGTAGATGGAGGAATTTTTAATGCCTGCGATGGACAACATGCAACCCGGGGAGAAATTGCGAACTGGGTGGCGGATCGGGTGGGGGTACCAGCACCCGAGTTTATTGGTGCCCCCGAAGATCATGGTCCGAACCGACGGGTGGAAAATTCTAAAATTAAAAAAGTTTTTGGGTGGGTTCCACAGTTTGCGGATTTTCAATCCGGGTACGAAGATTTTCTTGCCAGCGAGTAGTTGAAACCCTTTTATTCAAACCATGCCAGGCGTAGGAAAACTTCTTAAACAAGCACAAAAAATGCAAAAGCTGATGGAGGAGGCACAAGCCAAACTCTCCGAGGAAATTCTCGAGGTCAGTGGAGGTGGCGGTGCGGTCTCTATCAAAATAACAGGCCAGGGAGAATTTAAGGATTTGAAACTTGATCCAGAATTTCTCAAGGAAGATCCGGAGTTTGTTTCCGAAGCTATTCTTCAGGCAGTTGTCGATGCCGCCGAACAGGCAAAAAAGAAGGGAGACGATGCCATGGGCAGTCTTACCGGTGGGGTGCAAATGCCCGGCTTCTTTTAATCCTTTTAACTCTCTTGACTCCGCAGTACCAAGCTTTGGTGCAGGCGCTTAAGCGCTTGCCCGGACTGGGTTACAGATCCGCTGAGAAAGTCGCTCTCCACTTAATCGTGGAAAACCCAAAGGCAAACACTGGCCTGATTGATTGCTTAACCCAGGCGGCTGAAGTTCTTGGGCCTTGCAATACTTGTGGGAACCTGGCTGAAGATCAACTCTGCAGCCTATGTGCTTCTGAGGAGCGGGACAGTTCCCAATTGTGTATCGTGGAAGGAGTGACCGATTTATTCGCCATGGAAAGAGCGGGCATATTTCGGGGCCTTTATCATGTTTTGCACGGTAAGTTGGCCCCGGTACGAGGAGTTGGCCCGGAAAACCTCAACCTTAGATCTCTAGAGAAACGCTTGGAGGCTGGAATGGTAAAGGAAGTTATTCTTGCTCTAGGAAATGATATGGAGGGAGAGGCGACCTGCCATTACCTGAATCAGGAAATTTTTGCCGGGCGGGAGATCGAGCTTACCCGGATTGGGTTTGGACTGCCTAGCGGTGGCGGGGTGACTTATGCGGATGAGGTCACTTTGAGAAGTGCCCTGGATGGTCGTAAATCCATGTAAGTATTCTTTGTTCCCCACAATTTACCAATCTTTCCAGCTGTTTGATTCGTAATCAAAAAACCTGGGAGCGGATGTTTCTTCCGTATCTAAATAAATCCAATTTTCAATAGAAGATTGCCAAAGAAATTTTTGGTTAAAAATTTCTTTTTGCGTCCATAGCCAGCCAAGGTCTTCCTGCCATATCCAAATTCCTGATTCATCCAGTTGGGGAAAAAGCCAACCTAAGGGCCAGTGATAAATCCAACCCGTAGAGCTCTGAAAAATCGATCCTAACCAAGAAGAGAACCAACTGTCATTCAACGCCTCTGCTTCAATATACTGAGAAAATTCGGATAAAGAAAAAGAAGCGGTAATTAAAGAGTCCTTGTTTAGCAAAATCCGAGTTTGTGGATTTAGGGGTTCTTCAATGCCCAATCCTAACCAATGGGAAAACTGGTAGCCGGGATTGATGGACGCAGATACCGGGATAGATTCAAAAGCCTGATAAAACCCGCCACCAGTAACCGTGCCCGCATTGCTGAGGTTTTTGAGGACAATAAGTGAGAAATCAACGGTTTCAAAAGTAGCACTCAGGTTACGGTCCTGGGTAATATGAACCGTGGTGGAACTAGCATCGGAGTTAGCTACGCCTAGCCCCGTCCAACCAGTAAAGGTGTAGCCCGCGTTGGCTGTTGCGGTAATGGATACATTACTATCATACGAAAAAGGATTGGTTCCTGAAAAAGATGCACTTCCACCCAATGATCCATTGAGAGTAAGCGTGTAAGGTAGAGGAGAAAAAATGGCTTCCAATGAAAGGTCTTGGGAAACAGTTAAAGAAAAGACAGGAGCCAATGGATCAGGGATTCCCGTGCCATTCCAATAATCAAATTGATAGCCGGTGGAGGCCTCGGCAGAAAGATTAGCTTCACTTCCAAATGCATATGTACCTGTACCTGTAACCGTTCCTCCGCCAGGGCTATCCAGGTTAATTAAATAGTTTAAGCGGGTAAAATGGGCGGTGATAGTGATGTTTGAATCCAAGATTAAAGAGGTGTTGGAATCTGGAGAATTATTGATTGGGTAGCCTTCCCATCGATCGAAGGAATATCCAGCGATAGGTTCAGCTGAAATGGAAACATTCTGATCTTGTGGATAGTTTCCATCGCCAATGAGTATACCAGAACTTTGAGGGTTTGCTTGCAGAACTAATGAGAAAAGAGATTGTTCGGATTGGGCAAATTGAGCGGTAATTGATTGGTCGCTGTTCATTATTAAAGTCGTGTTTGGGGCAGTAGAATCTGAAATACCTGCACCCACCCATTGAACAAAAGAATATCCTGAATTGGGAGTCGCCGATACATTGACTAATGATCCATGGGGAAAAGAACCACTACCGGAGACTGAACCACCCGATTCTGCAAGCACGGTTAGGTCGTAGGAGTTCAGGGAAAAGGAAGCGGAAAGGGAACGAGCCTGAGACATATCCACGGTGGTGGAAGGGGCACTGGGATCAGCGATGCCTTCGCCGTTCCATCCGTTAAACGAATACCCAGTGTCTGGGGTTGCGGAAATGGATGGGTTGGTCCCATGGGAAAACGAACCGCTACCGGAGACCGAACCACCCGATCCAGCAAGCACGGTTAGGTCGTAGGAGTTCAGGGAAAAGGAGGCGGAAAGAATACGAGCTTGAGACATATCCACCGTGGTAGAAGAGGCATTAGGATCAGCGGTGCCTTCGCCAGACCATCCGTTAAACGAATACCCGGTGTCTGAGGTTGCGGAAATGGATGGGTTGGACCCATGGGAAAACGAACCACTACCGGTAACCGAACCACCCGATCCAGCAAGCACAGTTAGGTCGTAGGAGTTCAGGGAAAAGGAGGCGGAAAGAGTACGAGCCTCAGACATTTCCACGGTGGTGGAAGA
>Ga0209631_10003298_pt1 | contig 18712 bp, 18 predicted proteins | sample COG_08_FD_184752 | JGI IMG/M metagenome (GOLD analysis project Ga0209631, IMG submission 184752) | Pelagic Microbial community sample from North Sea - COGITO 998_met_08 (SPAdes) (version 2) | ecosystem: Environmental > Aquatic > Marine > Neritic zone/Coastal water | place: Helgoland, sampling...
GATTAATTAAAACATCATGAATATCGTAAGTTGTATTTATATCAGTTTTTAAAGTTTTTAAATTTCTATTATTAATACCAATTAAAGCATCTTTAAATTTAAGTGCTTGCTTAGCTTCTTCAACAGTATGTACTTCAACTATTACTGACATATCTAATTTCAATGCTTCTTCATATAACTCATTCGCGAGACTTTCACTGACACCAGCTAATATAATTAATATTGCATCTGCTCCGTAACTTTTTGCCAAAGGTATCTGAAATTTATCTATAAAAAAATCCTTACAAAGAATTGGCAAATTAACTTTTTGTTTAATTTTGCTAATATGTATCAGGTTTCCTAAAAAAAAATCTTCTTCGGTTAAAATAGATAAACAAGTAGCTTTATTATTATTATATGTATTAGCTATTTTAACAGGATCGTAATCTTTGATAATAACACCCGCTGAAGGGCTAGCTTTTTTAATTTCAGCAATGATTGAAAATTTATTTTCTTTTATATTATTTTCAATTTTATCTTTAAAATTAATAAAAGATTTATTTTTATCAATCATTTCATTTAATGAGGCTAGTGAAACATTTTTTTTAAAATTTACTATTTTTTCACTTTTCTTTCGAATTATTTTTTCAAGAACGTTCTCAGGCATTTTGAATTTTTTCTAAATGTTTAATTACTTTATTTGATAAAATATGTTCTCTTGAATTTTCGTAGGCATCAGCAAAATTTTTATGAGTTTCATTAACAATTAATCCTGCAGCAGCATTTAAACATGCAGCCTTTGAAAAATCATTATCTTCACCTTTAAAAATATTAATCATTTTTTCTGCATTAAATTTTGCGTCATCACCAACAAGATTATCAAATTTATCTGCATTTACATCTAATTCTTTAGGGTCAATAATAATTTCAGAAATCTTATTATCTTTTAATTGAATAATATTTGTTTTATTATAAGGTGAAATCTCATCTAAACCGTCTTCACTATTAACAATCCAAGCAAATTTAATATCTAAGTTATTTAAAGCATTTGCAAATATCTTTAAGAGTTTTTTATCAAAGACACCAACTACTTGTCTTTTTACTAAAGCAGGGCTACTTAATGGTCCAATCATATTAAATATAGTTCTTTTTCCAATCTTTTTCCTAATGGGTCCGACAAATCTCATTGCACTATGATAATTAGGTGCAAACATAAAGCCAAAATTATTTTTATTAATTTGAGTCTCTATATCATTCGGTTCTAAATTAATTTTTATATTTAAAGCTTCTAAAACATCACCTGATCCACACTTAGAAGATACAGCTTTATTTCCGTGTTTTGCTACCTTAACACCCATACTTGAAAGTAATAGTGCCGATGCTGTTGATATATTAAGTGTATTCAAACCATCTCCACCAGTACCACATGTATCAACGCAGTTTTCTACATTTACTCTTTTAGACTTCTTTCTAAGAACAAAAACTCCACCAGCTATTTCTTCTGAGGCCTCACCCTTAGCTGATAAAAGTGTCAAAAAATCAAATATTTCTTGGTCTTCAGCTTTGCCTTCCATTAATAATTCAAAAGCAGCTTTACTTTCTTCAAAAGATAAATTTTCTTTACTCTTAATTTTTTCTATGAATTCTTTCATTAATTTATAATTCTAATAAAGTTTTTTAAAATTTTAATACCTATTTTAGTTTTAATACTTTCAGGGTGAAATTGCACTCCATGAACATGATATTCTTTATGTTGCACACCCATTATTAATCCATCTTTAGTTTCAGCAGTAATTTCAAGATCTTTAGAAAGTGATTTTTTATCAATAATTAAGCTGTGATAACGAGTTGCTTCAAAACTTTTTGGAAGATTCTTCAAAATACCAGTTTTTTTTGATATTATTTTACTTGTTTTTCCGTGCATTAACTTCTTTGCCTGAATAATTTTAGAACCAAATACCTGTCCTATTATCTGATGACCCAAACAAACCCCAAGAATTGGCAATTTTTTATATAAAGATTTTACAATTTTGAGACAATTACCTGATTGATTAGGATTACCTGGTCCAGGTGAGATTACAATTTTACTATATTTTCTTCTTAAGATTTCTTTTGAAGTAATTTGATCATTTCTAATTACGTCAACATTTACTTTGAGCGAAGACAAATAATGATAAAGATTAAATGTAAAACTATCATAATTATCAATTAAAATTATTTTTTTCATCTTAATGCATTCAATAAAGCTTTTGCTTTATTTTCAGTTTCTTCATATTCTTTGATAGGTTTACTATCCGCAACTATCCCTGCACCAGCTTGAACATAAAATTTATTTTTTGTTGCAACTGCAGTTCTTAACGCTATACAGGTGTCAAATTCACCATTAGCAGAAAAATAACCAATACCTCCAGCATAAACTTTTCTTTTTGTTTTTTCTAATTCATCAATTATTTCCATAGCTCTTATTTTGGGTGCACCTGAAACGGTTCCAGCCGGAAAACCCGCTAGCAACGATTTAAATTTTGAGAATTTATCATTATATTTACCAACAACATTTGAAACTATATGCATAACATGTGAATATTTCTCAATTATAAAGCTTTCAGTAACTTTTACTGAATTAATTTTTGAAACTTTTCCAGCATCGTTTCTTCCTAAGTCTAAAAGCATTAAGTGTTCAGAAAGTTCTTTTTTATCATTTAGAAGATCTTTTTCATAGAAATGATCCTCTTTTGTATTTTTTCCTCGTGGTCTAGTTCCAGCTATAGGCCTTACAGTAATTTTGTTATCTCTCAACCTAACTAGAATTTCAGGACTAGCCCCAATTATTTGAAAATCACTGAAGTTAAAGAAAAACATGAACGGAGAGGGGTTTGTAACTCTAAGTTTTTTATAAATCTCAATTGGTTTCTTTGTTAGTTTCGCTTCAAATCTTTGACTTAGAACAACTTGAAAAATGTCCCCTAATTGGATGTATTTTTTTGCTTTTTTAACCATGTTAATAAATTTATTTTTAGATGTGTTTGATTTTACATTTATCTTTTTAGACTTGTAATTAATAGTATTATAAAGACTCTTTATTGATGATTGAATTTGCAATTTATAAAGATCTGATTTGATTTCATTGTACTTAGTCTGATAATTTTTTATTTTTTCATCTTTAAAAATGTTGTTTATGAAGAAAATTTCCTTTTTTAAATTATCATGAATTATTAAAGTTCTAGGACGAAGAAGTCTTACATCTGGTAATTTTAAATCATTTTTACAACTATCGGGAATTTTTTCGATATATCTAATAGCATCATAAGAAAAAAAACCAGATATTAAAGAGCAAATTTTGGGTAAATTTTTAGGAGTTTCAAATTTGAATTCCTCAATAATTTTTTCAATCAATTTTTCTGGTTTTTCTTTTAATCTAATTTTTTTTCCGTCTTTAATTTGATAGGAATTGTTATTGTTAAACTCCCATATTTTATCAGGATTTTTTCCAAAAATAGTATATCTGCCTTTAATTTTACCTTTTTCAACTGACTCAAAAATGAAACTATTTTTTTCTGTGAGAAAATTGTCAATTAAATTAATTATCTCTGCATCATCTTTGACTTTCTTTGAGATAAATATTATTTGATTTTGTTTGCTTCTATGTCGAAACTTGAATTCTTTGAAGCTTCGATTAATTATCATTGAAAGAAATTTTTAACTCGTTCTATTGTTTTTTGATTTATTACCACATTATACTTTTTATTTAAAAGTAAATCATAAGATTTTAGAATACTATTTTTGTTTTTTGTATTTTGTTTAACTTTGTAATCATCAAAATTGTCATTATTTGCATTAATAGTTTCATTTTGTAGAGATTTTACTTTTGCAAGGTAAATATTGTTTTTATCATCATTTATTAATGTGAAAGAATTAATTGGTAATGAGTATAAAAGTTCAACAGCATTAATCTCAAATTTTTTGTTATCCTTAATTGAGTTTAATAATAAAGTTTCAATTTTATTTCCACCCATTTCTAAAAATTTTGTATTATTGAATTTTTTTTGTTCAATGTCATTTAGTAAGTTTCTATTGTAATCAAATTTATTTTTTTGAGAAATAAGTTCTAATATTTCCATTTTCAGTTCAGGATCAGATAGATCAGGTATACGTTCTTCGGCTTTGTATATTTTATAGAGTATATAGTTATTTTCACTTTCAATTATATCAAACTCAATATCTCTTGATTCAAATATTCTATTTTTAATATCATCTCCACTTGAAGAATATTTGAAATTTAAAATACTAATTGGTTTTATATTTAGATCTTCTAATATTGTTTTTAAATCTATATTATTTGAAATATCAATTTCTATCTCATCAATTTTGTCAAAAAAAGATTGATTAAATTCATCGACACCTATTAAATTTTTAGGATTGATAATTGCATAATCAAAATCAATATATTCAACCTTTAGCTGATCTTTATTATCGCTTAAAAAATTTTGTATTTCATTATCACTAAAGTTTTCTTTTTTTTTATAGAAATTATTCAAATTAATATATTCTAACTCCAGTTTTTTGTTTTCTTCTTCAAATAGTTTTTTAGTTAAAAATTTAGGTGATGAAGTTCCAGCTCCTATATAATCGAACAAATTTTTTTGTAATTCTCGACCTCTCAATCTTAATTCAAAACCAGGTGCTGATTGGTTATTCTCAAGTAGAAACTTTTCATATTTTAATCTTTCAAAATCACCATTTTCATTAAGAAAAATTTTATTATTCTTAATTTTTTTCAATAATGTATTTTCAGAGATTATAATATTAAAATTCTTTATTTCTAAATCCAACAATGTGGTTGATACTAAAGTTGATAATAATTCCTCGATGATGTTTTTATCTAGATTATCTTTAATTGTTTGTTGAGGAATATTTGATTTATTTATATGTTCAATAAATTCTTGTGTTGAAATATTTGTTTTATTGATTTTTGCAATGTTGTTTGTATTACCACTACTGAACATGCTACCCATACCCCAAAAAACAAATGGGATAATCATTATAAAAACTAACAAACCAGCAAATTTGGTTTTTGCAAAATTTCTAAAACTACTAATCATTACTTTATAAATTTATTGAACTCTAAAAAGCAAACCTATAGATTAAATTATAGCAGATGACAAATAAATATATGTATTTTATTGCTAACTGGAAAATGTTCGGTGGTTTAAACTCTCTAAATTCACTACATAAAGTTGTAAAATTTTTTAAGAATTTTAAAAAAAATAAGTCAATAAAAATCGTTTATTGTCCTCCAAATACATTAATTCGTCCAATGTCAAAAAAATTAGAAACTTCTCAAATAGAAGTTGGTGCTCAAAATTGTCATGAAAATGAAACTTATGGAGCATTTACAGGCTCAATTAATTCTTTAATGCTTAAAAATGTAGGAGCTAAATATGTTATAATTGGTCATTCAGAAAATAGACAAGCTGGTGAAACTGATAAACTGATTAATTTAAAAATTAAAAGTGCTTTAAAATCTGGGCTCAAAGTTATTTTTTGTATTGGAGAAACTTTGCAGCAAAAAAGAAAAAAAATCACCAAACAAACTCTTAATAAACAAATTAATTTAGGGTTAAAAAAAATTAATAATAAAAATAAAGTATTGGTAGCTTATGAGCCAGTTTGGTCTATTGGCACAGGTTTAATTCCAAAATCAAGTGAGTTACTTAACACTATTAGCCATATTAAAAAAAAAATTAAAAAGACAAAAGTTCTATATGGTGGCTCTGTTAATCCAAAAAATATTAGTGAATTAAATTCTGTTAATAATATTGATGGTTTTTTAATAGGGGGAGCATCGCAAGATCCAAAAAAATTTATTGATATAATCAAAAAAACATATAATTAACCCTCATGGAAAATATATTACTAGTGCTAAACATCATATTTGCAATTATTCTGGTTTTATTAGTTCTAATGCAAAAATCTGAAGGTGGTGCACTTGGAATCGGTGTCTCTCAAGAAAATTTTATGTTTTCAAGAACAGCAGGTAATTTTATGACAAAAGCTACCGCTATAGTAGCTACACTGTTTATAATTTGTAGTTTAGGATTAACAATAATTTCTAGAGGTGATTTAACTCCAACTTCTTCAGTTTTAGATACTGTAGAAGAAAAAGCAGAAGATACACCAGCAATACCAGAAAATAATAATTAATATACTTTTCAATTTCATTTTTTATCGCTATAAGATACTTCCATGGCGCGATTTATATTTGTCACGGGCGGCGTGGTTTCATCATTAGGAAAAGGTCTCTCCTCAGCTTCACTAGCTTATTTACTTCAATCAAGAGGATACAAGGTGAGATTGAGAAAATTAGATCCCTATTTAAATGTTGATCCAGGCACAATGAGCCCATTCCAACATGGGGAAGTTTTTGTAACAGATGATGGTGCGGAAACAGATTTAGATTTAGGACACTATGAGAGATTTTCAGGTGTATCTGCAAAAAGATCAGATAATATCACAACAGGTAAAATTTATAATGATGTTCTTCGAAAAGAACGTAAAGGAAAATACCTGGGTAAAACAGTTCAGGTAATTCCACATATAACTGATCGAATAAAAGAATTTATTAAAAATGATTCATCTAAAGAAGATTTTGTTATTTGTGAAATTGGGGGAACTGTTGGGGATATTGAAAGCTTACCTTTTGTAGAGGCTATTAGACAATTTGCAAATGATATTGGTAAAAGAAATGCATTATTTATTCATCTAACTCTAGTTCCTTATTTAAAATCCTCAGATGAAATTAAAACAAAACCTACGCAACATTCTGTAAAAGAATTAAGAAGTATTGGTATTCAACCAGATATAATAATTTGTAGATCAGAAAGACCAATACCTTTGAACCATCGAAAAAAAATATCTTTATTTTGTAATATAGATATAAAAAATGTAATAGAAACTGTTGATGTAAGAACTATTTATGAAGCACCTATAAGTTTTTCAAAGGAAAAATTAGATATTCAAGTTTTAAATTATTTTAAACTAAAATCAAAAAAGCCTGTAAATCTTAAACCATGGAAAAAAATTACCAAAGTTATTTTACAAAAGAAAAAACATGTAAACATAGCTATAATAGGGAAATACGTTGAATTAAAAGATGCCTATAAATCTCTTGATGAAGCTCTTACACATGGTGGTATTGAAAATAATGTAAAGGTAAATTTAGTTAGAATAGATTCTGAAAAATTGAAAGTATCAGAAATAAAATCAAAACTTAATAATATATCAGGAATTTTAATTCCAGGTGGGTTTGGTAAAAGAGGAACAGATGGAAAAATTGAAGCTATAAAATATTCAAGAAAAAACAAAATTCCATTCTTGGGAATTTGTTATGGAATGCAAATGGCGATAATAGAGTTTGCAAGAAATAAACTTAATTTAAAAAAAGCTACTTCTAGTGAGTTTGATAAAAAAGGTTTACATATTATTGGATTAATCAATGAATGGACAAAAGATGGAAAAAAATTTAAGGGCACTGATAAAGATTTAGGTGGCACTATGAGATTAGGTTCCTATGACGCAAAATTGAAAGAAAATTCAATGATTAAAAAAATTTATAAAAAGAATCTCATTAAAGAAAGACACCGACATAGATATGAAGTCAATATAGCTTACAAAGAGCAATTTGAGAAAAATGGCATGGATTTTTCAGGTTTATCTCCAGATGGTGAGTTACCTGAAATAATTGAACTTAAAAACCACCCATGGTTTATTGGTGTACAATTCCATCCTGAATTTAAATCTAGACCTTTGGCTCCTCATCCATTATTCTCATCTTTTATCAAGGCATCAAAAAATCATAAATGAGTAATATAAAAGTTAATTGTGGAAGTATAGAAATCTCTAATGACAATAAGATTTGTATTATAGCTGGTCCTTGCCAACTTGAAACAGAACAACATGCAATGGATATGGCAGGAAAAATTCAAGAAATTACTAAAAAATTTAATCTTGGATTTATTTACAAAACATCATTCGATAAAGCCAATAGAACAAGCTTAAAAGGAAAAAGAGGAGCAGGCTTGGAGGCCTCGCTTCCTATATTTGATAAGATTAAAAAAGAGTTAAATGTACCAATCTTAACTGACATTCATAATATTGAACAGTGCTCTATCGTGGGTAAACATGCAGACATACTTCAAATACCAGCCTTTCTTTGTAGACAAACAGATTTATTAATTGCAGCCGCTGAAACCAATAAGATTATTAATGTAAAGAAAGGTCAATTCTTAGCTCCTTGGGATATGGTTAATGTAACAAAAAAAATTTCAGACTCTGGTAATAAAAATATACTAGTCACAGAAAGAGGAGCAAGTTTCGGATACAATACTCTAGTTTCAGACATGAGATCATTACCAATAATGGCGAAGAATGGTTATCCAGTTATTTTTGATGCTACACATTCTGTACAACAGCCTGGAGGCTTAGGAGAAAAAAGTGGTGGTCAAAGAGAATTTGTTGAATATTTAGCAAGAGCTGCCGTTGCCGTAGGTGTTGCAGGAGTTTTTATTGAAACACATCAAGACCCAGATAATGCACCATCAGATGGACCAAACATGGTGCCGTTAGATAAATTAGAAAGTTTATTAAAACAACTTACAGATATTGATAATTTAATAAAAAATAAGTGAGTAAAATTTTAAAAGTTAAAGCCCGTCAAGTTTTTGATAGTAGAGGAAATCCAACTGTCGAAGCAGAAGTTTTTACAAAAAATATTCGCGCTACTGCTATATGTCCCTCAGGTGCCTCAACAGGAACTTATGAAGCTTTTGAAAAAAGAGATAAAAATAATAAAAAATATTTAGGAAAAAGTGTTCTGAGTGCAATCAACTTGATTAATACAAAAATTTCAAAAAAACTTAAAGGACACAGTATTCATAACCAAGAAAGAGTGGACGCTTTAATGATTAATTTAGATGCCACAAGACAAAAAAGTAAATTGGGAGCTAATGCAATTCTTGCTGTATCAATGGCCGTAAAAAAACTTTCAGCTAAATCAAGAAGATTACCTTTATATAAAACTTTTTTAATTAAAAATAATTTTAGGTTACCATATCCATTAATGAATATAATTAATGGTGGAGCACATGCTAATAACGGTTTAAGAATTCAAGAATTCATGATTAGACCTGATCGGGCAAAAAGCTTTTCTGAAGCAATGAGAATTTGTTTTTTAGTAATTAAAAATTTAAGTAAAATTATTAAATCAAAAGGTTTATCTACTTCCGTGGGAGATGAAGGTGGTTTTGCTCCAATGATAAGTAACAATAATCAAGCGTTAGATTTAATTGTTTCAGCTATTAATACATCTGGTTTTGTTAATGGTAAGGATGTTTCAATTTGTTTAGATGTAGCAGCTAATGAATTATATAAAAAAAACAAATATTCTATTCATTCGAAGAGCTATGTGTCAGTTGAAAAATCTATTATTGAATATCAAAAAATTATTAAAAAATATAATATTAAATCAATTGAGGACCCATTTTCTGAAAATGATTGGATGGCATGGAATAAATTAATGAAATCAATTAAAAAAGTTCAAATCGTAGGTGACGATCTTTATGTAACCAACTTGGAGAGACTTAAAAAAGGTTTTCTAAATTTATCATCTAATGCAATTTTAATTAAACCTAATCAAATAGGAACCGTTTCAGAAACTTTAGATGTAATAAAATTTGCCCAAATAATTGGATTTAAAACTATAATTTCTCATAGATCAGGTGACAGTGAAGATACTTTTATTGCTGATTTAGCTGTAGGGACCAATTCTAACCAAATAAAAACAGGATCTTTGGCTAGATCTGAAAGAGTAGCTAAATATAATCAATTAATACGTATAGAAGAAGACCTTGGAAAAAAAGCTAGAATGAATAAGATTCATTAATGCTTAAAAGATTAAAAAATAATTACTTCTTATTTTTATCTACTTTCTTGATTTTATATTTCTTCTTTAATCTCTTGTCTGGTCAAAGGGGACTCATTTCTTATTTTGAAAAAAAACAGATTTTAAACAACCTCAAAAAAGATGAAATTTTATTAATAAATCAAATTAAAGACTTGGATTTAAAAAATTCGTTATTAAGTGACAATCTTGATCTTGATTATATCGAAACTTTGATTAGAGAAAGATTTTTATTTGGAAAGAAAAATGAGACAATTTATATAATTAAAAATAATGACGCAAAAAATTAGACCCAGACACCCAGAAAAAGTAAAAAATCCGATTAATCCAATTAAAAAAAAACCAGAATGGATTAGATCTAAACTTTCAAATAGTAAAGAATTTTTCCATACTAAAACAATTGTAAATAAAAATAATCTAGTAACTGTTTGTCAGGAAGCTAATTGTCCTAATATTACAGAATGTTGGAGCAAAAGACATGCAACTTTTATGATTATGGGAGATACTTGTACAAGAGCGTGTGCTTTCTGTGATGTAAAAACAGGTAAACCAGGCAAATTAGATGATCTTGAACCGATTAAAATTTCTCAAGCAGTCAAAAAATTAAATTTAAAGCATGTAGTAATAACATCTGTAGATCGTGATGATTTAGAAGATGGTGGTTCGAGCCATTTTTTTGAGGTTATTAATCAAACTAGAAAAACAAATCCAAATACTACTATTGAAGTTTTAACACCTGATTTTTTAAGAAAAGGTGAAGCTTATAAAAAAGTTTTAGAAGCAAATCCAGATGTGTTTAATCACAACATTGAAACTGTACCGAGTCTTTATTTAAAAGTAAGACCTGGATCAAGATATTTTGCTTCTTTAGAACTTTTGAAAAATGCAAAAAAAATTAATAAAAATGTTTTTACCAAATCTGGAATAATGGTTGGACTTGGTGAAAGTAAAGATGAAATATTACAGGTGATGGATGATCTTAAATCAGCTGAAGTTGATTTTTTAACTATTGGTCAATATCTTCAGCCATCTGTAAAACATTTTCCTTTAGACCGATATTATACACCTCAGGAATTTGAAGAACTTGGAGCTATTGCAAAAGCGAAAGGGTTTTTGTTAGTTTCTTCATCACCTTTAACAAGATCTTCTTATCATGCAGATGAAGATTTTGCTAAACTTCAACAAAATCGAATTAATATTCATTAATGCCAAAGGCTTCAGTTAAGAGATTAATTGAATGTAATAAAGATCAATTAGTTGATTTAGTTCTTGATATTGAAAAATATCCAGAGTTTGTTCCTTTTTGTTTAGACTCAAATGTTTATGAAAGAAATAATGAAGGAGATTTAGTATTGATAATTGCTGACTTAACAATAGGCAAGGGACCCTTTAAAGATACTTATAAAAGTGATGTTAGGTTTAATAAAAAAGAAAGCACAATAAAGGTTAGTAATATTGGTGGACCACTAAACCATCTTGAAAACACTTGGTATTTTAAAAAACATGAAAAAGGAACAGAAATTTTTTTTGATATTGATTTTGAGATTGAAAATAAATTTTTGAATATAGTTATGACTAAATCATTTCAATTTGGTCTTGATAAAATAGCTGATGCTTTCCAAAAGAGAGCGGAAGAGTTATTTGCTAATTCTAAGAATTAAATCTAAAGCCTTTTTAACAGTAGCCTTTTGGATAAAAGATCTTTTTTTACTTTTAAAAAAACATTTATTTATTTGTGTTTTATTGCCTTTCTTAATTCCAATATAAACAAGACCAACAGGTTTTCGTTTTGTACCACCGTTTGGACCCGCTATACCAGTAATTGAAACATTAATGTTAGCCTTAGATATTTTAGATAAATTATCAACCATTGTTAAACAGCATTCATGACTTACAGAACCATATTTTTTGATGATATTTTTATTTACTTTAAGAAATTTGATTTTTGCTTGATTTGAATAAGTAATTAAACCTAAATTAAATATTTTTGATGACCCACTTATTGAAGTAATTGAGCTGGCAAGCAATCCACCTGTACAGGATTCAGCAAATGAAATTTTAAGTTTTTTCTTGATTAATTTTTTTACTAAAGATTTCATTAGACCAGAAAACTACTTAAGACCATAAAACAAATTAAAGATAAAACAACATAAAATCCTGCACAAACATCATCCATGATAACACCAAAACTGTTTTTGAAATTTTTGTCGAAAAAACTAACTGGAAATGGTTTTGCTATGTCAAAAAATCTAAACAGTACAAAGCAAATACAGTAAAAAATTATAGCCTCATCAGGTGATTTTTCTGTTCCATGCGAAATTTCGTAAAGATAAATTGGTATAGATTGACCAATTAATTCGTCAATAATTATTTCTTTAGGATCTTTATTTTTGTTATCTTTTATATGTGATGCAATAGCTGAAAAAGAATAGATAAAAATAATTATTAAACCTACCAATATGATATTGGAGGAAATATTTAAAATATGAAATAAAAAGTAAAGTACAATCACTGTAGCTAAAGATCCAAAAGTACCAGGAATTTTTGGAATTTTTCCTAAACCAAACATCGTAACAAATAACGTATTTAATGTTTTAATCATATTTTGTAATTGAAACTATTACTTCACAAGCTATCGCTTTTTCTTTACCTATTAAACCTAATTTTTCTACTGTTTTTCCTTTTAGGTTTATAAAATTTTTATTAATCTTCATTAATTTTGACAATGAACTAATTATTTTGTTTCGGTATTTTGAAACTTTCGGTTGTTCGCAAATTAAATTGATATCAAGATTGTTAATAAAAAAATTAGATTTTTCTAGATTATCCTGAATAGGTTTTAACATTTTAGGTGATCTTATATTTTTAAATTTTTTTATGTTTGGAAAATAAGTACCAATATCTTTTTTTCTTGTAGCACCCAAAATCGAGTCAATTATTGCATGCAAAATAACATCTCCATCGGAATGTCCTTTAAGCCCTGAATGAAATGGTATCTTAACTCCACCAAGATATAGTTTCTTTTTTTTAATTAATTTATGCAAATCAAACCCTATACCAAAATAAGTTTTTGAATTTTTTATATCATTTAAATATGTAATCTTAATATTTTGATTTTCTCCCGATATAAATTTTACCTTATAATTTTGATTAAGAAAAAGGGTGGCCTCATCGCTTACTTTTTTCTTTTCTTTACAAGCTAGATTGTACAGTTGTTTAAATCTAAAAGCTTGAGGTGTTTGAGTTAATAATGAATTTTTCCTATTGAGATTAAATATTTGATTTTTAATTTTGTATTTTATTGAATCTTTTGAAGAAATAAAAGGAACAACAGCTTTATTTTTTTTTAGATTTTTTGAAATATTTTTAAGTAATTTTGTTGAAAAATTTGGTCTAGCTGCATCATGTATATAAACATTGAGAGGCTTATATTTCTTAATATATTTTAAAGCTTTTAATGAAGAATCTGATCTCTCTTTACCACCTTTAATAATACTAATTTGTTTTGGATATTTCTTTTTTTTAAAATGATTCAGATCATTTGTTACAATTATTATCTTTTTAAAAAGCTTAGAATCTAGAGCTTTTTTGATAGAGTGATCAATAATTTCTTTATTTTTGTATTTATAGAATTGTTTAGCTTTATTTTTATGAAATCTCTTACTTTTTCCTGCAGCTAATATTACAAAATAGTTGTTCATTTGTTTAAATACTATAATTCTAAATCATGTATGAATTTTTGAAAAAAAATATATTCATAATTATTCTATCTAGTATCACACTATCAACAGGTTTTTTAACATTTTTAACCTTCATCGATAGAAGTTTTATTGAATTAAATGAGAAGAATTTACAATATTTATTAATTTTAAATATTCTTCTTCTTTTTTTATTATTCATTTTAATTTTTAATGAAATTAAAAACTCTATTAAAAATGAAATTGATAAGGATGGCCTATCTTCAAATAAAAGATATATAACATATTTTTCTTTATTTACTTTAATTCCATCAATACTAATTTCGATATTTTCATTATTTCTTTTTTCTTTCGCAATAGAAAAATATTTAGATAAAAAGGTAACTACCGTTGTAAATAATTCATATGAACTAGCCAAAAGCTATGTGCAGGAGGTTAAAAACAAAATTGAAGCTGATATTGTTTTAATTGCCTTTGATACTAACAAAAGTGCAAAATTTTTAAACGATAACAAAAATGAATATTTAAGATTTCTAAAAACACAAAAACTTATTAGAAATGTTGATGAAATACATGTTATCGATGGAAATAAAAAATTATTATACTCAACAGAAGAAGATAACAAATACAAAGCTCCAGTTGACAAAGCTTTAGATCTTGTGCTTGATGATGACCGTCCACTCAAGATAATTGATGCCCCAGCCAACATGTCGGCTGCAATAATGAGATTACAATCGTTTGAGAACAGATTTTTATATGTAATAAAATTTTTAGATAAAGATATCTCAAACTATCTCGCTGAATCTCAAGAAGCAATTAATTTTTATTATACCGTTGAGGAAAGAAGCACAGGCATAAAAGTTTCATTTGCCCTTATATATGTAATCATAGTAACCTTACTCCTATTTGTATCTATAACTATTGCTATTAGATTTTCTTCAAGGTTTTTTAGATCAATCAATAATTTAATATTAGCCTCCACAGATATAGGTAAAGGAAACTTAAATATTAAAGTTCCAGAAATAAAAACTGATAAAGACATGGAAGTTCTTAATAAAAATTTTAATTTGATGATAGATCAACTAAAAAACCAACAAGAAAAACTTCTTATAAATGAAAGACATGAAGCATGGGAAAATTTAGCGAGAAAACTTGCTCATGAAATTAAAAATCCTCTTACACCAATTCAATTAACAATAGATAGAATTAAAATTAAATATTTAAATCAAATTTCCACTAATAATCAAAACAGTTTTAAAGATAATTTAAAAGTTATCAATAATCAAATCAAACAAATTGAAAATTTAGTTAATGAATTTTCTGATTTTGCAAGAATGCCCAAACCAACATTAAAAGATAATGATTTAGTAAAACTATTAAATGAAAACATCTATTTATTATCTGAAATTGATAAATCAATTTCTATAGAATTGAGTTCTAATAAAGACCAAATAATTTTTAACTGTGATAAAGAGCAAATTGCGAGAGTTTTTTTCAATTTGATTAAAAATTCAATCGAAAGTATTCAACAAAAGTCAGATATAACAAGTAATTTCGACAAAAAAATATTAATTGAAATTTTAGATAATAATGACCATATTAAATTCATACTTACTGATAACGGTATAGGATTTAAAAATATTAAAGAAAATATTAAAAATATATTAAATCCTTACTTTACTACGAAGAAAAATGGCACTGGTTTGGGTTTATCAATTGTAAGCAAAATTATAAATGATCATAATGGCAAATTTGATTTCTTTTCGATTACAGATGGAGCAAAAGTAGAGATTAATTTTAAATTAAATGGCAATTGAAATTTTAATAGTTGATGATAATTCGGATATTAGAAATATCCTTAATGAATTAATACTAGATGCTGGATACAAAACTAGAGTAGCAGCAAATTTCAATCAAGCTTTATCAGAGATAGATAAAAAAATTCCTGATGTTGCAATTCTTGATGTTAAATTAGATAAAGGTGACAATGATGGTATTGAATTGTTGGCTCATATAAAATCTAAAAATAAAGATGTTCCTGTAATAATCATAACCGGGCATGCAAATGTAGAAATGGCTGTAAGCTCTCTTAAACATGGTGCATTTGAATTTATTGAAAAACCATTTGATCATACAAGATTATTAAATTTTGTCCGTAGGGCAGTCGAAAACTCAAGTTTAAAGTCTCAAAATAAAGAATATGAAAATAAACTGTTTTATTCATATGACCTAATTGGTGTTAGTAAAAATATTTCAACTATTAGGGAACAAATTGATAAGATCTCTGTTACAGAAAGTAGAGTTTTAATAAATGGACCATCTGGATCTGGTAAAGAATTGATTGCAAGAAAAATTCATAAAAATTCAAAAAGAAATAACAAACCATTTATTATTCTAAATGGTGCATTACTTGATGCTAACAAATATGAACTCGAATTATTTGGTGAAGAAAAACAAAATGGCTCTATTTCTTACGGAGCTTTAGAAAAATCAAATTATGGAACTTTATTAATTGATCAAGTATCAGAAATCCCTTTAGATATTCAATCTAAAATACTAAGAGTTCTAACTGATCAAAAATTTAAAAGATTAAACGGAAATAATGATATCAATGTAGATGTTAGAATAATTTGTTCATCAAGTAAGGATTTAGAAGACGAGGTTCAAATTGGAAACTTTAGAGAAGATCTTTATCATAGATTGAATGTTTTTGAAATCAACGTCAAGTCTTTAAATGAAAGAATTTCAGATATACCGTTGCTGATTAAATATTTTTCAAAAAAAATTTCTGATAATTATAATATTAAAGAATTAGAAATTGACGAAAATAATAGTTATATTTTAAATCATAATTGGCAGGGCAATGTAAGGGAGCTGAGAAACTTAATTGAAAGAATAGCAATACTTCAACCTGACTCAAAAGAAAAAATAGCGGCTATAATTAAAGAATCTCTAAAAATTGATAAATTTAATGATAAAATTGAGGAAAAGAGCTTATCCGTACCATTAAAAGAAGCTAGAGAAAAATTTGAAAAGGAGTATTTAACTATCCAATTAAAAAAATTTAATGGAAATATATCAAAAACTGCTAATTTTGTTGGAATGGAAAGAAGTGCTCTTCATAGAAAGCTTAAAGGCCTAGGGATTAAAGAATTTAATTAGATGAACATTATTATTTGTGGTGCTGGAAGAGTTGGTTTTACTATTGCTAAGCTACTAAGTGATCAAGGACATTCAATTACTGTAATAGATCAATCTAGTGAAGATATCCAAAAAATAAATGATAGCTTAGACGTTAAGGCTATTGTTGGCAAAGCAACTTATCCGTCGATACTAGAAAAAGCTAATGCTCCTGAAACAGATATGATTATAGCTGTTACAAGAAATGATGAAATAAATATGCTAGTATGCCAAATAGCATTCTCAATTTTTAAGATACCTAAAAAAATTGCAAGAATAAGATCTCAAGATTATCTAAATCCAAGATTTACTAGAGTTTACAACAAAGAAAATTTACCTATTGATGTAATTATTTCTCCAGAGATTGAAATTGCTAAATCAATACAACGTAAATTAGAGGCTCCTGGAGCGCTTGATAGTGTACCTTTTGCCAATAATAAAATTAGATTATTAGAAATTTTTATTAGAGAAGATTGTAAATCTCTAGATATTAAGTTCAATGAATTAACCAAAAGATATCCAAAACTTGAAGCAAATATTATTGGAATCAATAGAGATGAAAAGTTTTTTATTCCCAAAAAAAATGATGCAGTTAAACAAAATGATAAGATCTATGTAATAATTAACTCTTCTCAAATGTCAGAGACATTAGAAGCTTTTGGACACTTAGAAAAAATATCAAAAAAAATTTTAATAATTGGCGGTGGAAATATCGGTTTTAATCTTGCAAAAAATTTAGAGGAAACATTAGACTCAATAAGAGTTAAAATTGTTGAAAAAAATAAGAGTCGTGCAGAATATTTAGCTAATCAGTTGAATGACACAATAATTATTAATGGTGACGGTTTAGATGAAGAAGTTTTAGTTGAAGCTAATTTGGATGAAGCTGAAACTGTTCTGGCCTTAACAAATGATGATGAAGATAATTTGATGGTGAGTGTCCTTGTAGAAAAGTTTGCAAAGGACCAAGAAAAAAAAGACGACAAAAGAACAATGGCTTTAATTAATAAGCCAAATTATTCTCTTCTTCAATCTTCATTGAAAATTGATGATTTGATTGATCCAAGAATGACAACAGTTTCTAGTATCCTAAAACATATCCACAAAGGAACAATTGAAAATGCCTACACAATTTCTAATGGAGAGTATGAAGTTATTGAAGCTGAAATTATAGAAACTTCTGAATTAATTAATAAAGAATTAAAAAATTCAAATCTTCCTGAAGAGTTAAGAATAGGAGCTATATTAAGAAGTGACAAAGTAATTATTCCTAGATCAAATTTTGTTTTTAAAAAAGATGATAGAGTTGTTTTTATAGTGAAAAAAGATTCAATCTCATTTGTCGAAAATATTTTTAGATTAAGTTCAGTTTAGTCAGATGTTTAGACTACAAATTAAATACTTAAGTTTTTTTTTTGGACTAATATCAATCCTGTCTTTTTTTAATATAATCTACTCTCATTATCTTAATTGGTATCTAAATTTGGATACTTATTATTATAGTTTATTTATATCTCTTTCAATTTCTATATTATTTTTCAAGATTAAATTACCTGAAAAAAAATTAACAATTTTTGATAAAATTTTGACAGTTTTTTTTGGATATATTTTAATTCCATTTGTACTTGCTATACCTTTTTATTTTAGTATCTATAACTTGACTTTTTTAAATTCATTTTTTGAAGCTATTTCAGGGTTTACATCAACAGGATTTACAATATTTGAAAATATAAAAAATGTTGATCAAAGCCTCATATTATGGAGATCTTCTATTCAATGGATAGGTGGATTGTATTTTTTATTTTCAATAATTTATTTGATAGACATATATGATGAAAGTTTTAAAAAAACTTTAACTAATTTTATATCTTTTGATAGTTCGGAAATATTCAAACAAGCC
>Ga0209631_10003302_pt1 | contig 18685 bp, 16 predicted proteins | sample COG_08_FD_184752 | JGI IMG/M metagenome (GOLD analysis project Ga0209631, IMG submission 184752) | Pelagic Microbial community sample from North Sea - COGITO 998_met_08 (SPAdes) (version 2) | ecosystem: Environmental > Aquatic > Marine > Neritic zone/Coastal water | place: Helgoland, sampling...
TCGTTGGGATCGTCGGGCAGGTCAAGCCCAGCGGCAATACCGGCACTCGCCAGCGACAGGTACCCCTGCGAGTTTGGCGGTGCCGTCCACAAGGTGTGGCCCCACGCGTCGAGCGACGGGGCCTGCACCCAGTCAGCGTTATTCACCGCCAGGTCGGCTTCGGTGTATTCGCCGGCGCCGGTATCAATCAACGCTTCACCGAACTCGCCGCCATACCAACCGTCGCGGCCCTGAGCCACCAGCGCCCGCAGATTCCGAGCGACTCGAGGTCGTACTACCTTGTCACCAGGATTGAGGTTGGCGAGCTGCGTGTTGCCAGCCACATCCGACACGACAGCGCTTGATCGTGCAAGCTGTGATGACGATGCGAATCCATCTTCGGCACACGAGATCGCAGCGGCAAGAAGCACGTCCATGTCCATGGATCCATACCGCTCCTGCATGGCCAACCAGCCGTCGACCACACCTGGCACCGGCGACGAAGCAACCGAACCCCGATACGGCATAACGGTGAGACCTTCGTCGCGCAACCGCTGAGGGTCGGCACCACTTCCGGCACGGCCCGACGCATTCAGGGCCTGCACCGGTTGCCCTGGTTCATGGATCAACGCCCACAAGTCGCCGCCCAGTCCGTTCATGTGCTGCGATGTGATCGCCAACACTGCATTCGCAGCAATGGCCGCGTCGACGGCATTGCCACCCTTATTCAAGATCTCCAGTGCCGCCGCACTGGCCAGTTGATCAATCGTGCACACCATCGATTGGGAGGCAAAAACAGTCGACGTAGAAGGAAGGCTCATCCCATCACCTTAGACAGCACCGAGATAACGAACCCGTGCCTGGCACCGGTTCGTTATAAAACGACGACGGACCGGCGCGAACGCCGGCCTGTCATTCGATTCAGTGAGTGAGCTACCAGTAGGTAGCACGCAGATTCAAGGGAATTGGTTAGATGAGTCCGAGGCCAGCGACGGTGTCGCGCTCGGCGACCAGTTCGGCGGCGGTTGCATCGATGCGGCCGCGGCTGAAATCGTCGATCTCGAGACCTTGCACGATGCTGATTTCACCATCGGAGCAGGTGACGGGGAACGAGGAGATAATGCCTTCGGGCACGCCGTAGCTGCCGTCGGACGGAATCGCCATGGAGACCCAGTCGCCTTCAGGTGTACCGAGCTCCCAGTCGTGGATGTGGTCGATCGCTGCGCTGGCAGCTGATGCTGCACTCGACAGGCCACGAGCCTTGATGATGGCTGCGCCACGCTTTTGCACGGTAGGAATGAAGTCGTCTTCGAGCCATGCCTGATCGTTGATCTTGGTGGCAGCGATTTCACCGTTGACTTCGCAGTGAAAGAGGTCGGGGTACTGCGTGGCCGAGTGGTTGCCCCAGATCGTCATCTTCTTCACATCGTTGACGCTCGTACCGGTCTTTTGCGCAACCTGAGTCATGGCACGGTTGTGATCGAGGCGGGTCATTGCCGTGAACTGCTTGTTCGCGATATCAGGAGCCGAGTGCATGGCGATCAATGCGTTGGTATTCGCAGGGTTACCAACAACCAGGACCTTGATGTCCTTGCTGGCATTGTCATTGATGGCTTTGCCCTGCGGGCCGAAGATGCCACCGTTGGCTTCGAGCAAGTCGGCCCGTTCCATACCGTCGCGGCGAGGCATGGAACCCACGAGTAGTCCGTGAGTCGCATCGCCAAAGGCAACGCTGGGGTCGTCGGTCTGGACCATGCCGGCGAGCAGCGGGAATGCGCCGTCGTCGAGTTCCATCGCCACGCCCTTGAGTGCCTCGAGGGCAGGGGTGATCTCGAGCATCTGCAAGATGATCGGCTGATCGGGACCAAGCAGCTGACCACTAGCAATGCGGAAGCACAGCTGGTAACCGATCTGACCGGCAGCGCCGGTAACAACAACTCGTGCGGGGGCCTTCGTCACGTTTTCTCCTCATTGAGTAACAAGATGAGGCTATCTGGTCACCAACCACCGCAATACCTCTGACCCTCGCCGAAATCCGGGTAGCTCAGATGCGTGAGCATGCGACTGGTGCCGGGAGGTCGCTCGTTTAACCACGCGCCGCGAGCCAGTTCGCATAGGCGTCGCTTCGTATTCGGTGCTTCGTTAGTAGCCGCGTGCTTCGAGAACGAGGGCTACCACCGAGCCAGCAGCCATAAACGGGCCGAACGGAAAACCCGTCTTGCGATGGGCTCGGCCAAAGACCAATAGCAAGATCGCGATGGGACCGACGATGAGATAGGCAGCAATAACGCCGCGGGCAACGGGGATCCAGCCGAAGAAACCGAGCTGGGCGCCAATGATGGGGGCCAGCTTCACATCACCGAACCCCATGCCAGCCGGATAGATGAAGAACAAGGTGAAGTAGAACGCACCCATAACAAGTGCGCCGAGTAGTGCGCCAACGAGCGAGACGTCGAGCCCATCGGTGAGGAACGAAAGCCCAAGAAGCGGGATCGCCGCGACGGATGCCGGGCGTGTGAGCTTGTCAGGTATACGCAGCTCTCGGAGATCTATCACCGTCATGGCTGACAAAAACACCACAAATGGGATGACAGACACCAGCACCCAGTCGACACCAAATGCCCACAACATCACACCACTCAACGCAGCTGCGAGTGGATACATCGTGACCACGGGTACCGGCCACGCAATGTCGTTTTCGCCTACCGATTCTGACTGATCACCAGTTTCGGTTTCAGGCTCATCGGGTGTTTCCGGTTCGCGCTCGCCACTCACAGATGGAGTCTTACGTATCGATGAACCTTTCGCAGGCATTGGCCGGCCTCGAACTCGCAAAAATCAGTGTCGTTTCGTCGCCCCACACCGCGCCGAAGAAGATGCGGCGAACGGAACAGTAGAATCTCGCATCATGACGCTGCTGTCTTCCTCGTTGTGCCGCGTCGGGTTTCTCGTCATTGTCCTGGCACTGACTGCCATCGCCTGCTCAACTCCGTCAGTCGACGACGCAGGCAACGATGACATCAACATTTTGGGGCTCGAAGATCCTCCACGTCGTTACAGCGCTGAGTGGCTTATCGACACTGGTGCTCTTGGACGCGAGGATGTCGCGTCACCGTTTATCTATCGCGAAGTGGTCGATGACCTGAGCGGCACCTACCTGGTGGAGTCGCCCAATCACCTTGCGTTACAACGACCAGACGAAGTCGTGTTGTGCGCTGCGGTATCGCGAGTTCCCCTGGATCCATATTGTGCATCCACTCCTCGAGCCAAGGGTTCGCCCCACGTCTTGTCGTACCCGGTCCAACTGATCCGTAGCGACTGGGGGCCACGGGCGTTGTACGACCTGGCCGGCTACCGCGAGGTCTCACTGGTAGCCGCCAGCGACCCCGACGCGTGGGCAACTCAAATCACCACCGCCACGAGCGGTTTCTCGATCGAATGTTTCCTTGCAATCGGCGAAACAAGCGCAGCAAACACCGGCTTCGAGATCTGTTACACGAATGATGACCTACACCTGGTCGCGTCGGTTGATCTTCAGAACGATCTCATCTTCGAAATTGACCTGTTGTCCTACACGCGAGCATCGATTACCGACGACTTCGAAACCGGCTTTGACGATTTCATCGAACAGCGGTCTTCACTGCAGGAACAGTTGCTCGATCTCTACCCCGAAATCCCAGCGGCACGTCCCACCCCAATCCCCACCATCGACGGGTAGCTGCGACTCCGCGGCCAGCCTGCACGGGAGCTCTCCTCGTTTGTGACCTCGTCATGGAGGGCCAACCTCAGCCCTGGCACGAGTCTGACTTGCACCGGCATCTTCCGTAAGGCTCCCGAAAGGCGGACTCCTCGGACTACCCCTCGTCGGCAATCATGTGGAAGAAGCCGCCGCGGGTGCCGACCCAGATCCGGTCCTTCCACACCACAGGTGTGCTCTCGATACAAGCACCTACGACCGCTGACCACAGTTCTGGTGGTTGCCGGGTGGTATCGCTCAGGTCGAAGCCGTGCAAGTAGCCCCGGCAATCGCCTTGGACCAACGTGTCACCAATCACGACCGGTGAACTCCAGATCGGGCCGGGAAGTCGCAACGTCCAGCGAGTCTCCCCCGTAGAACGATCAAGGCCGAGCACACGGCCATCAGCAGTGGGAACGATGACGATGTCTTGGTGCACTGCTGGTGTTGCCCATACCCCGGTATCGATTCCACTGCGTGCGTCGACTGACCACACGACTGGGTTGTCGGGTTGTCGAGGGTCCAGCTTGACGACCTGGCCAATCGTCCGGCTGCGGTCGTTGCCTCGTTCATACTCCGACGCTGCGTACAAGAAGCCTTCGTCGTCCACAACAACACTGGCATCGGTGTCGTCGCCGATCCAGAACCGAAAAACCCGCACTGGTGGTTCGTTTCGGCGCACAGGCTCGATGTCCCAGCCTTGGATCAGACCACCGGAATTCGCAAAATAGGCAATGTTGTCGACGATCGTGACCGAGCTCTCGATCGACACGTTGTCGTCGCCAAGGACCGATAACAGCTCGTCGTCCCAGCCCGGCACGGCGGCTCGGAGTTCAGGGGCAACGGTTACATTACCGGCCGAGTCGTATCCCCGGTTGAGCTTCACTACGTGGAAGTTGGAGTTCTCACCCCCGACAAACATGTAGTCGTCGAGGATGACCGGCGCGCCGTCCCAGTCGTCGTTCCACCGTCGCTGCTCGACCGCATAAGCGCTCAGACTCCACAGTTCAATGAGCTCGCCAGTGTCGAACGACAGGACTCGAAGCTTGTCGTCGCGAGATCCCACGTAGATAAGTGGGTGACCGTCGGGGTCAACGGTGAGCGAACCCTTAATAAGGTCGCCCGTGGGAAACGGGGCCATGCGGGGCGCGCCAGTCACCCCATCAAGCACGTGCACGTTGCGGTCGTAGGCGCCGAACGCGACCCACAGCTCGCCGCCTCGTTCCCATACCGCGGGCTGGCCTGTCCATCCGGTGCCGCACCATTCGCGTTCTTCATCAAAGACCGACGACACCGAACACATTTTGGCCCCGGGGTAGCTCCACTGCACTCTGGGCGAGTCGGGTACAGGACCTTGGCCGTAGTAGGTGCGGTTCGGTGAGCCACGAAACGTGAGCACCCCTCGGACCGCTTGACCGTAGGGCTGGGCGACCCGATCGACCGAATACCACGGGACGGCTTCCGGTGTTTCGTCGACGGCTGCGAATTGTTGGGCAGCGGGGCCCAAGGTCGGAAGTGCCGCGGGCACGGTGGTAACAAGTGGCGTTGGTTCAGGAGCGACTACCTGGCCGTCGACAACAGCGTCGAGTGGGGGTGAACAACCAGCCGCGACAAACAACACCCACACACTGATACTGGTGACAAGGGAGATGGCGGTGATGCGCGGGCGGCTCAGCATGAGCCAAGGAAGTGTGCTCAGTAGTGTGAGGTTCGTTACCCGACGTACGGGGTGACAGCAGGAATGTCGCTGATTGGCAATTCGAACAACGACGGATCTGGCGCCGTGTCGGTGCCAAGATCGACCATCAGGTCAGATTCGACCGTGCGGCCTGCGGCCCGAGCGGTGACGAGCTGTGGCTCGACATATCGCTGCGGTGTTACTGGCAGACCTGCTTGGAGCGCTGCGAATTCTTCGTCGATTGCTGCGGTGTCGCTCGGGAGGTCCGTCGCTACAAGGTCGAGCGTTGGAAGCAGTTCTTCAGCAGTCGCTGCAGCCATTGCCTGCACCGCTGGCTGTGACCCAGCGACCCCAGGCCAGGCCGGGTCGCGTGCGTCGAGGAGCTGCCACGACATGGGCACGACGGTCGCATTTGCATGCTTGCGGCACAACATGATGCCACCTGTCGGGTCGGGCTGATCCAAGTCGTAGAGCCACGCTTTAGCGTCGGGCGGCGAAAAGGTCAGCAAAGCTACTGCTGGCTTGTCACAGTTCATGCGTGTGCACTCATCCATGGATGAAAAAAGTACTTGCCGGCCCCTCGTCATGCGCGGATACTCAACACAATTTGTCCCCACTAGCAACAATGACCACACCAAAGTGCGGGGGTGGTCAGCGTTGCAGGATGTCCGGCTGGTCCACAGACGCTACTCAACTTCGTAGGTGGGGCGTAGGTAGAGGTCACATCAGGTGCGCTACCGTCGGATCGCATGGTCCTCTGGGAAGCACTCGATGCATTGAGTCATCAACTTGAACTATGCGCCGTGACCGCGGAAACCCAGCTTGTGGTGCTGATCGACCCAGCACTCGACAACAGCCAGATCATCGGTATCCAAGCTGCCGTGACCCGCACCGGAGCGCACTCGATCGACGTGCACATCACTCCCGGGCGCTGTTCCGGCAACAAACCGCTCAACGCTGCAATTAGCGCAAGTGACCTGATCATTACCACTGGTTCACATACGGTGACGCACCTTTCCACCGCTGTCCCAACCCTTCATTTGCACTCGGTACCGCCCCAGCTTTTCGCGCCCCATGCAAGCCTGAAGCGCCGAGTGCGGGCGTTCGCAGCGCTCGTCGACGACGCGGACACCCTGGTGCTCTCCGATTCCAATGGCACCAGCATCACTGTGTCACTCGCTGGTGGCACGACCCGTTTCGATCATGGGTTCATCGAACCGGGCCAACACCGTGCCCGCTTCCCTGCCGGGTGGGTCATGACCACACCGTCAGCTGGTTCGGTGTACGGCCAACTGGTGCTCATGCCCGGCGACGCCAACCTGAGCGGCAAACGGCTCATCAACTCACCGGTTGTCCTCTACATCGCCAACGACCACATCTCGTCGATCGAAGGTGACAATCCCGATGCCGACGTCCTGCGGGCTCTTCTCGAATATGCCAACAAACCAAGCGCGTACGGCGTTGCTGGATTGAGCCTCGGAATGAACCCTGGGTCCGTTGCACCGGGTCTTTTCGACGCTCGCCTGGTCGATCCCGTCATCAGCCAGCTCCTCGCAGGAATCGTGCACCTGTCATTTGGCGAGAACCTGGTTGCCGACCGGCCGTGCCCTCAGACAATCACCTTGGCGTTGCAAAGCCGCGACGTGCACATCGATGGCCTTCCTGTTGTGCGCAATGGTCGACTCGAAGGCGATTTCGCACCCGACGTCTACGAGCTCTGATCCCCAACTTTACCACCGCAGAGGTATACCGATCGGCCTGTCCTGATCGGCCTGTCCTGATCGGCACTGTCCTGATCGGCCTGTCCTGATCGGCACTGTCAGACCCCCCTGTCAAAGTAGATGACATGACGGTTCTCGATCTCGACCCACCACATCCCACATTGCGTCTCGTCTCATCGAACGGCCTTGCGACAACGCGCGATTCTCGCTATCGCTCGACCACGCCGCTCTATGGCGACGCTCGTGAGCTTTTCCAGCAGGTCCTGCAATATGCGCTCGAACATCAGGTTGCTATCGACCCCGATTCCTTGCGGGTCGTCTTGGGCACCAAACAAGCCATGTCAGCAGCACCCGCTCGATCCTTCTCTGCTGCGGGTATTTGGCAACTCATGTTTGTTGATGTTGTTGCCAGCTGCCGTAACCGCAAACTCGATGTTCCCGCCGGTTGTGCGAGTGCTCTCATCCGCACGATCGATTACCTCGACGCTTCCGATTCGTTTCACTCTCTGAGCGACCCTGTCGGCGATCTCTACGACGCGATCGACGAATGCACCGGCGGGTGGGTGGATGACCTTCATCCGTCGACGCCCACCAAGGCTCGTCGTTCGGTACCATCAGATCGTGGCACGAAACGCACCTGATCCATCTCAACGTGGCACGTCCTCGCGTGTCACCAAGTCACCGGTCCAACGGGCAGGCGCTGCAAGTCGGCCAAGACCACGGCGCGATCGCCGTAAATTTTGGACCCAGTTCATCGCAGGTTTTCTCGTAGTGGCGATGCTACTTCCGGTGCTCATCGCCTTCCTGTAGTTGTTCACCGGTCGCCGCATATGCGGTGTCTTGTCGACGTGCCAGCCTGTTAGACACTGGCAGCACTATTGTGACAGGCACCTCGACCAGGAGCCGTGTTGATCCGCCAGAACAGAGCTGTACCCATATTGTTGGTACTGACCTTTGCCTTCATTCTTTATCTCGGTGGCTGTTTCGGTTCAGAAGAACCGACGACTGCCGTCGAAGAGTCGCCTACGCCCGTTCCGACTCCCACGGCTGCACCCATTGTCGACCCCGGTATTACCCCGGGGACGAGCAGCGAAGCGCCGTTTTATCACACGGTCGAAACAGGCGATCGGCTGGGATCCATTGCTTCCAAATACAACGTGACTGTCGATGTCATCATTCGAGCCAATCCCCAGATGGACCCCAACCTGATCATTGCTGGCGAACAGCTTCGCATCCCTGGCGCAGGTACGAACAACGAAGTCCTCGAGAGCGTTGGCCCCGATCGTCCCGACGGGGTAACCGTGTCCTATGTCATTGAGAGTGGTGACACCTTGGGGCAGATTGCCAACACGTGGACAGTCAGCCTGGATGCTCTGCTCGAAGCAAACCCCGAGGTAGACCCAGCCACACTGCAACCCAACCAACTCATTGAGATTCCGCCGTGGGGTAGCGGCTTCGACGCATCCGAACTCTCCCCTCGCGTTACTCCGGTCGCGTCCACCCGTGAACCTGGCGATCCGCCACTGGAACACGAGGTCGTCGCCGGCGATTTCATCTCCGCGATCGCGGAACTGTACAACGTGACTATCACACAGATCGTCGAAACCAACGGCCTCGAGAACGGCGGTAATAGTATTCTGATCGGCCAAACTCTGCTGATTCCGCCGCCACAGGCCATCGACGGCTAGACATCTCGAGAACCACATCGGCCTGCGTCGAGCAACCCAACCTCGATCGACACAGCCTCGAAATGCAGACCGATGTTGCACATTTCATTGGACGCGACTCGAGCCGGTAGTTGGCGCACCAGCTACCGGCTCGAAGCCAGACGTTCTCTGTTGTACCGACCGGTTAGCTCTCGGCGATGGTGACGCTTTCGATCACAAGATCGGTGGTCGGGCGATCACCTGGTGCGGTAGGAACAGCCTGCATCTCGTTCACGAGTTCCAAACCGCCAACAACCTGGCCGAACAGCGAGTATGACGGAGGAAGACCCACGCCACTGCCGCCGCTCACGATGAAGAATTGGCTGCCGTTCGTGTTGGGCCCAGCGTTAGCCATAGCGAGCGAGCCGATCTTGTAGTCGCCAGCGTTCGGGAGTTCGTCGTCGAAGCGGTAACCAGGACCACCCATGCCGCTGCCCTGCGGGCAACCGCCCTGGCACATGAAGCCATTAATGATGCGGTGGAAAACCAGGCCGTCGTAGTACTTGTAACGAGCGAGGAAGACGAAGTTATTGACCGTCTTGGGGGCGATGTCGGGATAAAGAGCGATGGTGAGATCACCCATCGACGTCTTCATGGTGGCGATATAGGTCTTGGCCGGGTCAATGCACATTGGAGGGGCTTCGTCGAACGAAGTCATCCGTGGGCTTGATCCGTCTGCAGCTGGGCATTCAGTCATTCGTTGATGGTATATCTTGTCGCCCCATTCTCTGCGGCTCAGTCACACCGATCCAGAGTCAGGCCATGTTGCACACCCCACATCTGGGGTGTCGAGGTTCCGCATCACTACAGTGCGGCGAGGAAGTTTGACGTGGGAGAAAAACGCGTGGAGATAACGAAGGTCGCCGTCATCGGCGGCGGAACGATGGGTTCTGGTATTGCCGAGGTGTGTGCCAAATCTGGTCTTGACACCATCGTGATGGAACCAGAAGCGGCAGCGGCAGAAGCTGCCCAAGCCCGTATCAACGGTTCGATGGACAAGGCCGTCGCTCGGGGCCGACTGAGCGAGGAAGATCGGGCCAACACCGGAGCCCTGCTGAGTTACACCACCGACATCAACGCTCTCAGCGATCGTGACCTGGTCATCGAAGCCATCGTCGAAAACGAGCAGATTAAGCTCGACCTCTTCAAGCGGCTCGACGAGGTCACCCCTGAACACTGCATCTTGGCGTCGAACACATCTTCGATCCCGTTGATCAATCTGGGCACCGCTACCAAACGACCGGAACGAGTGCTCGGGCTGCACTTCTTCAACCCTGCGACCGTGCAGAAACTGTGCGAAATCGTTGTATCCATCGCTACCGACGACGCCGTAGTCGTCGCGTGCGAAAAGTTCGCCCAGAACACACTCGGCAAGGAAACCATTAGGAGTAAGGACCGTGCCGGCTTCATCGTGAACCGGTTGCTGGTTCCCTACCTGCTGCAGGCAATCTCATTGCTGGATACCGGCCAGGTCACAGCCGAAGATATCGACAACGGCATGATGTTCGGCTGCGCACATCCCATGGGTCCACTTACCTTGTGCGATCTCATCGGGCTCGACACCATCAAGTCGGTCGCCGACGTGCTCTACGAAGAATTCAAAGAGCCCACGTACGCACCACCGCCAAAGCTGAAGCGCATGGTTGCCGCCGGTCACCTCGGTCGCAAAACCGGCAAAGGTTTCTACAACTACTAACGAGGCCAGACCAACCCGTCTGTGAACGCACCCTCACAAAACCCAAATGCTCCATCTACTTCGTAGAGGTAGCGGAGGGAGGGGTGCTGGTGCTGAACGCAGCGATGATCGGACGCTACTCGCGCAGGAATCAAAATAACGTCCCAGCGTCTGGTCGCAAGTCAGCAACAACACCACTCTCGTAGCGGGACGCCAAAGCTACAGGCCACAAAAATGGATCATGGTCGGCGGCCACCCCCCAGCAGCCGCCGACCATGAGAAAATTCCCAATACTGGGGTCGAACTATCTCAGACGATAGCCAGTGGAAAACCGAACCCGGCTACTTCATTTCGCGAGAATCTATTCGGCCCAGCGCTCTGCCGGAAGAACATGTTCGAACCACGATCGCTCTCGTCACGTAGTTTGCGGTCATCAGCCCCGACCCAGGGGGCAGTTCAGCCGACTAATCGTTCGGCATTCACGACCGCTGGTGAATAACGAACCTGGCGGGGAGTAGCTTCGCCGACCATTGCCGAGTCGCCACACGACCAGCACGCATCGTCACCGTTGCCGCGCCAGGTGACATCACACGATCCACACACCATGGTGATGGTGCGTGGCCTATCGCCAAAACTTTGTACCGGCATTCGCGCCACAATAAAGACACTGTTGGACCCCAACGCGGATACTTCATAATTGTTTGCCTCAGCCAAAACTGGGCCGCTGTCGGCTAGAAGATCTCGCCAGGGACATAGGCAGCAGCATCGGGATACTGATCGGTAATCGCACCGATCCGATCGACCACGGCAAACGTCTGAGCAGGAGCTCGGCCCGCCAATTCCAACGGTGAGCCGAGTAATGAGGCTAGATCCTCAGCCGTGAGCGGCAGTCGATCATCAGCGGCCAGCCGTTGCACCAGTGGGGTGAAGTCAGTGTCTGATTCACGCAAGTCGAGGGCGGTTGCAACCGCATGTTCCTTGATGACCTCGTGTGCTGTTTCCCGTCCCGCTCCGGCCTTTACCGCAGCCATAAGGACACGGGTTGTCGCAACGAACGGCAGGTACTCCGCAAGCTCGCGATCGGCTACAGCCGGGAAAGCACCAAACCCATCGAGCACGCTTTGGAATGTCTCGAAGAGTCCATCGATTGCCAAGAATGCATCGGGAAGCGCAACCCGGCGCACGACCGAACAGCTGACGTCGCCTTCGTTCCACTGGTTGCCGACCATGCCGGACACCATCGTCAGATGACCTCGTAATATGGAGACAAAACCGTTGACCCGTTCGCATGAACGAGCGTTCATCTTGTGCGGCATCGCCGATGAACCAACTTGACCAGGGGCGAAGCCTTCGGTCACCAGGTTCTCACCAGCCATGAGGCGGATGGTGGTGGCCAGGTTGGATGGACCCGAAGCGAGTTGCACCAGAGCAGACACCACGTCGAAATCCAGTGACCGAGGGTAGATCTGGCCAACGCTGTCAAAGGTCGCCGAGAAACCAAGGTGTTCCGCAATACTCATTTCGAGTGCCTGCACCTTGGCTGCATCGCCCTCGAACAGATCATAGAGATCCTGTTGTGTGCCGACAGGCCCTTTCATGCCACGGAGCGGGTAACCAGCGATCAGACTCTCGAGCCGGTGAAATGAAACAATCAGCTCTTCAGCTGCGGTGGCGATCCGTTTGCCCAGTGTGGTGACCTGCGCTGGCACATTGTGCGAACGCCCAACGATGGGGAACTCGCTGTGTGCTGCTGCCAGAACACCCATGCGATAGAGCACAGCAACCGCCCGGTCACGAATGAGCTCAAGGCTGCGGCGAACCTGGAGTTGTTCTACGTTCTCCGTGAGGTCACGAGAGGTCATCCCTTTGTGGATGTGCTCATGCCCTGCGAGTTCGGAGAACTCCTCGATCCGAGCTTTGACGTCGTGACGAAGCACCCGGTCTCTCGCATCGATCGATGCAATATCTACATGATCGACGACCGCTTCGTAGGCTTCGATCGTGCCTTCGGGCACGCCTAGGCCGAGTTCGTCCTGCGCGCGCAGAACAGCAATCCAGAGCTGGCGCTCGAGGATGACCTTGCCGCGACGTGACCAGATGGCGGTCATGGCGGGCGACGCATATCGCGTCGCAAGAACATTCTCGAGCGGGTCACTCATACTGATGTTGCCGATTCTGGTCGCCTAGGCGGCCTGGTTGAAGTGGACGATCTGCTTACGGCCAGGACCCACACCAATGATGCTGATAGGGACACCAATGCACGTTTCGAGCGCATCGAGATAGTCGAGGGCTGCTTGAGGCAACTGATCGCGTTCGGTGAAACCGGTCAGATCGGTTTGCCAACCAGGCATTTCCTTGTAGATCGGCTTGGCGTCGTGAAAGTCGCTCTGGTGATAGGGCAACTTGTCGTGACGGACACCGTTGACCTCGTAGCCATCACAAATCTTGACGGTCTCGAGTTGGTCGAGAACATCAAGTTTGGTCAGCGCTATCTCGGACAACGAGTTGACCCGAACGGCATGACGCAACATGACGGCATCGATCCAACCGGTGCGACGACGTCGACCGGTGTTGGTGCCATACTCGTGACCAACATCGACAAGATGTTCGCCAACCGAATCGAAGAGTTCCGACGGGAACGGGCCTGACCCAACGCGGGTCAGATAAGCCTTGGCGACACCGACCACTCGGTCGATATGACGGGGACCTACGCCGGCACCGGTACACGCCCCACCTGCAGTTGGGTTCGATGATGTCACGAACGGATACGTGCCATGATCGAGATCAAGGAACGTGGCCTGAGCGCCTTCGAACAACACATCGCCGTTGTCTTCGAGCACCGTGTGCACGAGGTCGATGGTGTCGGCCATGTGGCCTTTGAGGCGGGGTGCGCACTCACCGATGTACGTCTTCACAAGCTCATCGATTTCGTAACCAAGCTTGTTGTACACCTTGGCCAGCAATGGGTTCTTCTCGTGCAACACAACCTCGAGCTTGGCTCGGAAGATTGATTCGTCAAACAGATCCTGCACCCGTAGACCAACCCGTGAAGCCTTGTCGGCATATGCCGGGCCAATACCGCGTTTGGTGGTACCGAGTTTGTTCTTTCCCAGATGGCGCTCGAACACAACATCGAGCATCTGGTGATACGGCAAGATCAGGTGGGCATTCGCCGACACCCGAAGTTTGGAAACATCAACACCGCGAGAAGTCAACATGTCCATCTCGCGCAGAAGCACAAGCGGGTCGACCACCACACCGTTACCGATGATGGGGGTGAGATGCGGGTACAGCACACCACTGGGAATGAGTTGAAGCGCGAATGATTCGCCGTCTACCACGAGGGTATGTCCGGCGTTATGGCCACCCTGATAGCGGACCACACATTGCACTTCTTTGGCGAGGAGGTCAACGACCTTGCCCTTGCCTTCATCACCCCATTGGGTACCGACGACGATGGTCGCTGGCACGGCTGGCTCACTTTCAGTTGCTGCCGTTACCTAGCAACCCTATCTGGTTTGCTCCGTAGCTCCCGGGCAATTCATCAGGCCTTCTCGCACATGATCGATGCGCCATCAGACGCTCGCAGCTGTCTGTCATGAGTCAATCCACTGAAAGCTCGGCGTGCTCGCTAGGTGTCGCTGTCTAACTTTCGGTTCGGCGCCAGCGAACAAGAGCTGTTGAATACCCTGGGGTATTCGTTATCTCTTCGAGCCGGCCGCGTAATCGCTCAACCTGTTCCTCGAGTTCAAGGACCCGAGCGACCCCGACGAGGTTGAGGCCCTCGTTGGTCAACTCCTGGACTCGTCGGATCTGTTCTAGATCCATCTCGCTATAGCGACGACTCATACCACCAGTTCGCGCCGGGGCCAGCAGCCCTTTGCGCTCATAGACCCGCAACGTCTGTGGGTGCACACCTGTCAGCTCGGCGGCAACCGAAATGATGTAGACGGCGCGAGTCCGTTCATCGCCAGCGGTCATTAGTCGTCCGCCTCAAGGTGTCTACGAGGAGATTCATCATCGAGATCAGCGAACGCCTGGAGGGCTTCGGATTGTTTCTTCGACAGGTTCATCGGCACGGCAATGCTGACAACTACCAGAAGATCGCCCGACGTGGCCTCATCTGTTTCGTCGCTAGGGACGCCGGCGCCGCGGACCCGAAGGGTACGTCCATGTTGGGTTCCCGGCGGTATCCGCACGGTTACCGAATTACCAGTGAACGTCGGCACCCTTACCTCGGCTCCTAACGCAGCTTCGGCGATGGTCACCGGCAGGTCCAACGTGAGCTTGGCGCCCCGCCGACCAAAGACAGCGTGATCGCCAACACTAACGATCACATACAGATCGCCTGGTGGGTCACCAGGTCCACCCTTGCCTCGTAGCCGAATACGTTGACCCGATTCGACCCCGGCAGGGATGCGTACCTTGATGGTGCGTTTGCCGGATCCGTCGCTCAGGCTTATCGAAGTGGTTGTACCCCGCATTGCCTCATCGAACGAGATGGTGAGCCGAGCTTCTTGATCGCGGCCCGGGCGTTTGATGCGGGCATGACGGCCGCCTGGTTGATCGCCAAACGTCCTCCCACCATGGCCACCGCCACCGAAAACCGATCCAAAAATGTCGCCCAGATCCACACCCTCGAATCCGAATCCACCATTGCTGGAACCGCCGCTGCCGCCGAAGCCACCACCCACAGGTCCCATAGCACGGGCCTGGTCATAACTGGCACGTTTCTCTTCGTCGCCAACAACGTCGTAGGCGCCGGAGATTTCCTTGAACCGTTCCTCTGCAGCGTCATCGCCTGGATTCGTATCAGGGTGGTACTTACGGGCGAGCTTGCGGTACGCCTTGGTGACATCAGCTTGAGCCGCGTCCTTGGGGACACCAAGGACGGCGTAGTAGTCGGTCTCGAACCACTCACGCTTGATGTCATTTGCCATCGTTGTTAGCCCTGCACCTTGACCATTGCGGCCCGCAACACACGATCGTTCCAGCGGTAACCGGTGCGCAGTGTTTCCACTACCACTTGTTCGCCTTCGCCTTCTTCGTACAGAACAGCTTCGTGTAGTTCAGGATCAAACGGTTCACCTGCGGCATCGACCCGTTCAAGGCCTTGGCTTGACAGCACCTCGAACAGCGCGTCACTTACGGGGCGGATCTCCTCGATGCCTTGACCAAGCGCGGCTTCGCAACTGTCAAGAACCGGAAGGAGCCGCTCGACCAAACTGGCCGCGGCCTGTGCCCGCTGCATTTCCGCACGTTCGTCGCTGCGTCGACGTGCATTCGCAAATTCGGCCTTGGCCCGCTGCAACTGATCCAAAAAGTCATCACGTTCAGCGATAAGCGCAACAACTGCTTCTTCGGAGATCTGATCTGGGCTGAGCCCGGCCTGATCAGACCCGGCAGCCTGATCGGCTGCCGATTGTTCGTCGATCAATGCAGCAAGTGCCTCGTCGGTCACCTGATCACCCGCCGGCTGGTTACCGGCGGGTTGTATGACATCACCATCGTCTGGGACTGCCCCGTCGGGGGCACCCTCGTGTTCGTTGCCCATCAGTCTTCGTCTTCAACGATTTCTGCGTCGACGATGTCATCGTCGCTTGAGTCACCATCGGCTGAATCATCTGCGCCATCGGTGTTTTCGGCGCTGGCCTGTTCGTAGAGGCGCTGACTGAACTGCTGGCTGGCGTTCATCAAGGCTTCGGTTGCACCACGGATGGCATCGAGATCCTCGCCCTCGAGCTGGGTATTGAGGGCGGCCAACTTTTCGTCGACTTCGGATCGTTCTTCGTCGGTGATCTTTTCGCCGTGCTCGCGTAGCAGCTTTTCGGTTTGGTACACGAGCGTGTCCGCGTTGTTCCGGACCTCGGCTTCGTCGCGGCGACGTTTGTCTTCGTCGGCGTGAGACTCGGCGTCTTTAATCATCTGGTCGATGGCGTCCTTGTCGAGCGAGGACTGGCCAGTGATAGTGATTGACTGTTCCTTGTTGGTGGCCCGATCCTTGGCAGACACATGCACGATGCCGTTGGCATCGATATCGAAGGTCACTTCGATCTGAGGGACACCTCGAGGCGCAGGCGGCAGGTCAACCAGCTGAAACTTACCCAGTGTCTTGTTGAACTGAGCCATCTCGCGCTCGCCCTGGAGTACATGGATTTCAACCGATGGCTGACTGTCGTCGGCGGTGGTGAAGACCTCGGTACGTTTAGTAGGGATCGTGGTGTTTCGTTCGATCAGGGTGGTCATGACACCACCCTTGGTCTCAATGCCAAGTGACAGTGGCGTGACGTCGAGCAAAAGCACGTCGGTGACTTCGCCTTTAAGCACACCAGCCTGAACGGCAGCGCCGATCGCTACTACTTCGTCGGGGTTCACACCCTTGTGCGGATCGTTGCCCGTGAGCTCCTTGACTAGTTCGCTCACTGCTGGCATACGGGTTGAGCCACCCACCAAGATGACATGTTCGATGTCGCCCATTACTAGGCCCGCATCCTTGATCGCACTCTCGAATGGGCTGCGGGTGCGGTCGAGCAAGTCGCTGGTCATCTCTTGGAACTTTGACCGGCTCAGTGTGTAATCAAGGTGGAGCGGGCCCGAGTCGGTAGCGGTGATGAACGGCAGGTTGATTTGCGTCTCTTGTTTCACCGAAAGTTCGATCTTGGCGTTTTCAGCGGCTTCCTTAAGGCGCTGCATAGCCATGCTGTCACCTGACAGGTCAACACCATGGTCGTTCTTGAACGAGGTCGCCATCCACTCAATAACCGCTTCGTCCCAATCGTCGCCACCAAGTTTGGTGTCGCCGCTGGTTGACTTCACTTCGAATACACCATCGCCGATTTCGAGCACCGAAACGTCGAACGTGCCGCCACCAAGGTCGAAAACCAACACGGTCTGGTCGGTGTCCTTGTCAAGACCGTAAGCCAGCGCAGCTGCAGTTGGTTCGTTGATAATGCGCAGGACTTCGAGACCGGCGATCTGGCCGGCTTCTTTGGTGGCAGTGCGCTGGGCATCATCGAAATATGCCGGCACAGTAATAACTGCTTGGGTGACAGCTTCGCCCAGGTAGGCCTCGGCATCACGCTTGAGCTTCTGCAACGTACGAGCAGAGACTTCTTGAGGGGTGTAGTCCTTGCCATCGATATCGATGGTCCAACCGCTACCCATATGGCGCTTGACCGAACGCAGCGTGCGGTCGGGGTTGGTGATTGCCTGGCGCTTTGCGACCTCGCCCATCAGAACTTCGCCACTCTTGGCGAATGCAACAACCGACGGGGTGGTGCGAGCGCCCTCGGCGTTCGCGATGACGACAGGGTCGCCACCTTCGAGGACAGCAACTACTGAGTTGGTGGTTCCGAGGTCAATACCGACCGCTTTAGCCATGATGTGTTTCTCCTGCGTACTCAACGCTGTATTACTCATCACCGTGTTATCTGTTGACTACCACGGTGTTGAGCGTGTGGTGGGGTTTCGATTGGGTACATCCACGCCGTCAAACGCCAAGGGTGGCGGTCAGATGTGCTGTGGAGCGTACGTGACGAAACGGTGCAACCAACGACCCCTATGGTGCATTCCAAGAAAACTTGACAATCTCAATTTAGGGTCAATTTTGACACGATCCCCGTGGCCCAAAATCTCTCAGTTCTTTCGATCACTCACCTTGTTGTCGGTCCCTCGGCGCCAGACTTTGCAACGTTCAACAACCACCACCAGCCTGATAACAGACCGGCTTCCAAACCTCTCGTGACAGTTGGGTGCCGAGATAGAAGGCACAACACAGTAGAGTCGTGCCCACCATGGCAACTGTTACTGAAGACGTGGTTGAAACCAGCGCGGGCGACAAGCGCGGTATTCGACCAAACCACATAATCATTGGCCTCTGGACTGGCGTGGCCGTGATCACGGCAGTGTCGGGCATCGCGGCAGCGGTGTTCGAGTTCCATCACGAAGAGGGCGCGCAGACCCGTGAGGTGTTTGGGAATATTCCAAACCCGATAAAGGCCATGTTCTATGCCTTGATCCCCACGCTGTTGATCTACGTCGGCTTCCAGTTGTCATTCCGGGTCAAGAACTGGCAGCGAGGCGCTCCCGAGAACCGCAAGACAACCAAAAAGAACGTCAAACAGCGCTTGGCCGACATGCGGGCCGGCCTGTACATGCAGACACTCATGCGTGATCCCATCGCCGAAATCA
>Ga0209631_10003303_pt1 | contig 18685 bp, 14 predicted proteins | sample COG_08_FD_184752 | JGI IMG/M metagenome (GOLD analysis project Ga0209631, IMG submission 184752) | Pelagic Microbial community sample from North Sea - COGITO 998_met_08 (SPAdes) (version 2) | ecosystem: Environmental > Aquatic > Marine > Neritic zone/Coastal water | place: Helgoland, sampling...
AGCAGCAGAGGAAGCACCTGCGGTTGAAGCAGCAGCAGAGGAAGCACCTGCGGTCGAAGCAGCAGCAGAGGAAGCACCTGCAGTTGAATCAGCAGGAGAGGAAGCACCTGCTCCTGACGAGACCTCTGAAGAAGACGAGAAGAAGGATTAATCCATCCGAATTTGCTCATCTCATTCGATGATACTGAAAACGGGAAGCATAGCGCTTCCCGTTTTTGTTTTCAAAAGGTATTTGTTTTCACAATGAGGCAGTTTAGATGATGAAAAATCACCGTCTTTTTTTATCTGACGCTCAATGCCTGAATTTATCTTTGTTGCATGACTCTAGTATCTACACCGAAAGTTCCTGCCGTCATTCTTTTGGCGGATGGCACGCGATTTGAAGGCAAAGCCATTGGCGCAATCGGCACGACATCGGGAGAGATCGCATTCAATACAGGAATGTATGGCTACCAAGAAATTTTTACAGACCCCAGCTATCACCGACAGATTCTGGTGATGGCTACGGCTCACGTGGGTAACTATGGAGTGCACGGAGAGGAGGTTGAGTCCGATCGCGTGCAGATTTCTGGTTTGGTCACGAAAAATTTCTCATCCATTGCCAGTCGAGTAGGAGGCAACGGTGCGTTACAGGAATACTTGGATCGAGACGGTGTAGTCGGAATTTGCGAGGTTGATACCCGCGCATTGGTTCGTCACATCCGTGAGCAGGGGGCAATGAACGCCATCATTTGCAGTGATGGAACGGACGAGGCAGAATTGAGAAAGCAATTGGCCAATGTGCCATCGATGGAGGGATTGGAGTTGAGCAGCGAGGTAACGTGCAGTGAACCATACGAGGTCGCACCATCGATTGAGAACGACAAAGGGTTGACTGTTGCACTCCTTGACTTAGGCGTGAAAAAGAATATCATACGCTGTTTAACCCAACGCGGTTGCCGAGTTCACGTATTTCCGATGAATACATCGCTCGAAGCGATAACCGACATCAAACCTGACGGTATCATGCTTTCGAATGGCCCTGGCGATCCAGGTGCTATGACTGAAACCATTGCATTGGTCAAGGCTTTGGTCGAAACTGGACGGTGCATGTTTGGTATTTGCTTGGGGCACCAGGTCCTCGCATTGAGTCAAGGGTTGAAGACCGTAAAAATGTTTAATGGCCACCGCGGGGTGAATCATCCAATCAAAAACTTGATTTCTGGCAAGGCTGAAATAACCTCCCAAAATCACGGGTTCGTAGTTGATCGAGAGTCGTTGGATCGGCATCCTGGAATCGAATTAACACACATCCATCTCAACGATGACACGGTGGCAGGAATTGCGTTGAATGACCGACCGGTGTTTTCTGTTCAATACCATCCGGAAGCATCTGCTGGGCCGCATGATAGCCGGTATTTGTTCGATCAGTTCGTTGCGAACATGGAACGTGCGGTCGTCCCCGTTTGATTCAGTACCTTCGCGCCGGTTTCGACCTGAATTTGGAAATGAACCAAATTCCTGCGCCCATGTGCGTTTTTAAAATGAAAACATTGAGATGAGTTACATTGATCAAATTCAAGCCCGTCAAATCTTAGATTCTCGCGGCAATCCTACCATCGAAGTAGATCTAGTCACGGGTGATGGTTGCATGGGGAGAGCGGCAGTTCCTTCCGGAGCTTCTACGGGAGTTCACGAAGCGGTGGAGTTGCGTGATGGAGGAGAAGAGTGGATGGGCAAAGGCGTGAGCGAAGCAGTCGCCAACGTCAATGATGTGCTGGCTGATGAGCTCATGGGCATGGACGTATTTGACCAACGTGCAATTGACCAAGCCATGATTGACTTGGACGGAACTTCTAACAAAGGAAAGATTGGTGCCAATGCGATTTTAGGTGTTTCTCTTGCGGCAGCACATGCAGCGGCTGAATGCGCAGGGCAGCCCTTGTACCGGTATGTTGGAGGTGTCAATGCTCATACGTTGCCGGTACCGATGATGAACATTCTGAATGGCGGATCCCACGCTGACAACAAAATTGACATTCAGGAATTTATGATCATGCCCGTTGGAGCGGAAACTTTTTCCGATGGATTGCGAATGGGTACGGAAGTGTTTCACACCCTGAAAAGTGTTTTGAAGGAGCGCGGCCATGCGACCAATGTTGGCGATGAGGGAGGGTTTGCACCCAATTTGGGATCCAACCAAGAAGCCATTGAAGTGGTGATTGAAGCGATTGAAAAAGCGGGTTACCGACCAGGTGATGATTTGCTGATTTCCTTGGATGCGGCAGCTTCTGAATTTTACCATGCAGAATCGAATCAATACGTCTTCGAATCAACGGGTGATCGAATGACTGGCGCTGAATTGGTTGATTTCTGGAAAGGATGGGCGGACAAGTACCCCATTGTGAGCATTGAAGATGGCTTGGCCGAGGATGATTGGGATGCTTGGAAACTGATGACGGATAAAATGGGCGATCAAGTGCAATTGGTGGGAGACGATTTGTTTGTTACCAACACCCATCGTTTGGCGCGAGGAATTGAGAACAACATCGCGAACTCAATTTTGGTAAAAGTGAACCAAATTGGAACGCTGACTGAAACGATCGACGCCGTGAGCATGGCCCACCGCAATCATTACACCAGCGTAATGAGCCATCGCAGCGGTGAAACGGAGGATACGACAATCGCAGATTTAGCAGTCGCATTGAATACGGGTCAGATTAAGACGGGCTCCGCAAGCCGATCAGACCGGGTGGCCAAGTACAATCAGTTGCTTCGGATTGAAGAGGAACTGGGGTCAGCGGCTATCTACCGTGGAAATGCATTCCGCGGATAAAGCGAACGGTACAATTTCGCTCGACTTATTGGCCTTCTTGGAAGGACTTCGTAAACGGCACCGGGTCTATTTGTCCCGGTGTCTGTTGCAATAGTCCATAGATCCGGAATTCCGTGCGATCGTTTTCAGCATGGTTATAGGATGCACATGGTTGTCCGGGAAGGCATTTATTTCGCAATTCATCGATTCCTTTTCCGACACTGATGAGTTGTTTGGAGGATACGCCAACCTTGAGCAGGAACGATTCAATTTCGATGGCCCGATTTTTAGAAATTCGGTTGTTTGGCTGATCAAATAAATCCCAATTGGATGCATCTTCATGGCAACGAATTTCAAGAAAAACATCGGGGTTAAGCTTCAAGAAATCTGCCAAGTCGTATAGGACAAATTGGGATTTGCGATCCAGGGCATTGGAGGGGTTCCAGTCGATTCCTGCCAGTTCAAATGGGGTTCCTCCCATCCATTTGACAGAAAACCGCTCGTCGTTCAGGGTTTTGATTTTGGCCAATTGTACGTCCCAAATAGGCTCGGCAGTTTCGGTGGTACGAACCGTGCGTTCTGTAATGTATCCGGGCAATTCACAGATGACGGAATAAGCTCGATTGGACGGGAGATCCAATTGGAGGGTTCCATCAAGTTCAGTTCGGGTCTGCCAAGCAGATCCATCCCGCATGTCAATCCATCGAATGGGCACCCTTGGAAGGGCAAGACCCGTAGAGTAATCTGTGATTTGAATCGAAAATGGTACAGTGGACTCGGTCGCCTCTACACGAAAGATTTCATCAACTCCGGAGCGGTTGGAACAGACAAACCCGTGGATGTCATCGGATTCCATGACGAGACCAAAATCGTCTGCCATGCTGTTGATCGGAAAGTTGAGCCGGACCGGTGCAGTCCAAGCGTCGCCATCTCTCCAGTGACGGGTTTCGGGCAGAACCTCCGTGTCAATTTCGGTCCAAAATACGTCCAGTCCCCCCAGTGTAGGGTGGCCGTCGGATGCAAAATACAAGCGTCCGTTGCTGTCAAAGGCGGGGAATACATCGTCTCCAGGTGAATTCACCTCCGGTCCCAAATTGAGCGGCTCTTCCCAAAACGTTCCGTTGCGTTCAGAAACCCATAGGTCCATTCCACCCTGTGCTTCAGGCGACGGAAGATCGGTGGAGAAGTACATGCGTTTTCCATCCTGCGAAAAAGTTGGATGGGCGAAGACATAGCCCTTTTCCACAAATGGAAACGGTCGAGCCTCCCCCCAATCTCCCGAGGCTAGTCTTTGGGCCACCATGAGTTGGTAACCACCTTCCTGAGCATCGCCGAACCAGCCAATGCCATTGGCGGTTTTTTTGGAGTAGGCAATGGCTTTTGCATCGGGTGAAAGGCAGACCATGCCGTCGTGTTCCGGCAAATCCCAGGCTACGACATCCCGTGCTTTCATGGTGTGCATCTGACCCGGTTTGAGGTCCAGCGCCCACATTTGATTCCGATCCAGTCGAGCTTTGTGATCTACCTGTCCCCAACGAAAGGGTTCACTTGAAAAGTACAATTTATCTCCCGTGATGTGAGGAGCTGAGGTCGTTTCCAATCCCGGAAATCTCAATGCGCTGATTTCCCAGTGCCTGTCGTCTTCGGTTACGTGAAGTTGATTTGCGCATTGGCTCCAAATCTTTTGGACGTATTCGGGGGTTGATTCACTGGCCATAAGGGATTCCAGAGCATCAGCAGCTTCCGCATACTTCTTCTGATTCATCATGCACTTGGCCCAATTGACTTGGTCTTCCACGGTCAAAGCAGTGCGGTAACTCAATTCCTCATATGTCTTTTCTGCGGCGACATAATCGACCATCAACATTTGGGTTTTGCCCAATAGGCGCCAGCTCATGGTATCATTCGGCCATTGAGCCAATGCTTTTTGGAAACCATCAGCAGCATCAGCGTAGCGCTCACGCTCGTACATGCGCAATCCTTTCCAGAAAAAACGAGAGCCGCAAGAATTGAGCAGCAAGAGAGCAGAAAGGGCTAATGCAGGTCCGGTGAAGAATCGAGTCGACCGAAGAATGTTCATGGCGTCAAAGCTTTTTGGATTCCGGTATGTGGAACCTCTTCAAGCAATGATAGCCGATTTGTTGAGGAGGTTTACGACGCTTCAGAGGCGTCTTTCCACAATGCAAGGTGGGATAATGCGATTCCTGCAGCAACGGAAACGTTCAAGCTCCCGGTTTTTCCAACCATTGGTAAACGCAGTTGTACCGGACAATTGCGCTCGACTCCGGGCGAGATTCCGGTCTCTTCGTCACCCATGACGAGACAAACGGGCCCCGAAACCGGAGTCTGATGAAACGAAGTCTCAGCCTGTTCACTCAATGCGACAGCCGTGATTCCGTTGGCGGCCAAGTCTTGAAGTGCCTTTGCCATATCAGGGACGCGGGCTACAGGAATCCTCAGGAGGGCACCCGAAGAAGATTTGATCGCATCCTCCTGAATGGGGGCTACGCCAAAAGAGGGGATGATGAGTGCGGTGGCACCAAAGCACTCCGCGCTTCGTGCAATGGCACCAATGTTTCGGACGTCGGTCACTCCGTCCAACGCCAAAAAGAACGGTGACTCTCCTGCCTCATAAGTCTGGGCTACCAACTCATCCAATGGGTGGTAGACAATGGGAGAAAGAAAAGCGACAATGCCCTGGTGGTTCTTGACCGTAATGCGATGGAGTTTTTCTTTTGGAACACGTTGAACCGGTATGTTCAGCCGCTTCAGTTGGCTGAGCAATGCAGAGGTGCGTTCGCCTTTTTCGTCTCGTTGAATGAGGACCCGTTGAAATTCTTTTCCCGCCTCCAACGCTTCTTGCACCGGATGCCATCCCATCACGTAGCTCCCTTTCGGCGGACGTTTCGGACCGGTATACGGAGGTTTTTTACCTCCTCTGTCCGAATCCGAATTGAATGAATTTTCGGAGCGAGAGGAGCGGGGAGAGGGAGGGAGATCAAATGGCATGGTAAGCGAGAATCAGTTGGCCAAAGGTACCGGCAAATCAGTCTGGTTTGATTCGTCCGTTGCGCCAATTGGTGACCATGCGGTCCCATGGCGGCCTAAATTGGATGGATCGATTGAGTACATAGAAGTTCTCATCCCACGGATGTTCGACATGCAAAAAGCGGAATGTAATGGCATTGGCAGATCCTTCTTCGCCGTAGATCCACCACTCACTGTCGATTGTGCTGCGAACTTTATCGGGAATTCCAAAAACAATGTGGACCATTCCACGGTCGGTTCGCCATCCTGGGTGGATTCCGCTAAAGTACCGATTGGCCTCCTCAACGCGACCATAGTATGTCTTAATCAATTCCGCTGAAGCTCCTTTTTCATTGCCGCAACTCAACCAAAATGCATCCAGGGAAGCTTTGGGGTCGGATGCATTCCTCATCCGGTCAAATTCGGCACGAGTCGTGATGTAGCGACTGGATTGAATCATGAGGTTCAAATCCCGGACGAGTGGATGGTCAGCGGGCATCCCGTGCACGCGATGTGCTACGCGAAGCTTGTTGAGTGTGGTTGGTTGTCCGACTGCGTTGATGCCAGGTTGGACGATGTATCCGTTCCATCCTGACTCGTCGGTTAGCCATTCAGATAGAATCGCAGGTTGAAGGGTGTCTGATTTGTCTCGGCTGCTGGAAAACGGCGGAGAGGGCATGGATGCGGGAACCGCTGCGCTTGCATGCTGCCATCGCGTATTGGAAAGGCTGGAGAAATAAAGGGTGTCACCGATGATCGCCTGGCCTCTGTCAACGGGCCATCCGTCGCTGTGAAAAGGGGTCCGTGGAACACCAGGCTGCGGAAGGGGGACCTTCCAGGAGGTTGAGGTATTTCGATGCAAGTCCTCCATCTGCATCGGCACTAAATTGGTGCTTTGGTTCCAGTTTACAGCGAAATCAGCCAAGGCCACACGCCAGACCCGACGGTCCATGGGTGGGGCAAAATCGACCAAGGTATCGCGCCAAGTCACCTCAAAAGTGCCCGCGTTGAGTCGCATGTGCGCGGTAAAGGGTGACTGGGGAGAATTTCTCAAAAACAATCCTTCCTCTCGGCTCCACTCGAGAAAGATCTCGACCGAATCAATGCCCAAAGGAAGCACGGCACACTTGGGATGAATAATATTCGCCTCGAAGTCATAGGGACGCTGGTTCGCCTTTCCTGCAAGGGGACCGGAGCCACCGCAGCCTGCGCAGATGAGCACGACCGCTGCTCCAAAGATTGAAGCCGCTTTATTCATTGGATGGCTCGACTGGTTCGGGTTCAGAGTCCAAGGAAGATTCGATCAGGAAGTCTTCAGAAATTTTTGTTTTGACGTGCACACCGAGCTCCCGCATTTGTTCCGCCTGATAAATGGCTCCTTGCCTTCCTTGCAATTTGGTCAGCGCATCATCATACGAGGATTGAGCTTGCCCGAGTCGGGTTTTGATTTTGCCAAATTCTTCCAGAAAGAGGTTGATTTGGTGGTACAATTTACTCCCGCGCTCTGCAATTTTTTGGATGTTCGCTTTTTGCTCCTCTTGTTGCCAAACGTAACTAATCGTGCGAAGTGTCGCGATCAGTGTGCTTGTAGAAACCAGCAGTACATTTTTTCGCAAAGCCTCTTCTTGCAACGACAAAAGATGAGTTCCTAGGGCAACCCAGGAGGCCTCGACGGGCATGAACATCAGGGTGTAGTCGGTGCTCTTTCCATAAAGCTGAGCGTAATTTTTATTGCTCAACTCTTTGATGTGAGAACTCACGCTGCCCGCGTGAAGACTTCTTTCTCGTTCTACTTCTTTGGGGTCATCAGATTGAGTCATGCGCTCATACGCTGTAATGCTCACTTTACTATCGATGACAAGCACTTTGTCGTCGGGGAGGTAAATGAGGAAGTCCGGGCGGAAGAGGCGACCCTCCTCATCGCGTTGAGTGGATTGCTTTGAAAAGTGAATGCCTTCAACAAGTCCAACCTGTTCGAGGATGCGTTCGAGCTGATATTCACCCCAATCCCCTTGAACCTTGCTTTCACCTTTGAGCGCATTGGTCAGATGCTTCGCCTCAGTTTGAAGGGTTTGGTTCAAGGCAAAAAGCTTCTCAAGTTCTTTGTCCAATTGCCCCAGTTGCTCGCGTTCATCGCCGTAGAATTTATTCATCTGATTCTGGAGCTCGACGAACTTGTCTTGGATGGGTTTGACTACGGCGGACAGGGTCTCTTTGCCCCCTTCTGCCAGATGCTGCTGATGGCGCTTTGCGTTTTCTTCGATGATGTTACGGGCCAACAGGTCAAACTCTTGGGTCATCTCTCGCCGGCGATTTTCTTCTTCTTGTGAGTAATATTCGAATTTCTGTTCAGCCTTGCTTTTATCCGCTATGGCAGCTTGCAAATCACTCCGCACATCACTAAGCTCCTCTCGAGCCCGCGTCAGATCTGCTTCCATCTGATCGCGCTCAAATTGAGTTCGTTCAAGGTCCAGGTCCGTGGAAGCGGAGCCACGTCCCGTTTTGCTCAGTTGCCGGGCAAGCCAGAAAATTCCAGCTGCGAGTGCTGCGAGGATTAAAAACAGGATGGTGATAAGTTGTGAAGACTGCATGCGCAAAATATACATCTAAACGTAACCTTCGTCACGCTACTTCCGTACGGATACCAGAACTTTTAACAACCGCAACATGCAACGGTTTTTTCAATATACCATAGGGCTGATTTTAGCAGCTTCCCTTTTAGCTTCTTGTGCGACAAGTTATTCCGCTTGTTCCGCATACGCTGAAGTGGAAGTGTGCGACTGATCAAAGCCAATTGAACGCAATGATCTTTTGCGTGTCCGGGTGCAACGAGCGTGCCACGGGACACGCCTTTGTCGTGCGCTCAAGTATGGTTTTCTGCTGATCTGTAGCGCCGGGAATACGGAGGTCCAGTTGGATTTCAATTTTTGCAATCCGACGAGGGTTTGAAGCCATGGATTTCCAGACTTTTGCGCTCATTTCAATCGGGTCAAGCCCCATGTCGCGTGCTTTGATTCCCATGATGGTCATGACGCAGCTGCAAAGAGCGGAGCTCACCAAGTCGGTGGGTGAAAAGGCCTCGCCATTTCCTTGGTTGTCAATGGGTGCGTCCGTGATGACTTCAGAGTTCGATCGCGTGTGCGTCATGCGTGTGCGCAGGTTTCCCTCGTAGACGGAACGATAGTCAGGTGAAGTGTTATTCATGGGGGGGCATTCTTAAGAGTTGCAAAGGTGCATTTCAATTCCACCTTTCCGCGCTAAATTTGAACAATGTTGTCCTCAAGATTCTCACAAAACGGGTTGGGCCTCGGAGCCTTGTTGTTCTGCCTGTTCTTCTGTGCGTCTGCAAGTTGGGGTCAATCTGAAGGGGACCTATTGACGGGCGATCAAGCCGTGTATCGAGATGGAAAAGTGGACGTCCCGCTGACCGACGATGTTCATTTCGGGGTGTTATTCCACACGCAAGGGGTGGGGGTGACTCTCCGGCGGGGGTTTTACCAGCATGCATTTAAAGTCCGAAGCTTTGGCGCAGATTTCGCGTTTTTCAAGCATCCCAAAGAAATTAAAACATCCAATCCCGTCTATGACAACGGCCGGCCGTATGTCTACGGAAAACAGAATACGCTGCAGGTTTTACGTTTTTGGTTTGGAAGCCATTCACTCAAAACAGAAAAGCTCAGGAAAGATGCGGCAAGGTTCAGCACGGCCTGGAAAGTAGGCGCTTCGCTTGGCATATTGAAGCCTGTCTACCTCGAAATTGGTTATCCGGACATCCCGTATGATTACGTGGCTACTGAGCGTTACAATTCATTGGAACACTATTCAGATAACATTTATGGCCAGGGGCCTTGGAGCAGTGGCTTGGATGAGTTGAGTGTGACACCGGGTGTGCACGCCAGCTATGCCTTGGACTTCGAGTACGGCAACGAGCGATTCATGCCCAAAACATTAACAGCGGGCATTGCTGCGGATGCTTTTTTAACTGCACCTGAGATATTTGCAGACCGATTTGAACAGAACAACCGCCTGTTTGTCACATTGTTTGCGACGTTTGAAATTGGACGAAATTGGACCCGCTGAACCGGAAGACAGAGATGACTACGCCTACCAACCCCCCACCGAATTCCACACCTCAGCGCGTGCCAAAGCCGAAATGGCTGCGGGTTAAGCTGCCAACTGGACAGGCGTATAAGGAGGTCCGCGATATCGTGTCCGAGCATAAGTTGCACACGATTTGCGAGAGTGGCCACTGCCCAAACATGGGGGAGTGCTGGGGAGCGGGAACCGCGACCTTCATGATTCTTGGGAATATTTGTACGCGGTCATGCGGATTTTGCAATGTTGCGACGGGCAAGCCTTTGGAGGTGGATGCATTTGAGCCAGGGCGCGTAGCGCAGTCCGTGAAACTCATGAAGGTCAAGCACGCGGTTTTGACTTCGGTGGACCGCGATGATTTGCCCGATGGAGGCAGTGAAATTTGGGCTCAAACGGTTCGGGCTATCCGGCACCAAAGTCCAGAAACGACCCTTGAAACCCTGATTCCGGATTTTGCCGGAAAATGGGAAAACCTCGCACGGATCATTCAAGTGGCGCCAGAGATTGTCTCGCACAACTTGGAAACCGTCCGGAGATTGACCAAAGAAGTGCGCATCCAGGCCAAATACGACCGCAGCCTCGAAGTGCTGCGACGCCTGCGCCAAGGCGGAATGAAAACGAAGTCAGGAGTCATGCTCGGCTTGGGTGAAACGTTCGACGAGGTTGTCGAAACGATGGATGATTTGCGCAGTGTGGATTGCCAGGTATTGACCCTGGGCCAATACCTCCAGCCAACCCCCAAACATTTGCCGGTTGCTGAGTTTATTCACCCTGATGTATTCTCGGAATTGAAAGAAATCGGATTGCAAAAAGGGTTCCGTTTTGTCGAAAGTGGACCGCTCGTTCGCTCCAGCTATCATGCTGAAAAACACCTTTTTTAAGGCGATAAAAGTTGTCCAATCCGAATTGCTCATTGCAACTCTAGCGCGGTTTTCCGCTGCTTATCCCCCTGAGATGTTATTTGACGTTGAAGTCTTGAACACAAATGCTTGGTGAGCGCTTGCTTTGTTGTAACTTTCGAATTCCAGATTGATAAAATTCAGACCATGCAATTGAAATCTCTTTTTGTTGCTTCAGCAACAGTTGCCCTCGCCCTGGTAGGCTGGCAAATCAGTACGAATGTTTCCACTGGTGCGGATGCAGAGGCTGCAGTTTATGCCCCTCGAGTCCAAGCCGATCAAGCCCAATCGCCTGAGGGTGCATGGGAGGTCCAAAAAATGCTTCGCGGTGACATTGAGACAGGCGAAGTGAATGAAAGTGGTTTGCGTGACCTGCGCAACGAAGTCGTGCGGTTCGCAGCAAATCAAGCAATCGACGGCCGTTCAACAGAGCATTATTGGAATGAAATGGGCCCTGACAACATCGGAGGCCGCGTGCGCGCCATTGCTGCCGTGATTCCCGAGGACGGCAGTGAAGAGTCTGTGCTCTATGCTGGATCTGTTTCCGGAGGTCTTTGGAAAAGTGACAATGGAGGAAACGATTGGAATCAAATGTTTGGATTGGACCAAATGATGGTGGGTTCGATTGGTGTGACCAAGGGTGGTCATGTTTATGTCGGGTCTGGTTCGTTGTTTGAAGGTGGAGGTGGAGAAGGAGGGAGTTCTTTCCGTGGCCGTGGAATTTATTGGTCCGCTGACGGTGAGAATTTCGAACTTGTCGAAGGGACTGACCCAGGAGCGTTTGGGTCAGGTAATTTTTCAGCAGTAGATGCCATGGTGGCTGATCCCAATGATGACAACCGGGTGTGGTTTGGATCGAACGCAGGTTTTGGATTCATCGAAGACGGAGTTATGACCATGAGTCCTAGCGGTGACATCAACGGGGCTGTATCGGATTTAGCGATTGCTCCGGATGGTTCATACATGCTCATTGGCATGAACAACTGCCGTGTATTCTTGAGTGAAGGTTCAGATTTCACATCGTTCAATACTGTATCAGGTTCAAACAATGACGATACGGTTTTGCCACAAAGTGGCAACGGACGTGTTCGGGTCGACATTTCACTGGATGATCCAAATCATGCATTTGCAGTTTTTGCAACGAGCGGAGGTTCGTTTGGAGGTCTGTATCACACAGGAAATGCCGGGGAAACTTGGTCGAATGTTTGGCCCAACGACATTTTGGAGGCAACACCGCTTCCGAGGAACCAAGGTATTTATGATTTAGCCCTCGGCATCGCCCAAGGCCAGCCTGATTTGGCTTATGTCGGTGGAATCGAACTGTGGCGTTCAGGCCCAAACCAACAAGCGGAATTGGCCGCCTATTCGTTTGATTTCGCAGGCACAACGATCGACGTTCACGCGGACATTCATGAGGTGATCTTCACTCCATACGGGAACATGTACGTAGCCGGTGACGGCGGTATCTATAAGAGCGTCGACGGAGGTCAAAATTACGTTGATATCAACCGTGATTTATCGGTGACACAGTTCTATGGTATGGACCACAGCGCGCGAAGCGCTGTTTTGGGAGGAACACAGGATAACGGCTCGTTATTCATTCCTGCCAACGGATACTTCCTGAGCGACCAAGAAGCATTTGAAGTGCAAGGGGGTGACGGCTTCGATTGTTCGATTTCGCAGGTGACCGAGGCAGATGGCTACAGTTATGCCTGGTACGCGACCTCACAAAACGGAGGCTTGTCCCGTGGAACGGTAGCGCCAGGAGAAGGGAACAATTACGGTGATTTCTGGGATGAAAACATCATTGAATTGGCGAATGACATGGGTGAAATTGGTCAGTTCTATTCTGTGGTACGGCTGTACGAAAACACAGATGACCCCGACTCGGAAAGGAACATCATCCTGGTCAACCCATACGGGGAAACGGTCACGGACAGCACATTCACCTTGTCGACGTCCAATCAAAACCTCGATTTTGATTACACATTGCCCGAAGGCACAGAACTTCCCTACTTCGATGAATTGATTCGACCTGAGCGGTTACTCGATGAGCCTTTGGCAGAGGACCCAGATTATTTCTGGTTGGACCCGCAGCCAGCTGTCGAGCAACTCGATTGCACAACGGATAGCGTCGTGATAGGCGTAGAATCGGTTATCACTGATATAACGCCTGTTCTCGATTCTTTGTACGTGGAGGAATGGGACGAGTGGGTGTACAATACGGTGGGATATGATACAACGTACGTTGATGTCGATGTCTATGAGGTAACGGAAACATGCGACACGATGTACTTCCATGCTTCCGATACGTTGACGGAAGTCGCGGGTCGATTGGAGGTTCGCGATCCATACACCACCATGACGATTGCCGGTTTTAACGGCGGCAACGGGATTTGGATGACACGGGATGGTTTGAACTTCAATACCACACCGTCTTGGATTCGTTTGGACAACGCGCCAGCTGGAACAGGAACAAAAGCCGTGGAGTTCACAGTCAACATTGAGCCTGAAGCAGGCAATCATATGTTCGTAAGCGGATGGGACGGGAAATTGTTCCGATTCGATGGCATGGAGTCCATTCATACCCAAGACGATGTCCCCGCAAACATGCGCAAGCAGATTCAAACAGTGGGAGCGGCAATTACCGGAATTTCGGTTGACCCGAACAATCCCAATCACGTTGTCATCACGGTTGGTGGATACGGAACGGTCTCATCGGGCAAGGTTCAAGAAACATTTAACGCATTGGACGAAGATGTGGATTGGACCAACATTTGGAATGTTGATGGGTTGGAGAAGATGCCTTGTTATGATGTGATCATCGATGCAATGGATCCATCGGGAGAAACAATCCTGATCGGAACAGAGTACGGCATTTTTGCAACTGACAACGGCGGAGACGAGTGGGTCATGTCCAACCAAAACATGGCCTCTGCAGCGAACCAGCCTACGGCACCCGTTTTCGATTTGAAACAGCAATGGAGAGGAGCTTCTCCTTGGATCAACCCTTCCAACCAAGGAGCGATTTATGCTGCCACCCACGGTCGCGGAATTTTCCGGTCAGACTTGTTCTTGGGTGTTGAAGATCTCGATTCGGACGATGAGGCTCAGGCAAGAGGCTTGCTTGTGTATCCCAATCCTGTGACGGATGCCAGCTTTACGTTGCAGTCTGATGCGATGAAGGGCGACTTCCAATTGCAAGTATTCGACCTCACAGGCCGGTTGAATGTGAATCAGGCCATCCGAGGTTACGTCGGTGGTCCATTGACCGTGGATGCGTCGAACCTGCCGAATGGTCAGTACATCGTACGATTGGTCAACGGTCAATTCCAAGAGACGGCCAAATTACTGGTCCGTCACTGATTGCATGTGGCCTAGAGATGTCGCTGCCATAGCTTTATTGGCTGCAGCCTCATTGAAAACAAAGAATCCCCGGTCTCGCAATGGCCGGGGATTTTTGTTGGTTTGAAGATGGAAGTCCGACGAATCGAATATCTGCTTTTTAGCTTTTACCGAGGTACAATAATTCAACCTGGCCGCCTTCGATTTTAGCCGCAGTGAAGTGCTGGATCCAATCGCCTAGATTGATGTACCTCGCTGATGGTTTTTGGGCCTCTAAGTGAGGTACTTCCAGATCGAGGGGCAGATGACGATGGCCAAAGATGAAGCAGTCCAAGGGTTGTTCTGACAAGACTTCTCGGCAATGATGCCATAGCCACTCGTTTTCTGGTGATTCGAAAACGATGTCCTCTTTGCCTCCATTGGCGCGGCTGTTTTGTGAAAGGCGTGAAGCCAAGGCTACTCCTACATCGGGATGCACCCATTTGTAAGCCCATTGCAGAAGCGGGGAAGTGAATATCTTTTTGAGGCGTTTATAACCATAATCGCCTGGCCCCAAGCCATCGCCATGCCCGATCATGCAGCGCAGACCGTCGTATTCTCTGATGACCGGCTCACGATGGACTTCGACGCCTAGCTCGTTTTCGAGGTAACCAAACGTCCACATATCATGGTTTCCAGTATGGTAATGGATGGGAATTCCTGAATCTGCTATGCGGGCTATGGCACCCAAAAGTCGCACGCCGCCTTTCGGAACGGCGCTTCGGTATTCGTACCAAAAGTCGAAAATGTCGCCCACCAAATGAATCTCTGTCGCAGCGCCATTGATGGCATGGCCTTGACCACTGGCGGAATCTTCCAGCCATTTGATAAAGCGCAATTCTCGCAATCGGCTTTCCGCAGGATTGGGGACACCCAGGTGCAGGTCAGAGGCGAGATGGACGCGGTTCAAATGGGGAGTTTCAATGATGAATGAAGCAATTATGAGGCAATTACCGGAGCAATTCGTCCAGTTTTGCGGACAGGGCAGGACCGCGCAAATGCGTCGCGGCGATGATGCCGTTTTGATCTACAAGGACTGCATGGGGAATGCTGCTTACCCCGTAGGAGCGAGCTGCGGCATTCTTCCAGCCGTTCAAATCACTCACATGGTAGGGCCAGACCAAACCATCCTGTTCAATGGCAGCCTTCCAACGGGCAGCATCTTGATCCAAGGACACCGAAAACACTTCGAATCCATCTTTCTGGTATGCCTCATAAGCTCTGACCACATTGGGGTTTTCCCGTCGACAAGGACCGCACCAGGAGGCCCAGAAGTCAATGAGGACAACTTTGCCTCGCAAATCACTGAGGCGATGTTCTTTTCCTTCAGGATCTGCCATGACAATGTCCGGAGCTTCATCACCCACGCCGTATCGAGAGTTTTTGGCCTGTCGCGGTTGATTTGCACCATTCCCTTTTCGCACGACGCGGTCATTTCCGTTTTGGCGCTGAGCATTGTTGCCTTTGGTCGCAATGGTCAACGCTTGGTGAAAGGAACCTTTGCGCAACGACTCTTCCGTCGCTGTCAATATTTCCTTGAATAATTGAGCATTGGAACGTGGCTCCAGGTGTTCAAGTGGGCCAAGCAAAGCCAAGGATCCCGGGTGATTCTCAATGAAATCTTTTGCCCATGTATCGGCTTCGTTTTTCTTCTGCGCAGATTGATCCGAAAGTTCCTGCATCTTATCGCGGTCCTTGGTGCGCTGCATTGTACCGCGGAGCATGCTCAAATTCGTCTGAAGCGGCATGGCCTTGGCATAGTATTCATGCACTTCCGCAGTGGCCTTAGAGCCAGAGATGGTGGCATTGGTAATGAACCCGCCATCTGGAATTTCGGCTTGAATGTGCACGTGCATGGTGCTGTCCATGATGATGACCATTGGGGACATTTTGCCCACCATGAGTTGATAGTAGTCCATCACCATCGGCCGGTCGGGAATGATTTCAAAGTGGCCTTGCATGTCCGAGGTGGTCGTTCCAATTGGGACGAACTTTCCGCTTTGCCCTGCTTTTCCAGGCATCCATTGCCGCAATTCCAAGATTTCGCCCAAGCCTTGGCCTGTGAGCACACCTGAGACAGCATTGCGTGGCCCGTTCGTCTGTGGTCCACAACCCGTGGTGATTCCCATAGCGGCCACTGCAACGATCAGTAAACCCAAGTGGCCTTGTTTCATACGCTTCACAAATTCCTTCATGATTCAAATATCTTGAATTTTTATCGGTTTTGAACGGTGCTTCGGGTATCGTCTTGCAATTGCTTGGCGAGCCATGCTTGGAAGTGAGAGGAATTCGACCATTCCGCCTTCATGGGTTCATATCGAATGGGAACCCCATCCACTCCAGTCTTGGGCAAGCGCATGGCGTCCTTTTCGGTTGTAACAACGGCATGGAGGCGATCTGCTTCAATGATTCTGCTCCAACGTTTGAAGTCAGCCGCAGAAAATGACTTATGGTCTGCAAACGCTTCCCTTCGGACTACTTGAAACCGCTCTGCGAGGCGATCCATAAAGCGTTCCGGCCGAGCGATTCCCGCAACCGCTAAAATACGTTCACGGCGGTCAGGGGATTCTCCGGGATTGCCATTCTTGCAGGGAACATCGTCGGGCCAGGAACGCAGCGGTTCGGATTGCATCCGACTGCCAAAAACGGGCCGATCGTCCGGCAGTCCTCGGGCGAAAGCCTCTCGAATCTGAGTAGAATCATGGCTCAGGCGCGTTACCACGACCGCATCGGCCGTTCTCATGCGGTTTCGCACGTCGCGGAGGCGACCCAGAGGAAGTAACGTGTCCGTATGGACGGGCTGGGTGCTGTCAATGAGCAGTAGACTCAATGTGGGCTTGAGTCGGCGATGTTGTAAGGCATCGTCGCACACCACCCATTTGAGATCAGGATGCCCAGCTTTCATTTGCTGCAATCCCTTCAGTCGATTTTCGCAAACTGCGATAGGTGCATGAGGGAGCTTTCGAGCCAGCATGAGTGGTTCGTCTCCAACCTCTGCAGCGTTTGCATCTCCTTTGACCCAGATGTACCCTCGTGTTTTTCGTCCATATCCTCGGCTCAGGACGCCGACTGTTCCAGTACCCAAAATCGATTCCATATCGCGCACCACACGCTCGGTCATGGGGGTTTTGCCGGTTCCGCCAACCGTCAGGTTGCCAAGAACAAGGGTCGGAATCGCCCCTTCCGTTGAAGGGAGGATTCCAAGGTCGTACAGCGCGTGCCTGCCCATCAGCACAGCTCCATGGAGAGCTGCCAATGGTCCAAGGAGTATCAAGCGTACAAAGCGAGGAATCATGGGATAAAAATACGTGTTGTTCGGGACGTCCCTTACATTTGGTTCATGCAAGATGGACAAATCATGAAGGTTCGGGACATGGTCCACGTGTTGGAGCATTGGGCACCCCCCTCCCTGCAAGAATCGTATGATAATTCTGGACTTTTAGTGGGGGACCTCGATGAAGACGTCACAGGCATAGTGGTTTCCCTGGATTGCACAGAGGAAGTCGTTGCTGAGGCAGTCGGCAAAGGAGCCAATGTGATTGTTTCGCATCATCCAATTGTATTTAAAGGGCTCAAACGTTTTACAGGCCGCACATACGTTGAGCGAACCGTAATGGCCGCTATTCGGCATGGCATTCATTTGTACGCCATTCACACGAACTTGGACAACGTGGCAGACGGCGTGAATAAGCGGCTGGCGGAATTGGTGGGGTGCACCCAGGAATCGCTTCGCATTTTGCGGCCACAAACCAACATACTCAAGCAAGTCGTCGTCTATGTACCCGATGAACATTCCGAAGCGGTGCAAAACGCCATGTTTGGTGCAGGTGCGGGTCGCATTGGTCATTACGATGAATGCGGTTGGTCGGTCGAGGGTCAAGGGACGTTTCGACCCTTAGAAGGCGCCCAGCCTTATGCCGGTCATGTGGGCGTGCGTGAGCAAGCAGGGGAACGTCGCATCGAAGTGGTGGCTGCCCCCGAGAATTTGACCGCAGTGCTCCATGCAATGAAAGCGACTCACCCTTATGAAGAAGTGGCTCATGGTGTTTGGACGTTGGAGAATGCTCATTCGAATGTAGGAAGTGGAATGATTGGAGTTTTACCTCAAGCCACAACCGAAGAAATGTTCTTGGATGACGTCAAGGCGGCCTTGGGATGCGCTGCGTTAAAACACACCAAACTGCTGGGACGTCCGGTTCAGAAAATCGCGGTGTGCGGCGGCTCTGGGAGCTTTCTGTTGAGCGATGCCATCCGATTTGGGGCCGATGTTTTTGTTACCTCGGACTTCAAATACCATGAATTTTTTGATGCAGATGGGCACATCATTGTGGTCGATGTAGGCCATTATGAAAGTGAATGGCAAACAACGGACCTGATTGTCAACCGCCTAAACGAAAAATTCCCTAATTTTGCCGTCCATTTGGCAAAGGCCAATCCGAATCCTATTCACTATCGCTGACCACAACATGGCTAAAAAAACCACCGC
>Ga0209631_10003304_pt1 | contig 18673 bp, 12 predicted proteins | sample COG_08_FD_184752 | JGI IMG/M metagenome (GOLD analysis project Ga0209631, IMG submission 184752) | Pelagic Microbial community sample from North Sea - COGITO 998_met_08 (SPAdes) (version 2) | ecosystem: Environmental > Aquatic > Marine > Neritic zone/Coastal water | place: Helgoland, sampling...
CCGAGTCGGAATCGGCGATTCGAACATTTCTTCGATCGGCGGGCGACGCGGAAACGTCCCTTGAATCGTCCCTTCCCCCGCGCGCCCTCGAGCTCGCTCCCGCCCACCGACCCGCGGCTTTCGCACCGCGCATCGACGACTCCGCGGCGTCTCGCGCGGCGGCGTCCACCCGGGACCTCTCCCCCAGGGCAGCCTCCCTGATGTCCCCGGCGGCTCTGACTTTCCGTACAGACGCGTCCTTAGCCTCGGCCGCCGCCCTCAAGCCCGCCGCGCCCCACTTGGACTTGGCCGCCGCCGCCTTCAGCTCCCGCTCGCGCGCGTGAGATACCTGCGCGTCTCTGGCGCGAGAGACGGCACCCTTGAACGCCCGGGCGACGGTGGCGCCCCGGACGCTGGTGAGTTGTTCGCCGGTATCCGCGAGCCGGTTCTCGAGGACGTCGCACTGCGCACGCAGCCGCTCGCACATCCGAGCGTGCTCCGCGCCGTCGACGAGCGCGGCGAGGAGCTCCGCCTTGACCTGCAGCGCGTGTTTCCGAACGGCGCGGACGGATTTTTCGAACGCACCCTTCTCGTCGTACGGCACGACGCCCATGGACTGCTCGGCGGCGCGTCGGGCTCGAGCCTCGGATTCATCCTCGTCGCGCATGATGATGAGCGCGTCGTGGCACGCCTCCAGGTCCCGGTCCAGGCGCCGCCTCGCCGCGCCAGGTCCCACGTCCCCGCCGTTCTCCTTGTCCGCGTTCTCGTCGCTGAGGTCTTCGTCGTCGTCGGAGTCGCCGCCCCACGCGCTCGCCGCCTTTGCGAGTTGAGCCGCCCGGTCCGCCTGGAGTGAAAGTTCCTCCAGCGTCTTCTGCAGCTGCGACACCGGCAGGTCCACGTCCGCGTTGTGCGGGTTGAGCTTTGAGTCGTGCTTGACCATGTCGCTTATCTCCACCCGCAGCCCGTGCTCCTTCTGCAGCTGCTTCAGCGCGCCGTCGTGTTCCCGTCGCAGACCCTCGAGCAGCGCGCGGTTGTGAGCGCACTCCCGCTCGAGCCGCCCCGCCGCCTCGTTCGACGCGTCACGTTCCGTCACCGCCACCTGCAACTGTAAGGTCTTCTGGGTCAGCGCGAACTCCACGTCGTCCATCTCCCCGCGTCGTTCCTTCTCCCGTTTGCGCAACAACGCCGCCGCGAGTAAAGACCATCGAAGGTGTGCGCCCTTGTTGTACGCGATACGTTCCCAGTTCTCCGCCCGCGCCGACGCCACCGCCGCCTCCCGCCTCGCCAGCACGAGCTGCGAGTGGAGCATCTCGTGACCCTCCGTCCTCGCATCCGACGTAGCCCGTCGCCACATCGCCAGGCCCAGCATCTGGAACTGGCTCACACGGAGTCGCCGCGTGGCTCGCTCCGCCTCATCGTCAAAGTCTTCTTCACGAACCATACCCCTCTGCGGTCTCTCCCCGGGCCTCTCTAAACCCTCGTCTTCGTCCAGTCGTTCTTGCCGCCCGTCACGCTCGTGTGGGTTGAGCAGGGCGGACGGTATGACACCCGCGCGCGTCGCCGCAGCCTTGGCGCGCCTCGCCTCCGCCGCGGACCTTTCCGCGTCCGACTCGGCGCGTTCGGCCCGCACCTCCGCTTCCCTCAGCATGGACAGCGCCGCGTCGATCCGTTCATCCGCGCGTTGCGCGTGGACCTTGGTGACCTCGGCGATGACCTCGGCGCACTCCCGCGCGTGCTCCCGTAGTAACTGCCGCGTGGTCCGAACAACCTCGACGGCTTCCCCCGCCAACGAGGCAGCCTCCGCCTCGGCCGCGGCGACGAGCCTGACGGCGGATCGTTGACCGTGCGCGTGAGCCTCGTGCGCGCCGCTCACCTCGTCGCTCGCGTCCTTCTCCCACCTGGTGTGCGAGTAGATGTGGTGGCGCAGCACGCGGCCCATGTTATCGGCGGCTTCGTTCCACTCCACGGCGTGTGTCTTGCGCTCGGTGCGAACGGCGAGGCCGGACCTCTTCGCCTGCTCGAGCTCCCGCCTGGTGTTGGCGAGTTCGGCTTCGACGTGCACCTGGTGCGCGGAGTGACGAACCAAGACGTCTTTCTCGTTTGTGACGTGCAGCAGCTTCTCGGTCATCTCCTGGAGACGTTTGTGCGCCTGCGCCCGTTCCTCCTGAAGGTTCTGCGCGTTGGCCTCAGCCGCCCTCAGCTTCGCCTCGGAGAGCTCGCACCGGTCAGCCTTCTTCTGCGTCGTGGTGGCGCGCTCCTCCGCCTGCTGCATGCGCCTGCGAAGCTCCCTGTGGTCGCTCACGTCACCCTCCATCTCCTCCATGCGATCGCGAAGCCTGTCGCGTTCGTGCTCGGCGGCGTGGACGCGTTCCTTCAGCGCGGCGACCTCCTTCGCCGCCGCCGACGATTCGCGAATGCGGTCCAGGGCCTGCTCCTTGATGTCGTTGAGCTGCCGCGCCATCTCGCCGTCACGCGCCGCAGCCTGCCGCCGCTCGTGGTTACGTTCCTCCCGCGCGGCGTCCAGCATCCGCTGCATCTGAGCGAGGGTGGTGTTTCCGGCTGCCTGAACGGCGCCTGAATGGTCAACCGGCGACGCACCCGTTTGCGCTGGGTTTGCGGTGGATACCATCGTCTGGGCGCTTGCTAGCTGCGCCTTGAGCGACGCCACTTCTCCGTCCCTCTGCGCCAGTTTCAGCCTTGTATCGTTGAGTTCCTTGGTGCTCTGCGCGTCGTGCCCTTCGCCCTTTCGCTGAATCGCCGACAGCTTGTCGCGGAGCGAGCTCATCTCCTCGACGGCGGCGTCCCTCTCCGCGGCGACCCTCTGCAGCGAGTCCCTCGCGCCCAGCGCCGCCGCGGACTCAGCCTGCAGTCGCATCAAATCGCTCTTCAAGTCCTCGATCTCGCGTTCCTGCGCGTCCCGTGTCTTGGCCAGGAGCTGGTCGTAGTACTTGGCCATCGACCTGTTCTTGGCGAGCGCCTTGCTCAGCTTCTCCTCCAGCCTCGCGTTCCTGGCGCTGAGGTGGACCACGTCGTAGCTCGGCGTGCCCGCGTTCATGCCCGGGGTGGGCCCGGGTCCCGGCCTGTCCGTGAATGAAGGTGGACCCCCCGGCATGGATCCCGCGGTGGGCGGCGGCGCGAATCCCGCCCCCGCCCCCATCCCCCCGGACGCCGGGGTGCTGAACGACGGCGGCCGCGGGAACGCGGACGGGGGTGGTCCGCTTGACATCCTCGGCATTCCGCCCGGGCCCGCGCCTGGGTTCATCATCCCCGCGCCTGGGTTCATCATCCCCGGGCTTGGGTTCATCATCCCCGGGCCTGGGTTCATCATCCGGGGATCTCCGCCCATCTGGCCCATCGCCGGTGTCTCGGCCCACGCCCCGGGACCCGCTGACGGGGGTCGGCCGCCGGCCATGTTCCCCATATTCGGTCCCCCCATGCCCGGAGTTGGCCCCATGCCGTCGTTAAACGAGAAACCCTGCGGCTGCGATGCGAGGGTGGGAAAGGTGAGGGTCGTCCGCGGGTGTGATGGGGCGCGGCGTGTCGGCATTGTGGCTCGGTGAAAAATAAACGCATTCCTGACGCGAAGTGGAGACGCACCGGAACGGACGATGGGCCTTGGCCTTGGCCGGGGGTCATCCCCGCGGCCCTCATCTCATCCATGAGCCTGTTCATGACCGCCGTCGCGTGCTCAGCGCGAGGCGGTTGTGTGCTCGAGGGGTCAGGCGAGTGGTTGCAATGTAAGTTCCCCTTTTCCGATAAAAATCAAGTCAAGGTGCCGAGCCGGGATCTCACCAGTCCCGATGGCGCGGTGTCGAGCCGGGATCCTAGCTTTCATCCTATGCATCGCCCTCACCGGCGTCGCGGCGCAGGAGGATCGAGACCCCAAGCCGCCGGGGTACCTCGACCCCCTCGTGGCGAAGTACAAGCGCGCGCTCGAGACCCATCGCGGTGGTGACCCGAGGCACGCGTTGGTTCAGTATTATAAATTGTTGAGGAACCCCGACGACGTCGCGAGGCTCTCCCCGCAGGCGCTCGCCGCCCTGCACAGCAACGTGGGGTCCATACACTACGATGCCGGGGCGCCACAAGCCGCGGTGGTGCACTTCAGGGAGGCGCTCAAGTCGGATCCCGAACATCCCGAGGCGAGGGTGAACCTCGCGCTCATCCTATCGGAAGACTTCGAGGAACACGACGAAGCCCTGACGCACGGGCGCAAGGCCATCGAGCTCAGACCGGAACACGCCAAGAGCTACCACCTGCTCGGGAACATCCTACAGAAGCTCGGCCAGGATGCGGAGGCGCACCTACGGTTCAAAACAGCCGAGACGCTCGCCAGCGGGAAGACGGCGTCCATGGGTAGTACCGGGCTGTGGCGCTGGAACGCCACCGAGCTCGGCGAAATTACCCACGTCCCGATGGGTGACGAGGCGGAAGTCATCATGGAAACAATCTCGCTGGTCCCGCCCGTGTTCAGGGTCCGCGACTTCCTCACAGCCGACGAGCGCAAACGAATCATCGAGCTCGCAACCCCAGAGCTTCGCGACAGCCACGTCGTGTCCATGGAAGGTTCTAATAAGACTTCCAAAAACGCATCTTCATCGCACTTGCCACCCCCGCGGAAATCAAGCACCGCGTGGCTAGTCGCCGATACCGACGAGACTGGCGTGCTGGAGTCTATCCGGCGCCGCGCGATGAGGCTGATGGTGCTGCCGGATAGCGTCAGGTCCGAGCGGCTGCAGGTGTTGCGGTACGAAGCCGGCGGGTACTTCTCGGTGCACCACGAGAGCACCGCGTTTATTCGCAGGTACGCGACTCTTCTCTATTACCTGGACGGGCCGGGTGACGGCAACGGGGGTGAGACGGTGTTCCCGCTGGGTCCCGACGGCGACGGTGGGTTGAGTGCTGGTGAGCTGGCATCCATGGACACGATCAGCGGCGGGGACGTGCGCAGGGCGTGCGAGGTTGGCGTGAGAGCGGCGCCCGTCGCGGGGGACGCCATCCTGTTCTATAACTTCGGGTCCGACGGCGAGGTGGACCCGAGCGCCATACACGCGGCGTGCGAGGTGACGGGCGGCGTGAAGTGGGCTGCGAATCACTGGTTCAATCTGCCGGAGGAGGATAGCAAAAAAGAGATGCGCGATGAGCTCTAGTCTTGTTATAAGCGCGATCACTAGCTAGCAATGGATCATCTCACTTCTTCTTTTTAGCGGCGGGTTTTTTAGCCTTGCGAGCTGCCCCCCGGGCACCTTGGCTCCCCTCATCCTTACCCCTCGCCAGCTTCGCCACCGCCTCGCCGGACTCCACGTGCATCAGCTCAGCCGGGAGCATCATGGACGACGGCACGTGGTCGTTCTTGAACCTGTCGTCGGCGCCATCCGAGTCGGAATCGTCGTCAAAATCCTCGGCGGCTTCGTAAACTTCAAATTCGCCACCCTCGTGCTGCGATTGGTACGTACGTATAGGGTCACGGGGTCAGCGTGTGGATCGATGCGGTTTAGGGTTAAATCGTGGACACAAACACACGGGTAAATAAAGGAAAACACAGTCGGGCGCTCGGCTACGGAAATGGATGGCGCAATTTTGTCAGCATGGTCGTTCCCGCGCAAGCGCGGTCGCTAACCTCTCAGGTTATCCCTATGCGGGTTATCGTCACTGCCGAGCGACTTGAAACCTTTTGGACGGGCGAGGCGATGAAAAACGTGCGGGTACAAATACTTACCCAGCCGCAAAGTAAGTCCAGCTTGAACGTCGCGAGCTCGTGTCCGAACAGCCTGAGCAGGATGGCTCCCTGCGGCGAGACGTGGTCCCCTTCCTTGCACAGCGTATGATCCGCGAGGAGCTCGATGACGCCGCGGTTGAGCTTCGTGGGCATGCCGTTCTTTCGCAGGGTCGGCTCCATGGTGTGCTCCATCAGGCCCCCGTGCGGGCCGTGCACGGGCCCACTCTCGATCAGGATGGTGTCCGTGGCCACGGTGCCGGTCCTGGCGTAGTCGCTCACCTCGTATTTGGCCATTGCGGCGTCCAGGTCATCCTTGGTGAGGTCCGTGAACACCACGCCCGCGTGACCTCGGACGTGCTCGGAGAGTTGATGGAGCCCGTCCCTCTGTTCATCCTCGGGACCCTTGCCGAGCGCCACCTGGATCACCTTGTTGGAGCCCATGAAAAACCGGGAGGTCTCGGAGAGCTCAGCCTTCAGCTCCTTGAAGGCGTTGTTGCGGAGGTTAGTGCATCGGAAGACAAACACGGACTGGTACGTCTCGAGAGCCTCGCGGATCTGCTCGATGAGGCCGCCTTTCCACTCCCGGTCCTTCTTCTTGGTCTGCGTGAGCGAGATGACCTTATCGCGCCTGGATTTCGGCATCGTGCGTTATGTGTCCTCCTCGGTCGTCAATCTGCGAAAGCGGCGGCGGCGGCTGAAATCGGCGGGCCGTTGCTACTGTGTGGTGAGTACTTAGCGCCCGTGTGGTGAGCTACGGCTACGTCGGTGTGTGCGCTCGTGTAGCTAGGAGCGCGTGTGACGTCTCCGCCTGGGATATGCCCGGGGCGTCGGCGACGGCGTTTGTGACGACCACGGCGCGCCGACACACGAGGAAAGATTGGCGGTTGCTCGTAAATTCGTGATTTTTCGTGGTCGGCTTTGTTATATTTCCCATAGTGTATTTCGGTTACGCCGTTAACTAATTAGACTAATTCAGATAAAATTAGAAGTTTTGCACAAGCATTCAGTTGGACCGGTAGCAAAAATAGCGATCGCCAAAAATTTGGCCGTGCCTCGCTTTTCCGCGACCCTCCCGATAACTCGTGCAACACCCCTCGGAACGAAGAGCCCATTGGGGAGGGCAACAACGCGCGCCATGGCGGAGGAAGCCAGGCCGAAGCTGTCGATCAAGACCGAGCGACCCGCCGGCCAGCATGCGGTACCTCCCAGTCCCACGACCCTGCTCGACAACGGTGCGTCCCGCGCCGCGGAACCCGCCCCCGCGCCCCGCGTCTCCTCGTTTGCCGCATGCTTCATCACATACCGCGTGCCCTTCCGAGACCCGTATTCGCCAAATTATCTGACTGGTTCGCCATAGCACTACGATTATTTTCTCTGACGTCTGAAATCATCCCCCGATCGACCCATCCGACGCGCAGTGCCCTTCTCCCCGACGGACGGGATATGCACCCCGAGCCCGAAGAGCTACATGGGCGCGTTCATCGACAACAACGGCGCGGTTCAGCACCGCCCGGCGCCCGGCGGATGGTGGGAGTGGCAGGCGAGGCAAGTCGCCGCCGCGCACCAAGCACAAGCCGCGGGAGGACAAAACAACGTGGGAGGTTCCATGATGGCATCTCAGATTATGCCGCCGCCGCCGCCGCCCGCGAACGTCCATCCGGCGTACTACGCACAGTACTACGCCCACCTCGGGATGACCGGGATGGCGCCGTACCAGGTCATGCCCAACGGCCTCGTGCCCCCGAGCCCCAGGGCACCAGCCTCACCGCCGCAGGATCCCTTTGCGCATCATGCGTCTCCGCTGATGATGTCATCCGGCGGCGTCTCCACGGACAGCGGCAAGACGTCCTCGTCGTCATCCCCGGGTGCATCCAACGCGCCGTCGCCGATGTCCGGTTTCTTCCGCCCGAGCGTCCCGACGAGCACGGTGAGCGGGTACGGGATGGCGTCGGGGTCACCCCTGGATGGTAAGCACAGGCGGAGTTCCCGAGGCGGACGCGGGTCGAGAGCGGCGCGGGCGAGGCGGCGGAGCGCGGAGAGAGCCGGGCAAAACGGCGATAACGGGGGAGACGAATCGAACGGCGGGGAGTGAGACGATGACCGTGCAGGTCATTCGAATGTATCGTTGTAAATCAAATCGTTAAACGAACGGGTACGAGTTACGAGTGGCGACTACGCGTGCGAGAGCGGGACCCGGGATTTGGTGCGTAACCCCGCGGTGTCCACCCTCGGGACGTAGGCGTTCCGCGTGGGTGCACCGAACGTCGACCTGGACGTCGACGACCCGTCACCGGATGTGACATCGTCCGTTCCCCCCGGTGACTCACCGCGTACCCCCGTCACGTACACCGGCGCCAACAGATCCGGCGTGGGCACCGCGGGCGGCGGCGGGTGCCTACCGTGGCACTTACCGGCGTTACCGGCGTTACTCACGCCGGCGCCGATGCCGCGGCCGTCCGCGCCGTGCGACCACTGGAACGTTCCCCCGTTGTGCGACTCGTGGCACGTCGCGTCCACCAGGGACGACCCGATCGTCGATTTGTTACGGTCCCACAGGCACCGCGTGTTGTTACGCACCCCGTCGTCTCCGGGCGCGGTCCATTTTGTCAAGTTTTGCGGCGTACTCTCCCACCCTTCTTCGCCCTCGTGCGTCAGTGTTAACACGGACGCGGTTCGCCTTCCGCCGTTCAGCCGTGTCACCGCGGCGCGTTCGCCCGTGTGGAACGCGTGTAAGGGCATGGATCCGGACGTGGTGTGAGCCACACCCTCGTCGTCGCCGTGCGCCAGGGTCCACTCCGTTTGCGATCGGTTGGTGCGATACTGACCCATCGGGTTGACCTCGGGGACGTGGCACGGACCTTCACCCGTCGGTTTCGCGCCGAACGCGGTGACGTAGCTCGATAGCGTGTCCATCGGAACGTCGCGGGGCGTGAGTCCGTCGCCCAGGTCCACCGCGGACGGCGCCTGGCGGAGCCGTCCCATCGATGACACCGAGTTTGGGCCGCGAAAGTCCCGATCGGGATGCGCGCTGGCGTGTTTGATAGGGGCGCCGGTGGCGGTGCGAGGGGGCGGCGGGGCCCGCGAGGTCCGGTCGGGGCGGGCGGTGGGGGGTGTATCACGAGGTCGTACGCGAACGCCGCTCGATTCGGTACGTCGGGTGACCGCCCACGCGCCTCGAAGTGTCGCCCCCGTCGGGAAGGAAACGGCTGGTGAGTCTGCGTTGTGCCGCGGCGAGCCACAGGTATAATTTTTGAAATCCCTGAACCTCCCGACGACCAGTGTGGGTCGCGCCGTCACGAAGGGACGATGCTGACAGAGCGCCCGAGCTCGAGGAAGGCGCCCGTGATGGAGGCGGAGAACGTCCCCCCGCCCCCTCCCCGCGGGCGCGCCGTCAAGCCCCGCGATAGGCCCACCGCGGTCAAGGAATACCCACACGTCGTGGCTCAAACACCCGCGGGTCAGCCGTCCCCAACCACCTGGATCCCCGAGGACGCCACCCCGTGCGGCGACGGCCACCGCAGCGTGGAGGCGCAGTATCAGGACGCGCTCAGGGCCCTAAACGCGGACAGGGAGACCCTCCGGCGCGAGGTGGAGAGGGTCATCGCCGCGGAGGCGTCGAGGGAAAGCGAACACGCCTCGCTCCGCGCGAGATGCGCCGAGCTGGAGGCCCTTCAGCGCGAGGACCGAACCGAGGTGAGCGATTCGCAGCAGCCCGCCACGCTCGCCATGGTCCGCAAGCTGCGCAAGGAGCTGAGCGAGGCTCGCGCCGCGGCGACCGAGGCGGCGCGCGCACAGGTGGAGAGGATGTCATCCTCGGACGGGCCCGACGAAACTGAGCTCTCGGTGATCCGCGTCGAGATCGATCGAACCCGCGCGGAGATGGCCGCCGCGCTGCGTGACGTGTCCGACGCCGCGAAGGACAGGGACGAGGCCATGACGGAGGTGCAGACCGAGCTCGGGGTGCTCCAGGCGGAGCGGATGCGTCTTCGCGCGCAGGCCGAGTCGGCTTTTAAAAAACTAGCCGCCGTGGGAGGCGCCGGCGAAGTCGTATCCGAGCGGTCGAGCGGGGAGGCCGCGTCCCTCCGCGCGCGGGTTCGAGACCTCGAGGCACGACTGGCGGCTAAGACCGCGGACGCGACACGGTTCGAGACGGTCAAGGGGGAGTTGACCGCGATGACCAAATCATTCGCCGACGACGCGGAACTTTCGGCGGAGGTGGAGGCGGCGATGCAACGCGAGATTCAGTGCGTGCGCGGCGAGCTCAGGTCTCGAACCCGCGAGCTCAAGGAGACACGCATAGCGCTCAAGGAGACACGCACACGGCTCGAGGAGGAACGTACGCGGCGGGCGGACGCGGAGTCCAACGCCGAGCGCGAGCGTCGAAGGGCGGAGGATATAGAAACGGCCGGACATCTCCAACGCCGACCGATACTCACGCCCGCGGTGGACGACGCCGAGGTCGCTAACCTTCGATCGGACCTCCGCGACGAGATACCACTCGTTCGCAGGGCGCTCGAGGACATGGACGCCATGACGCGGCAGCTGGCCGAGGGTACGTCGTCGATGGACGGGCTTCGAGGTGAGTTGGACTCGACGAAAAACGACGTGCTCGGCGCTTTCAGAGCGGACGCCGACACGTTGCGGTCCGAGCTGAGTCGACTGGACGAGGAGACGCGGCGTGATGTGGTGCGCATGGGCCGCGAGCTCGCCACCGCGCACGACCGCGCGCGCGGGGTGGAGACGGAAAGTATGGAGGCGAGGCTGCGTTTGGCGGAGATGAACGAGGAGTGCGTCCGCGTCGCGTCTGCGTCGAGCGCGCTGGTCAAGGAGAAGGATCAGTTGGTTCGCGAGATCAACGCCAGGGCGCAGGAGCTGGCGGACGAGCGCGCGGAGGGCGAGCACCGACGGCGGCAGCATAACGCGGAGAAGGATGAGCTCCAACGGCAGCTGTACGCGTTGATGCGGGACAGGGAGGAGGCGTTGGCTAAGTTCCGCGTGGAGAAGAACCGATGGAACGACGAGCTCCGGGAGGCGAGGATGGGGACCACATCGGTGACGAGCTCCGGTTTAAGCGCCGGGGGTGGCATAGAGAGTCTGCAGGTGGCGTCGCTGAGGCGCGAGCTCGCGGACTCCCGGTCGGGGGGGGTCAGAGGGTTCTCAGTTCCCGCGTCATCCGCCGGTTCCTTTGGCGCTCGTGAACATTCATCGGGAGCATTCTCCTCGGGGCAAAGGAACTTCGATGAAGGGTCCGCGTTCGACGAGTTCGCGAGCTCACATGCCGCGTCGCCGGTCCCCGGCCCGCCTCCGCCCCCGCCGCCGCCCCCCGGCGCGTCGTCGCGGCCGTCGTCGGCGGCGGGCAGCGTTCGAAGTTACGAGTCGCGTATGAGTCACGAGAGTCGCGGTCGGCCGGGGCGATCGGGGATATCTGGGACGGTGCCTCCTCCTTCCGAGGGTGCGCGCGAGTCGGCGAACGATCTGGTGAACGCGCTCGTGGCGAGCAGGAGCAGGCCCTCGTCCTCGACGTCCTATTGACTGTGTTGACTGGTTACATTTACAGTCGTATTTCAGTAAATTCTATCTCCGACCCGGGCGCTCCGCCCTTGTCTGTCTCTCATACACCCGTCACTCCAACCCTACCACGCGTAAAGGCTCTCCGCTATACCGAACGAAACGACTCCCAATCGACGCGTTCGCGTCGAGTACTGTGTTCGATGACGGCGCGATTAGAAGAAGCCCTTGGCGTGCTGGCCGAGGATCTCACCCGCGGAGATCATGTGCGCGAGGGAGCCCCACGCGGCGACGTCCACGATGGTGAAGCCGGCGGGGTCGCGGGAGCCGACGACGGGGCGCTCAGCCTCGGTCATGGTGTAGGAGTCTGCGTTGAAGGGGGGGGATCGTCAGCGCTCGTTCGGCGGTGCCGGGGGGATGATAAAATCAATGATTGGGTTCAGCTCTGCGTAGGGTCACTCACCGGAGCCGGAGTAGTTCTTGTTGACGGTGGGCGCGAGACCGAAGCGGCCGGCGAAGAGGCACGCGGCGGTGTTGACGCACACGATCTGCGGTGGGAAGGTGGGGATCGATCGTCAGGGTCGGTCATCGGGTGAACACATCGCGCGCGGCGTGTGGGCGGTCGGTCCGGGCCACTCCGGTGTTCGTTGTTTGCGGGTCGAGGATGATTAACTCATCCCCGTGCAAGTGTGGGTGCGAAAGCCGCCCTTCATGGCGCTCGGGTGGGATACGTACCACGTTCTCGGGGGAACCGATGGACCAGTCAGCCTTGACGGACACATCGCGCTTGACGGCGACGACCTGGGATCGGAAACGGGGACGCGGGGGTCAGTTCTCCGGCATCACGCTGCATAGAAATCTCGCGCCACGCTTTAAAGCTCTGGGAAACTTTTCATCGATGGCCTTGGGAGGCGCCCTCGGGAATACACGCGCGCTCACCTTCTTGGCGTTGAAGGTCTTGCGCTGGGTCGCGAACTGGGGGCGGACGGCGGTGGTGGAAGCGATGGCCTGCATCTTTTCAGTTGTTGTGTGTGCTGATATGGTTTCCGAGCGCGGGGCGGTCGCGGATTCGGGGAAAAACAGGCCCACCGAGCCGAGGAAAATCCTGTTTCGCATGGCGTCCAATCAGCGCTTTTTGCAAAAGTGCAAGACTGAAACTCATACGTGTTACGCGATAAAATTGGGCCCACGATTTTGATGGCCAAAAACGAGCTCACAAATCCAAACCGAGCCCGAACCGCCGGTTGACAAAGAATCATTCACATTAAAGTACATCGAAGAACAACCACAAACTACGGTACCACTCACGCACCCTCCGTCTTGGTCGCCACCTTGATCTCCAGGAGCGACTCCACCACCGTGCGGCAGATGGGGCACTTGTTGTTCTGGTGCCGGAGCATCCGCGCGCACCCGCTGCACATGCACATGTGACGGCACGGCAGCACCGTCGTGTCCCTCGGCTCCGACAAACACACCACGCACTCCTTCCCGTCATCCCCGCCCTCCGCACCGGGCATCCCCGCGGTGCCGCAGTTCTCGATGCCGAAAATCTCCTGCAGCTCGTACGAAACCCCGTCCACCCAGATCTTCTGCTTCACCGGCGTGATACCCCACCCCCCGTCGTCTTTGCGATTGAGCGTGGCGTACGTCGTCTGCGACTGCGTCCACGTCTCCAGCTTGGTCCCGGCGGGATGCGGGAGTGCCACGTCGTTCAATTTGGTGCCAGGCGGTGAGTCACCGGGCACGCCGGTGACGCATTCCAGCCGGACGATCACCGGAAACGCGTTGGGCGTCGCCGACGTTAAACGTTCCTCGGGCACCGAGGTCAGATCGAGCACCCCGGCGTCGCTGTCGAACTTCTGGCCGAGGCCGCGCGGGTGCTGGGTTCGGGCCGGGGGCGGTCGGTCACCGTGCGGCGTGAGGCGGCACCCTTCCTTCGGGTTCTCGGATGCTACTAGAAAAACGGAACACGAGCACTCCACGTTGGCGTCAAAGGTGAACGTGACTTTGAGCTTCCCGGGCCCCGCGTCCGTGACCGCGAGGGTGTTCTTCTTGAGGTTGACGTGGTTACGGATGGTGGTCGTGCGCGTGGTCTGCTCGCCAGTCGGCTGCGGCGCCGGCGCGGGCTGCTGCTGCTGCTGTTGTTGCTGGGCGCCGTAGGGCGCGGGCATGACGAAGTTGTTGGGTTGCTGCTGGAACCCGCCGTAGAGCTGCCCGTTGTTCGCGGGTGGGGGCTGGCCGTAGTACACCTGTCCATGCTGCGTGTCGTGAGGGGGAGGGGATGGGATGGGTCAGTCGGGTTGGGAGGTGAGGCGCGTCGTTCGTGTTTTTAATGTGAAATGTGTCCCTTTTTTATTCGCCCCGCGGCCGCGGGGCGGGACGACTCGGGGGTCCATTCGCGACGGGTTCGGGTCGTCGTGTCGTCCGTGTCGACGCGTGTACGTACCGGCGGGACGGGGTAGTGCTGCTGAGCCGGGCGCGAGGACGTGGTCCCCATGTCGTTCGGGTCGTCGACCGTGTAGCACGCGCAACACAGGAACCTGCACACGCGTCGCACACCCGGGCGGACTTCACCGCCGGATCTGGCCGCCCGCGCGTTTTCCCCTCGACGTCCGAAGGGGTGTCCGGGTCGCTGTGTGCTCGCCGTGTCGCGCGATGTGACGCCGGTGATGCGCGAGGGTCGGAACGCTCACGCGCGCGCCACTCCCGAGTGCCTGAAGGCGACGCCCCTTCAGCGGACTCTTCGATGGATACTACGTCACCAAAAAACTTTTGGAGACAAATAAATACATCCAATCTGCCCAGGATCATGACTGTTTTGCATGTGCAATCGGTGGTGCATTTAGCTGGTTCACGTGTATGGAGTCATTGACATAAACGACGGACGATAATTCAAACGATGCTGACGCAGAGCAGAATCGTAGCCTCGCACACAACGCGTCGCCTCCCACGCCACAGTACCACGACCTTTCGATCCGACCTCGTATCCCCGATGACGCCGGGCTCTCCGCTCGGTATAGATGCGATGCACTGCGCCGCGATGTACGTCAAGGGCGTCCTCGCCGCGCTCTCGCTGCATCGCGTCGCGGGATACGCGCGCAGGTCGAAACGCTTGGTCACCCTCGCCACGAGGTGCATCGTCGTCAACGGCGTGGTTTTCATCGGCTCTCTCACCGTGCTGGATTACCTGTTGGCGCCGGTCGTCGGGTGGGTGCTCGATAGGTGGTCCACGGCGGACGCGGGAGTCGGCACCGGGTTCGATGACCCGCCCGTCGATGAGGCGATGGGAGGGACGTCGGCGGGAAAGAAAGCCACGACGGCGGGGTTCCTGTGGACGATGCGCGCGCTCTGGCTCTACCCGACCTACTTCGCGAGCACGGTGATCAACTCGTTCACCGCGGGGGAGATCGCGCGGATATCCTGCGGGCTCGCACGGGAGGACGGCGCGAAACGGTCGCGAGGGAAAGGCGAAGTCGACGGAGACCCCGACGAACAGAAGAAGAAGACGAAGGGCGGGCTGGCGGGCTTCGCGGAGAGCGTGTACCACGTGCTGATCGTCAACAGCCTGTTCGCCCAGATCACGGTGCTGTCGTTTGTCTTCACCAACCTCCCGGGGCGGATCGCGACGCGCGCGCTGCAGACGTGGTTGTACGCGTTCTATTGCCACGACTACCTATGGAGCGCCGAGTCGAGGACGCCCAAGTGGCGGCTCGCGCACTTCGAGGGCAACTGGGCGTACTACGCCGGATTCGGGAGCCCGATCGTGCTGATATCCGCGCTCAACTTGAGCTCGTTCTACGCCTCCGCGGCGATGGCCATGGCGTTCCCGGTGTTCATGATAGCCGCCATCGCGGGCGGTGCCGCGGGGGCGGAGAGTACTAACGGTGAGGGTGGGTGGACGAGGCAGGGTAGGTTTCCGGTGTTTCACCTGGCGAGTGAAACGGCGAGCTCGGTGCTGAGACTCGTGGGGATAGGTGCCGGGGGTGGGCGCGCGGTGAAGACGAAGCGAGAGTAGAGATGATGTAGAACTGTGTCACGAGTATTACATAACACGTAAGCAGTCAGCGTCCGTTTATCGCTCCTGTGTTTGTCAAAACGACGGGGTGGTCTTCGTCGTTCGTCGTGGTGGCCGTGTCGCCGTGTGTGGGCGCGGACGTGGGGGTACCTCCGTCCACGACGAGTTCGATGACGGTAGCGTTGGACGACGAGCCGTAGGACTCGTCACCGTGCGTCGGGAGCAGTGTCCTGGTGAGCCGGAGCGCCTCTTCCTCCTGGAGTCGTTCGCGCCTGGCCCTCCTGTCCAGTGCGCAGTCGCCGCACCAGCGGAGCGCCGTCCTCCATCCGAGCGCGACGATCGCGAATACGAAGACGGCGGCGCCGATACCGATGAACTCCCACGCGCTCTCCTGGTCGTGCGGGCGAAAGTCCGACATGACGGGCGTGTGTGTGGCGAGCCGCGTGGGCGACGGCCAAAAAATAGTCGCGATATTTCCAGAAGATCTGATGATCCTGCCTCGGGGGGATATTTTGCCCCCCACGCGGCGAGGAGCGGGCGACCAGAGCGACACACGCGGCGCCAGACGCGATCCCGCACGACCCATCGCCGGGCCATCGACCGCGGCGTTCCACCCCGCCGTCCAATCTCCCACCCCCGCGCCGAGCGAAGCGCCAGTCGCGCCCATATCCCGAACGATGTTAACGATCTGCAACAAACCCGCAACAGAAATGCTGAGCTGGATTGGGTCATCCGCCGTCGCCGGCGCCGCCCCGCGCACCGCACGCGCCCCCGCGTCGCTCGCGCCGATGCGCCGCACCCGTTCTAACAGCACGACACGCCGCACGAGCCATCGCGCCACCGGGTCGCTGACGGTGGCGTCGACGCACTCCGGCGTCTCCCCCGACGCCGCGCATCTTTTGCCCCGATCGCAGCATGGCGCATCGGCCACCCGCGCGGTGCTCGTGGCGGAGGTGGCCGCGAAGCCTACCCCGCCGCCCGTCGCCAACGATAACTCATTCTACGCCTTCTGCCGCGCCAACTGGCCCGCCTTCGTGGTGTTCCAGACGTGCGCGCTGACCGGCGCCATCGTCAGCGGCGTGAGCAGCCGGAAGAAGCGCATCGAGCTCGAGCTCATCATGAAGAAGTACCGGCGGATGATGGACAGGGTGGACGACATGACGTGCACGTTCGACTGGGACCTCGGCATGGAGCAGTGCACCGACGACTGGCCGGGAAGCACCGAACTCGCGGTGGCAAAGATGCTCCTCGACGACAACGGCGACGCCGACGCCGCGCTGGCCGAGTTCGCAAAGGCCAAAACCGCGGTCCGGGCGGCTACCGACGATCTGAAGACATTGAAGGGCGACGTCAAGGCTACGAGCTCGTGGGTGAGCGCGGGTAAGGGCGCGGCGCTCGCGCTGGTGAGCAAAGGGACCGGGGATGGGTTGAGGGCGGCGGTGGATGAGCTCAAGTCGGTGGCTGAGGCGGCGGAGTTGGACGGCGACTCGACAGTGTACGGGATGCTCGGCGACGTCCTCACCGACCTCGGTGACTACGCCGCGGCTGGGGCGTACTACGACAAGGTGCTGTCCATGGACTGAGTGAGATACTCTTAGAGGGTTTTATGATGATATGAAGAGCCGGGGCGAGGCCGGCGGTTGCTATTTTTCACAGTTGGTATTTGCCGTCAAGGGACGAAGTCGTCACTTCCGAGTCGCCCACGCACGCATGACCGCCGGCATCGCCGTCGCCGCGACCGCCGTGGTGGTATCGCCACCCGCGCGGTCGATCGGATCATCCCGCCGCTGTGGGTGTTCGGACACCACGCGCGCGCCGCCCGTCGCCGCGCGATACGCGTCGACCCGCGCGCATCGAGGGACCCACGTCGTCGCGAGCGCGTCCACGTCGGCGGCATCCTCGGACCCCACCACGGACGAGCGATGGGACGCGGCGTGGACATCCGTGCGTGACACGTCCACGCGCGTCGCCTTTGTCGACGGAGACGCGCGCGACGCCCTCCGCGCCTCGCTCGTCGAGACCGGCCTACCCGACGCGCTCGCTAAGATCCCGGGCGAGGTGCACCTCCGCGCCGAGGTGTCCACGGGCGACGACGCACTCGCCGACGTCCGCGGCATGAATCTCTTCGACGGCCTGTTCGGTAACGTAGATGCCCTCGAAGACACGGATGTGATAAAGCGGGGTATCGGCACCCTGGAGCGGGACGTCGCGGCGGTGGTCAGATCCTTCGGGGAGACGTGCGACGAGCCGAGCGCCGTGGTGCAGATAAGTCTAATGCGCCAGACGCTGTGCTCCAAGTACCACGTGGACTGGGTGCCGCTGCGGGTGATGGTGACCTACTTCGGGGCTGGCACGGAGGTTCTCTCGGAACGCGCGAGCGACGCCATCACGGCGGCGAGGTCGCTCGGTCACTTCGCCGAGGACGCCGCGAAGACGGCGGCTTCAATGGGACCGGCGCCCGCCCAAAGTAATGAGTGCCAAATTGTGCTCATGAAGGGTGAGCGTTGGCCGGGGAACGCGGGACGGGCGATCGTGCACAGGTCACCGACCGTCGACACGTGTTGCGGCGAGTGGCGGCTGTGCCTGAGGGTGGACGCGCCCGCGTGGGTGAACCCGGCGGACTTAGACGAAGAGGACCTCATCAGTTAGTGATACGAGTCACCGTGTTTTGGGATTGTAGCGATCAATTCATGATGCGACGTGTCCTACGCCCTATGCCGACGTCGGGTATCTCAGTCGAGTATCTCGATCGTCCCCCCCGCGTTCGACGTGTCCTGCGACTTATCCCGCCCCGATCTTCGACGCCGTTCCACCTTCTTCTCGGTTTCGTCACCGGATTCATCACCCCCTTCGCTATCTTCGGTATCGGACCTATCCTCCGACCTAGGGTCCCTGTCCTCCGACCTAGGGTCCCTGTCCTCCGACCTACCCCTCTTACCGAGACCGTTGTCGATGAGATCCCACCTCCACACGGACCCTCCGTCGCACGCGGCGATGACAGTTTTACCGTCGGCGCTCATAGCCGTCTGCCGCACCGCTTTTTTGCACTGCTTGTGTACCAACGTGGCGCTCGCCGCCGTGTTCCTCGCGTGCATCCTCCACACGAACACCTCCCCCGCGGTGTTCCCGGCGCACATGTGTGTCATGTTCGGGTCCAACGAGAACCTCATGAACCAGATGTCGCACTTCTTCAGGGGGTAATCCTGAACCTTTCGAAACTCAGAGCCGTTCACCCTGATCCCCGCGGCTTCCTCCGGCTGGAACAGCGTGATGAGGTGCTCCACGCTCTTGCTCAGTATGAGATTCCCGAACCACCGAACGCAGTCCACGTAGTTGCCGTGCACCTTGTGCGAGCTGAAGCTCGGCGTCTGCACGTGCGCCGTCGGGAACTTCTTCCCCGCGTCTTCCCTCCACCCGTCGCTCTGTTTAATTAAGCCATCGTACCCATCCGT
>Ga0209631_10003306_pt1 | contig 18669 bp, 8 predicted proteins | sample COG_08_FD_184752 | JGI IMG/M metagenome (GOLD analysis project Ga0209631, IMG submission 184752) | Pelagic Microbial community sample from North Sea - COGITO 998_met_08 (SPAdes) (version 2) | ecosystem: Environmental > Aquatic > Marine > Neritic zone/Coastal water | place: Helgoland, sampling...
TCAATCCTGGGAAAAACTGGATTTCCCGGGCGACTTTGACGGGACAGGTCCATCGAGTCTGTGCGGTGAGATTATTGGTTTTGTTCCCAGCCCGCCGGACATCATGCTTGTGGGCTGCGAAAGCAAGGGTCTGTATAGAAGCGAAGACGGCGGCACTACCTGGAAACAGATCATTGCGGATAACCAGAGGTTCACAGCCGTAAAGACCGATAAATGGCATTCCCAGCATAACGGCAACGCCTATATGCATGCGGTAACCTGCCCGGACGATATGATGACCCTGCTGGGATTAGGTAAACCGGCAATTAAAACCACGCAGAACAAAACGCGCGCTTATCTGTCATATGATAATGGGCAACATTTCCGCATCGAAACCGAGCGTGACGATCTTGGGTACCTAAACTTCAGCTTCGATAACGCAAGCATGCATATATTCGCATACGCTACGACGCATGGTCTTGTCCATACTACCAGCTCGGGACGGGATAACTTTTGGCTCAGGCAATGGCCTGCGCTGAGTAACGGCCGACCAATCCTTGCAATGGCAGCAGGTAAATGGGGAGTTAACCCCTGGTCGCGATGTTTTAGCCAGGCACTGGAACCTAAGGCTGAATCGGAATTGCTTGTAAGTCACATTGCTGCTGAGCGGTGGACTGAGCAGAAATATACGTCGGAAGACGAAATAGGCGGCATCATCGCCATTGATGCCGATTGTGTTACTCCCAGCACTCCTGTTAAATACTGGTGGCTCCTGGGTACAAACGGCCTGTTCCGTGCTACTGAATATCCTGATAAATTTACAAAAGTTTTGAAAGCTGGCCAGTCATTGTAAGTGTATTGCGCGAAAGCACTGGCGATCAATGCCCAATCCCGAAAGATCGACGGCTCGATAAAGGGCCTTGCAAAAATCCGTCGGACAGCGCAAAAATAAATGAACAACTATTCTCCTCCACACTATAAATTTGGAATTTTCAGATGACTGTACAGACGTCGCAAAAATGTGCAAACCATGTCTTTAAATCGAGGCGGACGTCCAATTCCTGCCGAGCATCGACCAATGCGGATTTTTCGTGGCTCTATCCTGACCGCCGACGAACATCTGAACCTATACGAAGCCCCATGATCACTCGCATCCTACTTTCCGGACTTTTGCTGACCTCTCTGGTCTCCGCGGATCCACCATCCGAATTCTTCAATGGCAAAGACCTGACCGGTTGGAGCGGGAACGACGGCTTCTGGTCGGTCAAGGACGGCGCAATCGTCGGACACTCCGATCACCCGGTGGCCAAAAATGAGTTCATTTGGTCGGAGGTAGAAGTACGCGATTTCCACCTCGTGGTAGATGTCCGGTTAACGCCCAACAACCGCAACGCGGGCATTCAGTTCCGCTCGAAAAAGACGAACGAACACGGGCAGGCTCACGGTTACCAGGCGGATGTCGGCGCTGGTGTCTGGGGCAAGCTCTATCACGAACACGGCCGCGGGAAACTGGATTGGAACAACCATGCCGCCGAAGCGGTGAAGCCGGGCGAGTGGAATCGTTACGAAATTCTCGCGGTTGGCGATCGGATTTGGACCGCAATCAACGGCACACGTTGTGTTTCGGTCAGGGATCCGCAGGGCGAACGCGCGGGGTTCATTTCGTTCCAGATTCACAGTGGCCCGGCACAGACGGTCGAATATCGAAATCCGCTGCTCACGCACAATCCGCCAGTTAAGCTGGCGAACTTGAACGAGGCCGAGTTGAACGCGAAGTTGACGGTGATCGGGGAGCCCGCCGCGCCTGCTGTGCCTGCCGCACCGGTGAAGCGGCGAATCAAGGCGCGCGAGGCGTCAGCAGCTGCCCAGGTCGATTTCAATTGGCCGGCGCGAATCGCAGCGGCGGATCCGGGCTCGCAAAAGGAAACGTGGGCGAAGCCGGATTTCGACGACAAGGCCTGGAAGACGATGACGTTGCCGGGCCATTTCGAAAACGCCGGGCTGCCAGGTTTCGACGGCGTGGTCTGGTTTCGCAAAACCATCGCACTCACCGCCGAGCAGGCAAAAACGCCAGAACCCACGCTCGGCCTCGGCCAGATCGACGACATGGATGTGACCTGGGTCAACGGCAAACGAGTTGGCGGCTACGAGGTCCCTGGTCATCACTACACGGTTCGAAATTACCCAATACCCGCCGATGTTTTGCAGGCTGGTGAGAATACGATCGCAGTTCGGGTCATGGATCATGGCTTGCCGGGTGGCATCGCCGGAAACCCCGAGTTGCTCGTCCTACGGGTCGGCGATCACAAGATTTCTCTGGCTAACGAATGGAAAATGGCTGCGGGCGCGAATCTGGCACAGCTCAAAGCCGCCAAAGTTGCTGAGCCCGGCAATCCGGCGCCTGACGCCGAAACGCGATTCCAAAACGGCTTTGCATTGGAGCGAGGCGACGTTGTGGCCTTCATCGGCGGGTCCGGCATGGTGAAGCAGGTGGAGTCCGGTGCGCTGGAGACGTTTCTCACCCACGCGGCTGGCGGCAACGCGGTCTACTTTCGCGACCTGGCCTGGCAGGCCGACACCGTTTACCAGCGCCAACGTCCGCGCAATTTCGGAACCCAGGCGGAGGCGCTCGATCGAATTGGTGCGACGATCGTAGTGGCGGCCTTTGGACAGATGGAGGCAATGGACGGCGCCGATCGGCTAACCGAATTCATCGACGCCTACGAGGCCGTGCTCCAAGAGGTTCGCCCCAGGACCGGACAGATCGTGCTGATTACGCCATTCCCGTTTGAGCGACCTGCATCGAACCCGCATCTGCCGGACCTGACCAAGCACAACGATGCGGTCGCGGCCTACGCGAAGGCGATCGTGAAACTCGCCGATCGCAACGGCTGGATCGCGGTTGATCTCAGCCGGTTCGAAACCGCGGGCCTGACGATGGACGGGTTCCAGCTTACTCCGGACGGTCATGCCAAATGGGCGAGGACGGTGACCCAGCAGCTGCTGGGCGAGCCGGCCGGTGTCTTGCCAGAGAACTGGGAAATGGTTCATAACAAAATTCAGAAAAAGAACGTTCTCTGGAGGCGCCATTGGCGGCCGACGAACTGGGCTTTCCTTTACGGGAATCGCCAGGGGCAGCCCAGCAGCGGCGATCACCGCCCCGGCAAACCGCGATGGTTTCCGGAGGAGATCAACGCAATCATCCCGCTCATCGAAACGTCGGAAAACGACATTCTTGAACTCAGAAAGGCCGCCCAATAGATGAAAATCAGGTCCATTCTCATCACCCTGACATGGCTCCCCCTGATTGCCTCCGACGCAGTCGCGCAGGGTGGGTTGTCCGTTCAGAAACCGGAGGCAGACAATTCAGTCGAAGCAGAGCTGGCATCCTTCCAACTGGCGGACGGCTACACAGCCAATCTTTTCGCCGACGAAACCGACGGGATCGCCAACCCCGTTTGCATGAACTGGGATCCAGCAGGCCGGTTGTGGGTGCTCACCACCCTGGCATACCCACAAATCGTCCCCACCGATGATCCTGACGATCAGCTGATCATCCTCGAAGACACCGACGGCGACGGCCGCGTCGATAAAAAGACGATTTTCGCCCGCGGCCTGAACATGCCGACCGGTTTCGCCATCGGTGATGGCGGCGCTTACGTTGGCGAGGGTAACGACCTTCTTCACCTCGCGGACACGGATGGGGATGGTCAGGCGGATACCCGTCGCGCGATTCTGACTGGCTTTGGAACCGGCGACACGCACCAGAACATCAACTCGTTCACCTGGAGCCCTGGCGGCGAGTTATTGTTCTGCCAGGGCCTCCACGCTTTTTCGCGGGTCACCACGCCGTGGGGAATCAGCCGGCTCGACGAGCACGGTTCCTGGCGTCTGCGGCCCAAGCGGCTCCAGCTTCATGCGCATCGTCGCACCAGTGGCGGTGGAAATCCGTGGGGTATCGCGTTCGGCAACTGGGGCGAGCCGTTCATCAAAAGCAACGGCTCAGGTATCTCAGAGCTTCTGCCTGGCATGGTGCAAACCGAGCACATCAGCACCTACTGGGGTGGAAAAATGGCGATCGGGCATACCCAGATCAAGTCGATGATCATCGAGTTTGCCGAATCGCCGCACCTTCCCGATGACATTCAAGGTGACATGCTGATTGCGGGATACTTCGGCCACATTGTGGATCGGTTAGAGTGGGAGATCGACGGCGCGGGTCATCGACTGAAAAACATGCCACCGCTGTTGCGCTCTTCCCACCGGGCGTTCCGGCCGGTCGATATCCGAGTCGGTCCCGATGGCGCGATTTACATCGCCGACTGGTTCAATCCGATCATCGGCCACTACCAGGCCAGCCTGCGCCACCCTGACCGTGATAAAACCCATGGCCGGATCTGGCGCGTTACCGCGACTGGCCGCCCCCTCGCCGAAGCCCCGGATTTTTCGACGATGAACGCGGCTGAGCTTTGCGAGCAGCTAAAATCGGACTGGCGCTACGTTCGCTATCAGGCCAAGCGCCAACTGGCCGATTTGCCGGAGAAAGAAGTAATCCCGGTGATGGAGAAATGGATCGCCGGCCTCGATCCGAACCATTCAGAGATCGAGCATCACCTCTTCGAAGCACTGGGCGTGTTCGAATCGCACGAAGTCGTCAACCGCGCGCTCCTCCAGCAGCTGCTGGCCGCCAAAGACTACCGCACCCGAGCCTACGCCACTCGCGTGGCCGGCCGCTGGAGCGATCGCCTGGAACGTCCGCTCACCATCCTTGAGGCGAGCGTTCAGGACGAGCATCCACGTGTCCGGCTCGAGGCCGTCGTCGCGTGCAGCGACATTCAAAGCGCCGAATCCATGGTCGTCGCGGCGAAGGCCACAAACAGGCAGATGGACAGGTTCATCGATTTTGCGCTGAGCCAGACTTCGCACGCTCTCGCTCCCCATTGGCTTCCTGCCCTGACCAACGGACAAATTCAATTCGAGAAACCGGCGAACCTGACATTCGTGCTGAAATCCTACGGCGGTGAAGACGTTACGGGGCAAGTTCGGAAACTGCTGGCGGACGAGTCACTCGATCCGGCATCCATAACCAGCTTGATGGGAGTGCTGGTCGGAACCGGGACCCCGCAGGATCTGCGCTGGGTGCTCGATCGAGCCGAGGATCTGCCTTCAGTGCTCGACACCATGATCGAAGACCATGGGGTGCGCGGACTTTCCCCTGTCGGCGATCTCGCGACGTCCTTGAAAAGGATGATCGCGAGCGACGACGCGAAGGTGCAGGCGCGTGCAATTCGGTTGGCGAGCGCTTGGAAGGTCGAAGCGTTGGCCCCACAAATTCAGACGATACTTGGCGACGCCAATCAGCCGGTCGTGCTCCGCTCAGCCGCCATCGTAGCCCACGGGCAATTGCGCGGTAAAAAGGCGATCGACGACCTACTAACCGCAGTCAACGATCCCGTGCCGAGTCTCCGGTTCAACGCCCTTACCGCGCTGTGCGACCTCGATTTTCCCAAAGCGGCAGCTGCTGCCAACCAACTCCTGCGCGAGGCCGAGTCAGACGCGGAGGTCCGGCAGATCGTAACGCCATTCCTCGGTCGTCAGAATGGCGGCGCCGTTTTGGCTAACGCCCTGAAATCGGACAGCAAAGCAATAACCCCGGAGTTGGCCACGCGCATCCGGGGCGTCCTCGGCGCCGCCGGCCGATTCGATCCCGCCCTCGACCAAGTGCTTCGTCCCGCGGCGGAGAAAGACGCGGTAGGCCTGCCGGAACACAGCGAAGCCTACGTCCGGACTCTCAGCGCCGAAGTCAAGCAGCACGGCAACGCCGCCAACGGCGCGAAAGTTTACGCATCGCCCGCGCTCAGCTGTGTGGCTTGTCACAAAATGGGAGATCAAGGCGGTATCCTCGGTCCCGAACTGACCGCGGTCGGCGCTGGGGTCCCGGTTGAGTTGATGATCGAAGCCATCCTCTGGCCAAAACGCCAGATCAAGGAGGGCTACACCGCGACTAGCATCACCACCAAAGACGCCAAAACGATCAGCGGATACGTGCAAACGGAAGACAAACAACGGCTCGTCATTCGCGACGCCGCCACTGGCGCGACGCAAACCATTTCCACAAAGCAAGTGGCCAATCGCCACGACGCCGGAACGCTCATGCCGCCGGGCCTGACCGCCGGGCTATCGCGGTCCGATCTGCGTGATCTCATCCGCTATCTCGCTGACCAGAAGGGCAAGTAGCCTCGAAAAATCCCACGAAATCGAATACTAAGGGCTGACTCATGAATTACTCCAGCAAATCTGCTTGTCTTTTTGCTCAGCACCAGCGTTGTGATTCGGCTCACGTAGCTCGCTATGCTCCGCCCAATCACGCCTTGGCGCTGAGCAAAAATCCGGCGCATCTTCGCCGAATTAATTCATGAGTCAGCCCTAAGAGATGAAACGATTGGTTGAGAGGACTGCTTTGCTTTTTACGGCCATGTTAGGGCTGGTGAATGCTGCATTGGCAGCTGGAAGTTCAGATCCGACCTACAATCGGGACATCCGGCCGATTTTGTCGGAGAACTGTTTCGCCTGCCATGGGCCGGACGCAAAGCATCGAAAGGCGGACCTGCGCACTGGCTGGCCGTGGCGAGATTGGGTGATCGATGCGTTCAACCTGGACATGCAATTCGATCAGTTCGTCGTCGAGCAACTTGCCGGAGACCTGCTTCCGGATGCCAAACCCACGCAGGCCCTCGCCACCGCCTTCCATACTACCAACTCCGGACGAGATAACTACTGGCTCAGGCAATGGCCTGCGCTGAGTAACGATCGACCAATCCTTGCAATGGCAGCAGGTAAATGGGGAGTTCACCCGTGGTCGCGATGTTTCAGCCAGGCACTGGAACCTGAGGCTGAATCGGAATTGCTTGTAAGTCACATTGCTGCAGAGCGGTGGACTGTACAGAAATATACATCAGGAGACGAAATAGGTGGCATCATCGCCATTGATGCCGATTGCGTTACTCCCGGCACTCCTGTGAAATACTGGTGGGTGCTGGGTACAAACGGCCTGTTCCGCGCTGCGGAATATCCTGACAAATTTACAAAAGTTTTGAAAACTGGCCAGTCATTGTAAGTGTATTGCGCGAAAGCACTGGCGATCAATGCCCCAATCCCGAAAGGATCGACGGCTCGATAAGGGGCCTTGCAAAAATCCGTCAGACAGCGCAAAAATGAGTGAACAACGATGATTAAGGTAATAAACGCATTACTCGCGCTAGGGTTGATGGTCGCAAGCCCTGTGTTTGCCGTCCCGGAAGTGTCATCTCCCAGTAATCACGTCGTTAGCGGGGGGCAGGGAGTGGAGAAGAGCGTGGACTCCAGCGACAGGACCAAGTGGTGCGGGCTGCACGAGGGCCGCCCGGTCCAATGGATGCTTAAGCTTTCAGAAGACGGAGGAATGGCGGTGAAAAGCTATTCGATTATCTCCGGGAACGACGTGCCGACTCGCGATCCGAAGGATTGGGTCCTGGAAGGATCACAAGATGGCGAATACTGGACGGAGTTGGATCGCCAAACCGACCAGCCTGTATTTGAGAAGCGGTTTCAATCAAAAACCTTCCAGTTTGAGAACGACTCGGCCTGGCAGTTCTATCGATTCACGTTCGGAAAAACCCACGACGAAACTCACTTTCAATTCTCAGAGATTGCGCTCGATGGAGTTTCCATGGAAGGTGTGAAGTTGGCGGAAACACCAACGCTCGATGAGGTGAAGGCGGCTGGCGCGCTTCGGTCCATTTATCGGAAAGCGCATTCACTCCAAGGGGCGACCGTAGTGCCAAAAGCGAATCTGGAAACGTTTCGAAATGAGATTGAGCCTGTTCTGCGCGAGTCCTGTATTCCATGCCACGGTCCGGAAAAGCAGAAGGGAAAGTTCCGCATCGATACCCTGAACCCGGATCTGATTGATGGGGGTGATCAGAATTGGTGGCTTGAAGTGATTGATGTGGTGAGCAACGGCGAAATGCCGCCACAGGATGAAGATGTGCAGATTTCCGGCGAGGGAAAAGCCTCGATTGTCGATTGGCTGTCGACTGAAATTCAGGTCGCCTCACAAGTCGCTCGCAGTGAGGAAGGGCATTCATCCTTTCGCCGCATGACGCGGTATGAATTTAACTACGCGCTCCAGGATTTGCTCGGGCTGCCCTATGACCTCGCTGACGGCTTACCTCCGGAAACGACATCTGAGGACGGCTTCCAGAACAGCTCGGAAATGTTGCAAATGTCCGCGATGCAATTTGAGACGTTTCGTGAGTTGGGCCGCAATGCACTGAAAAAAGCCACGGTGTCGGGCGAGCAGCCGAAGGCAGCCTATTCCGGCATCACCATGGATGTAGCAGCTGAGCGGATACGGGCTGTGCGTGATGCCGAATTGGAGGGGGCCCGGAAGAGGAACGAAAACGACCCGGCAAAACGTGAAAAGGAACTCGAGCACTTCAGGGAACGGTATAAGCCGCGTCCAACAACTCATCCAAGCCTCATGAATCTGGAAACTGGCGAAGGTATCATTTCCGTGTCAGATCCTCGTGCGACAATACTAGCCTGGGACTCGGTCGAGAGTCGATCTGAAGTGCCGCCGGTTTCCCCTCACGTCCTTATCGTTCCACCGAGAACGAAAACAGGATTCAACCTAAAGTATCGACTTCCTGATACCGGGATTCTTCGGGTTCGAATTCGGGCTTGCCGCTCTTCAGACGAAACTGAAGACCCACCAAATCTCCGTCTCTATTTTGGCCATCAAGCAAGCAACAACTCTTTTGCATTCGATCAAATCGGCGAAACCGATGTTGCGATTACCGCGCCGCCAGGCAACCCGCAATTCTATGAGTGGGATATCCACCTTGGAGAGGTGATCCGGAACTCCTTTCGCAAGGAAGAAGGTGCCAGAGCGAATCGGTCCGAGTATTTGAAGTTTGAAAACATTCGCCCCAACCCCGGAAGAGACGAGGCCGGGATCATCCACATCGATTACGTCGAACTGATCTCTCCGTATTTCGATCAATGGCCACCGGAATCACACACCAAAATATTCTTCGAACATGAAAAACCCGCCGGTGATGAATCCTACACCTCTGAGGTTCTCTCTCGGTTTATGACCCGAGCCTGGAGGCGTCCGGTAACTGAGGAGGAAATCGAGCGAAAATTGACTCTTTATTCCAAAATCCGCCCCGATTGCGAGAGCTTCGAGGAGGCGATGATAGAAGTTCTCGCGACAGTGATTGCCTCCCCTAAGTTTTTGTATCTTGTACAGTCCCGTTCCAAGAAAGATAGTGAAGGTAGCCGTCTGAGTGATTACGAATTGGCGACGCGGCTTTCGATGTTCCTTTGGAGCAGTTTACCAGACCAGGAGCTAATGGATCTGGCGATATCCGGGGAACTCAAAGAAGCCGATGTTTTGTCGGGTCAAACCGAACGCATGCTTGCTGATCCGCGTGCGGACCGATTTTCCAAACACTTTGTTCGCCAATGGCTAGGTATGCAGTTACTGGATTATCTACAGGTCGATCGAAAGGTTTTTGGTGGTTTTAATGATGAATTGAAACATGCGATGCAGCAAGAACCGGTTGCCTTTTACCACGAAGTACTCCGCAATAATCACAGCATTATGGATTTTATTCATTCGGACTACACCATGATCAATGAGAGGCTCGCTCAGCACTATGGAATCCCCAATATCTTTGGCAGTCACTTTCGAAAGATTGCCCTGGATGTAACCAATCGGCGCGGTGGTTTGCTTACTCAGGCTGGTCTGCTCGCAATGAATTCAGATGGTAAAGATTCGCACCCTCTCAAACGTGGAATTTGGTTGCTCGAAAATCTGCTACACGATCCGCCGCCGCCACCACCACCGGCAGTCCCTGAGATCGATTTGACCGATCCGGAAATATTGAAGCTTAGCTTGAAAGAGCGTATGGAAGATCACCGCAATGATCCTGCTTGCATGTCCTGCCATGCCAGGATTGATCCCTGGGGAATTGCGTTTGAAAACTTCGACATGGTCGGCCGTTGGCGCACACATGTCGCGGGCAAACCCGTTGATGCCAACAGCGTTCTATTCAATAATCAGGAACTCAAGGGGATGGACGGATTGAAACGTTTTCTTTTAAAACGACGCCAGGATCAATTCGTCCGTGCAATGGTTCATAAACTCACTTCCTATGCGCTTGGTCGCCCGCTTCGTTTTTCGGATCGGGCAGATTTGGAGAAAATTACAGCTGAACTGCGTCAGCAAGATGATGGACTTGCTACCTTGGTCAGATTGATCGTGATAAGTGATCTTTTTCAAACGAAATAGGATGGAGTTAATACCTTGCAATCCGAGTGCAAATACCTTGAGTTGAAACTTGATTAATGATGAAAACCGTACTGTCTCAGATTGATCGCCGGAGATTTATCCGGAGTGCAACTGGATTTGCTCTTGCCCTGCCTGCATTCGAAACCTTTACTTACTCGGCTAAAGCAGCTGCCACCACAGTAGCAAAAAAACGTCTAGCCTGCTTCTATATACCTGATGGTGTGCCGATGCCTCGCAAAGAAGATCCGGCTTATCAGGACTGGAGTTGGTTTCCTAAGGGTAAGGACCGGGACTTCAAATTTACCAAGTGCCTGGATCCTCTTGAGCCACTTCGTGATGACCTTACGATTCTAGGCGGACTTTCGCACCCTGCCGTTCGCAATGTCCATGGTCATTCCAACGCTGATCAATTCCTCACTGGTGCTGACACTGGAGCTGCGGGGGATTATCATAACAGTGTTTCGCTGGATCAGGTTTTTGCTGAGCAAGTTGGTGAGCACACTCGCTTCAACTCACTGGTGATGTCGACCGATGGAGGGACTGGTTCGCCACGCGGTGCTCAAACCATGTCTTTTAACCGGAGCGGGCGTCCAATTCCTGCAGAGCACCGGCCAAAACTGATTTTTGATCGTCTTTTTGTTTCCGGGAGCGATGATGCCGCTAAGCGTCTTGCCATCAGCGAAAGTGCACTCGATGGCTTACTGCTTGATGCTGCAGACCTGCGACGACAGCTTTCCAAGCATGATCAGGGGACGCTTGAAGATTACCTTCAATCAGTCCGTGAAACCGAAGTCAGAGTCGAAAAGGCTAAGCGCTGGATCAATACCCCTTTCCCAGAAGTTGAAGCCGGCCATCTGAAGCTCGATGTCACCCCAGAGGGTCCGGCGAACTATTTGCGGACCATGTTTGAACTTATTTATCTGGCGTTTAAAACCGATTCGACACGGACTGTTACCTATCAAATCGGTCGGGAAAATGGAGTTGGGGCGAGCGATTACTTGGCGCGTGCGGTTGGCTTGAATCTGACCCACATGCTAAGCCATAAAGGTAAGGAGCCAGGTGGCTGGAAGAATTTTGGAACCTATATGCGTTTCCTCAGTGAGGAATACGGGCGCTTCGCCAGCCGATTGAAATCAACTCCGGAGATCGACGGCAGTGGGTCCATGCTGGATAACACTCTGTTGTTTATTGGCTCTGCGTCCAGTGCGTTTCACACGTCGCGCAACTACCCCCTGATCCTGACCGGGGGTAAAAATATGGGTTTCAAGCACGGTCAATACCTGAAGTATGGGCAGGGCAACGAAGACAACCAAGTCGACGCCGGTATCAATTCAGCCATAGGCTGGAGCCGGGAGGCCAGCTACGAAGAATTGCCACTTTCAAATCTTTATCTCACAATGTTACAGCGTTTGGGGGTTGAGACTGAGAGTTTTGCCGGCAGTAAAAAGACGCTGACTGAAGTATAGGAAATCTTCAATTTTCCATAGTCGGTCTGCTTTGGAAAACCTTGTCAATAGCCAAACTAGGTTGGATTTTTCAGTTCTAGGGTATTCAGGATTTTCGATCTATAACGATTCAAGTTGATTGATCAGAGATGAGATTGCTGTAAGTTGGAAGTCCATGAAATATCTTTTTTCTGTTTTGTTTTTTATATCCTCGGTTTTCACTTTTGGAAATCCTTCCCGTCTGGGTTTACCTGAGGAGTTGGAAGCGACCTTATTTTCATCCAAGGATCTGACTCCGTGTGTTGCCTGTTTGAGCGTTGCACCAACGGGAGAGGTGTATGCGGGAATTGATCAGATCGGTTCTCTCGGCAAGGGGGCAGGCTTTGGAAGAATTCTTCGTCTCACCGATCAGGATAATGATGGTGTTTCGGACAGTCATACCATTTATGCGGAGATTGATAATCCGAGGGGAATGATTTCGGTCGGAGATAAGCTCTATGTACTCCATACCAAATGGGCAGATGAAAAGAATTTTGATGGGATGTTCTTATCGGTTCTTGAAGATAAAAATGGGGATGGTAAAGCAGATGGTCCACCCAAGCATTTGGTTAAGGAAATCAGCACACGAAAATACAACCAGTCCCGCGGGGTGGATCATACGACCAATGGGATTCGTATGGGAATAGACGGATGGATCTATGTGGCGGTGGGCGATTTTGGATTCGTCAATGCGACCGGAACGGATGGGACGAAATTGACGATGTATGGGGGAGGAATTATCCGGGTCCGTCCGGATGGAACCGAACTGGAGGCTTTTGCCCATGGACTGCGCAATATTTATGATATCGCGATTGATCCCTATATGAATGTGTTTACCCGTGGGAACACCAATGATGGAGGAGGGTGGAATATGCGCTTTATTCATGAGGTACAAACCGGACAGTACGGGTACCCGACTCTATTTAAACGCTACACCTCGGAGATTATTCCAGCCTTGGTGGATGTGGGGGGAGGATCCGGAACGGGTGCGATGTATTTTGACGAGCCCGGATGGCCAAAGAAGTATACCGGAGTGCCCATGATGTGTGACTGGGGGAGGGGGCAATTGTATATTCATCGGATAAGTGAGGATGGGCCGACTTTTACTCAGCAACAGGAGGATTTTATCAAGTGCGGAAGGATCACAGATGTGGATTGTGATGGATCCGGTCGATTATTCATCGGTAGCTGGGGTAAATCTGGATTCAAGGGTGGAGATGATGGCCATATTTCCCGTGTGGTTCCCAAGGGATGGAAGTATCAGGAGTTTCCGGATTTGAAAAAAAGAAATGCAGTTGATCTTGCCAATCTTCTTTCTTCCCCAAGTGCAAAGACTCAGCTTCACGCTCAGCAGGAAATTCTCAGCAGAGGAGGGAAGGGCCAAGAGGTGTTGGCGGTGGCTTTGGATTCTGCTCAAGCCACCAAATCAAGAATTGCGGCTATTTATACGATCAAACAATTACTGGGTACGAAATCGCATGCCCATCTTGCCACGTTGGCGAATGACCCGGCGGTGGCCGAGCATGCGATCCGGGCTTTGGCGGATCGAAAGACTCAATTGAAAAAAGTGCCGGTTGCGGTTTTTACCACTGCTTTAAAAAGCAAGAACTCCCGGGTACAGGTTGCGGCTGCGGTCGGTTTGGGAAGGATCGGAGATACAAAAGCAGCGGATGCTTTGTTGGCCGTGGCGAATCCCCCGATAGTCGATCCATTGCCCGCCCTTAGCCCGGTGATGGAAGAAGATGTTTCCGAAAAACCCTTTCATCAAAGTGCCATCATCGAGAAGAAAGCGGTTCATACTTTTGATGTTGATATAACCGGATGGAAAGAACTTCATCTCACTCTTGGGGACGGTGGGAATGGCACCGGTAGTGATCATGGTTCCTGGTTTGATCCTGTTTTAGTAAAAAAGGATGGTTCGATTGTGAAACTTACGGATCTAAAATGGTCCAAGGCTACCCAGGGGTGGGGCAAAACCCGTGTAGGGTACAGTCCAACGGGAGCCAAGCTGGCCCGCAAGGATGGTAAACCGATGACTGCAGGGATTGGAACTCATTCGATTGGGTCGATCATTTATAAAAAGCTACCCGCCGGTACGGTTCGATTTAAATGCACGGCCGGTCTTGCCAGTACGGATCATGGGGGAAAGGTTCGTTTTTATGTGAGTAATCAACCGGTCACTAAATTGGCAGGTAAAGGAAAGCAGGAGATTGCGGAAGGTCCACACGCTATCCCTAACTCGGCCGTGGTTCTTCCCCATGTTGCGAGGAAAGCCCTTGTGGATATGAATGCGGGAGATGCCTGTATCCAAGCAATTGGAGGTGTCAATCAGGAGGGGGCGTTGATGGCTCTTAATTATATGCACGATGCTAATGTTGTGGACCAACTCCTGGAGGAATTTTCGAAAATGAAGGATTCGGTTAGTAAGCAAAGAGTGGCGAAGACCTTGATCCGTCTGGCGAACCGGGAAAAGGTTTATGATGGGGAGACCTGGTGGAGTACCCGCCCGGATACCCGTGGGCCTTATTATTATCCGACAGCCTGGGAGAAAACGGAGAAGATTGCCAAAGTATTGGTGAGTGCGGCCAAAAATAGATCCCCCGAATTGAGATATGTGATTTCTGAATTGGCAACCAAGGACCGGGTCGAATTACCCGGATTGCCCAAGGCAGAAGCGACTCAGGTGGTCGTAAAGGATGAGCCCAAGGTAAACTTGAAGAAAATTATGGATAAACAGGGTCAGGTGGGGGAGATGAGTATCGAGGATGTCACCATCGCTCTGGGCAAGACCAAGGGGAATATGAAAAAGGGGAAGGCCTTGTTTGCCCAGCAGGGATGTGTTGCCTGTCATGCCTTAAATAAGGACGAGGTGCAAAAGGGGCCTTATCTTGGACAGATCGGAGGGATCATGGATGCGGATCGTATTGCCATGAGTATTCTTCGTCCGGAACAGGAGATTTCCCAGGGCTTCAAAACGGTTTCCATTACCACCAAGAAGGGGGGGGCTCATGTTGGCTTTGTGACCAATCGTTTAAGTGATCAGATCGAAATGAGAGATATTGCCGGAACCGTGACTACCCTGAAGGCCTCCGAAATTGCCAGTGAAACTTTACTGCCGATATCGATGATGCCGGCCGGTCTGGCTAATGGGATGTCGATGAATGATTTCGCTTCGTTGGTTCATTTTCTGGCCGAACAGAAAAATTAGATAGAAGAAGAAAAATATGAAAACCGTTTCCCTGCTCAGCTTGTTTTTCTTTTTCTTTTATTTGGGAAATCATTCTTTTGCCAAAGTGCAGCCCAATGTGGTGATTTTATTGGCGGATGATTTAGGGTACAAAGATGTGGGTTGCTATGGTGGTCCAGTTCAAACTCCGGCGATTGATCAGTTGGCCAAGGACGGGGTCCGGTTCACTGATTTTTATTCCGGTTGTGCGGTCTGTTCCCCTTCGCGGGCCACCCTTTTGACGGGTAGGCATCACATCAGAACAGGTGTGTACAGTTGGATTTCGGATGAAGGTCAAAATTCTCACTTGCTTCTTCGTGAGCGTACGATTGCGGAAATTTTAAAGGATCGTGGGTATTCCACTGCCCATGTGGGAAAATGGCATCTGGGTTTGCCGACCAAGAATCGGTCCAAGCCCACCCCCAGTCATCATGGCTTTGATTACTGGTTCACCACTTGGAATAATGCCTCGCCCAGTCATAAGAACCCGAATAATTTCATTCGGAATGGAGAGGCGGTCGGTCCGTTGGAGGGGTATTCCTGTCAGTTGGTGGCGGATGAGGCGATTGATTGGTTGGATAATCACCGGCATCCCAAGGCTCCTTTCTTTTTGAATATTTGGTTTCATGAACCACATGCTCCGATTGCGGCACCTGATAAGATTGTTTCCACTTATGGTGAACTCAAAGACAAGACCGCCATTTACTCCGGTACAATTGATAATACCGACCGTGCGATCAGTCGGGTGGTGGAAAAATTAAAGACCATGGGCGTCCGCGAAAATACACTGATTATTTATGCATCGGATAATGGGAGCTACCGGGATGACCGGACCGGGAATTTGAGGGGAAGAAAGGGTTCAAATTGGGATGGAGGAATTCGCGTACCCGGTATTTTCTCCTGGCCGGAGGTAATCAGGAAAAATAGGGCGGTGAAAGAACCAGCGGGGTTGGTTGATGTACTCCCGACCCTGTGTGGCTTATTACATTTGGAGGTGCCCCAAGATCGTGCGATTGATGGTTCTGATTTATCGCCCTTGCTAAAGGGCGAAATCAATAGATTTCAACGTCATCAACCAATGTTCTGGCATTTGCAAAAGTCCCGTCCAATGGTGGCGATGCGGGATGGTGATTTCTCCTTGGTGGCCAATCCGGATTATGAAATCTCTCAATCCAATATGTTTCAGGAATCCTGGATACCAAGGGTGAAGAATGGAGGATATAAGGATTTTCAACTTTTTGACCTGAACAAAGATCCGGGCCAAACTCAAAATATTGCTTCTGATAATCCTGAGTTACTTAAAAAGTTGAAAGCGAAGTTATTGAAGATTAATCAAAGTATTATGGCGGACGGGGTGGATTGGCACTTACAATAATTTTATTTGGAGATGAAATTGTCAGGATGCTTGGAGATATGAGACTTGGGAAGATAGTCATTTTATTATTGTTTACTTTGATATCCGGAGTGTTGTCCAAAGAAGTTTCTTTGAATGAGGAAGCAAGTGAGCGACGCTTTTCTGCCCGTCAAGTGTTCGACTACAACCAACCGATCCTTTTCGAAAGTGACTTCGGTGGACAGGGTTTTAATAAATGGAAGCTTTCGGAGGATGACCGTTATGGCTTGGCTCAGGCAAATCCGGATCGCTTGAGGATAGTGGATGCGCCGGGAATGGTCGGCGGGATTCAGGCCGTCCGATTCTTCGTTCCCCGGGAACCTAATTCCTTTCGGTCCGAGATTTCATTGCCCAGTGAAAAGGGATTCAATGAAAGGTGGTACGGCATCCTTTCCTATGTTCCCCAGAATTGGAAGGTCGATCCCAATGAAGCGTCTGACATCCTCATTCAATGGCACGCCATACCAGGTAACTGGCGTTCGACCTATCCCAATCTCTCTATTCGTATCAACAATTCGAATTGGCAGGTAGGTCAGAACTTTGGTTCCCCACAAAAGAATCCGGAAAGAAAGATCCATGATTTGGATACACCATTGGAGCGTGGGGAATGGGTCGCTTGGATCATTTATGCCAACTGGTCACCGGGGAAGGATGGTCTCTTGCGTATTTGGAAAGAGGGAGAGCAAGTTTTGGATAAAAGGGGAGCCAATGTCTATGGTACGATCGGTAAGGAATATACGCCTTACTTGAAGACCGGTATTTATCACCCTGAATGGAACCTGAATTCGGATGCCCGCAAGAAACGCTACGAAGCTGAAATTCCGGGCATTTCCAAAAAAGAAACTTATGTTTGCAAAGTAATTGTCGGAGGTGAAAATGCAACCTACGAGATGATCGCTTCACGCCTTGCGTTCAAAAAAGATGAACATAGTGAAGCAAATTCTTTGAGCGAAAAGCCAAAGGCCATAAGGGATGGCTTGAAGCCCTGGAGTTTTGTCAGTATACCCGATTTTCTTAATTTCGATATCGAGTATCCCCAGAAAGGTTGGGAAGACGCTCTTGGGTTTATTGTGGGTTCAATGAAGAAAGAAAACCCTGCTTTTGCGATGGTGGCGGGTGATCTGGTGATGGGGCACTGGGGAACGCAAAAACAAGACATTGATAAATGGGCGGAGAAGTATTATCCGGGCTGGGTACAACGGTTTAAGGAGCACGGGCTTAAAGTATATGCAGCCTTGGGTGATCACGAGATCCGGGATAATCCATGGCGGGGAACTGCTGCGGATGCGGTTCCCTTTTACAAGGATGCCTTTCGTCGGTACCTCAAGATGCCTCCCAATGGACCTGACCATATGAAAGGTACCGCTTTTTATTGGCTTCATCAGAATGTGCTCTTCGTTTCGGTCGATGTGTTTGAGGAGGGACAGAGCAAACAGGGGGAGATTGCAGCGGGGGTTACGGGTAAACAATTGGAATGGTTTGAACGCGTGGTTCGGAAATACCGGCCGAAGGTTGATCATATTGTGGTCATGGGGCACACCCCCATCCTTCGCCCGGTGAGAACTTTTAGTTCATCCGGTATGTTGACTGTTAAGGGGAGAGATTCCGATTTTTGGAAGACAATGGTTCAATATGGCGTTGATCTCTATCTTTGCGGAGAAGTCCATGCCGTGACTTGCACGCAAAAAGATGGAATCCAGCAAGTAGCTCACGGAGGTTTAATCGGTCGTACCACCAAGCCGAATTACATGGTCGTCACTGTGCATGATGATAAGCTTGAGTTAAATCTCAAAGAGATTGACCTCATTAACGGTACGGGCAGACTCTGGCAAAAGGATAAAAGTAAAGGGCCCTGGGATACCATTACCATAACCAAGGAAAGGAAAAAGCGAGGTTTTACTTCAATTGGAAAGGTTACCATAAACAAGCAAGAGGATGGAAAGAGGTTTGATGCACCCACTGGTTTCTTCCTTGAAAAAGATAATCCTTAATCGTTTTTATTCTTCTTGCCGGGCGATTAAATTGAAGATGCATTTGATTTCATGATGATAAAAATAACCAACAATTGTAGTTCTGCTCAAATGAGACTGCTTCTACTCCCGCTCTTATCTTGTCTATTTTGGATCATTGGTTGTGGGGAACCTGAACCAGATATCTCATCCCCTCAGACTCATACCTCTGGTTCGATTACCTTTAATTATCCCAAAAATTGGAATATTACCCAAGATTCTGTAATGCCAGGAATTCAGAA
>Ga0209631_10003308_pt1 | contig 18666 bp, 16 predicted proteins | sample COG_08_FD_184752 | JGI IMG/M metagenome (GOLD analysis project Ga0209631, IMG submission 184752) | Pelagic Microbial community sample from North Sea - COGITO 998_met_08 (SPAdes) (version 2) | ecosystem: Environmental > Aquatic > Marine > Neritic zone/Coastal water | place: Helgoland, sampling...
TCGCAGGTTCGAATCCTGCCACCCCGACTTTTAAAGCTCAATCTACTATAGATTGGGCTTTTTTTGTGTCTTTTTGTTTAGTGAAAAAATTATGGGAATTTCCAGAAGAATAAACCCTAATAGAATTCAGAAGAAAAGAAATATGCTTAGAAACCATCTCAATGAATTTTCTTTTTACTGTTAAAAAGTTTAAGTAAGAAAAATCAAATAAAGTTAATTCATTATTTTAGTTGAATGAAATGCTCCAGGTTACTCTTAGCAATATTATTTATTCTTCTGGTCCAAACTTTCTTTGGGCAAAACAACTATCGGTTTAAAAATTATACCGAAAGAGAAGGTCTTCCCAGTCAAAGTGTAGTAAGTTGTTTGAAAGATAGTAAAGGCTATATGTGGTTTGGAACTCAAGACGGAATAACATGTTACGATGGTTATAGCTTTAAAACAAAATGGAATGACAAGAAATTAAAAGGAACATTAATTTATAAAATTGTAGAAGGGAATGATCTAATGTGGTTTCAAACAGGAGAAATTTACAATAATAAATTCTCTTTCAAAATTGAATTTTTAAACTATCTTACTGATTCGATTGGAGAATTATTAATCCCGGCCTATCTAAGATCAAGTAACGGTCTTAAATTCACAAATGTTATCGCAGATATTAAACAAATTAATTCCGATCATTTATTATACACAGCATGCAACAAACTTTTTATAAATAATTTAAAAACCACCACCCTTGATTCTATTGAGTTCAAGGATGTTTTAAATATTGATTTAAGTGATACCATCGCATTTAGATTTATAAAAGACGTAGAAAAACCAACATTGTTTTTTGAAAAAGGAATTATTGAATTTAATCCTGACCTAAAAGGGTCAAAATTTATTGAATTTAATTTTGCTAATGAAAAAGAAAACCTAAAGAATTACACGCGACACAACTCTGATACTTTACTCTTTATCTCCAATTTAAATAATTTTTATTTCTACGTAGAATCAGCGCAAGAATATGTTTATTGGTTTACTGATAATTCTCTGCGTTTCGATAAATTGGAATTAAGTAAAATGACCTATTCAAAGAAAAGAGAATTATTTATGGTAGTGGATGGGTCTGCATTAATAAACTATGATCTATCAAAAAAAAGAAAAGTAAACTTAAAAGACATGATTATGATTTTAGATCCTTCTAAAAATCATCAACAACAACCCAGCATAGCAGACATACATTATGATGGAAATAATTGTTTTTGGGCAGTTTCAATAGATAGAGGTGTTTTTAAACTCAATTACAAACACCAAAAAATAAAGACTTTTGAAATCACAAAAAAAAATTATGAAGAACTTTCTATTTTGAATGTGGTTCAAATAGATAGTTCATTATTATTAAGTACCAATTTTGGGTTATTAGAATATCAAATAAAAAATGATAGTTTATTTCCTTTTAGCTTTAAAGTGAAAAATCTACCTGGATCCATGCTTAGCAAGAAAGATGAAATGGGTTCCTTTTACTATGACTTTGAAAAAAGAATTTTATGGTATGGTAATAATAAGTTTTTAGTAAAATATAATATTGATAACAAAACTGGTGAGTTCATCAATGAAGTAGAAAATTACTGTGTGGATTTGGTGGTTCAAGACAATAAAACAATATGGATTTCTGACTTGGGACATGGTTTACTTAACAAAAGTATTTTTTCAGATAGTTTAAAATATTTTAAATACGGTGAATCTGATTATCCGGATCAAACGAATGTGATATCAGCTTTAAAATTAAAAGACCAGTTTCTTTTTATTTCAACCAATACCGCAGGTCTTGTAAAACTAAATACTAAAACATTAAAGTTCTCTACTATTGGCAGTGATTATGCAGGGACTACGTTGGGTCTTGATATAGTTAATGATAGTATTTGGGTATCTACATGGAGTAATGGCCTACTATGTTTTGATGCAAACACAGGTCTATTAATAGATAGTATTAAAAAAGAAAATGGGTTGCCCAGCAATGCAACAAGTATGATTAAAATAGATGTTTTAGGAAATCTATGGGCAACTTCTTCATTTGGCCTTATACAATTTGATAAGAATAGCAGAAAGATCAAAGTATTCAATAAGAAACATGGACTTAAAAAAGTTGATCTTCTATCTAGCACTAGTAAAATAAGTGAAAACCAGAATGGTGATTTTTTTATGGCTTATAATAATGTGATTTATTCTTGGAATCCATTAGATTTTATTAATGATACAACATTACCAAATGTTTATTTTGACAATATCTATTTTAACTATAAAAATTCTCAAGAAAAAATAGAGATACTTAATAACCAGTATCAGAAATTAAAAAATAATTACGCCCTAACTTACAATCAAAACAACATTACATTTGAGTTTTCTGCTATTCATTTTTCATCTGAACGAAATATTGAATATGCTTACCAACTTAAAGGGCTAGAAAATGAATGGAGCTATGCTAATGAAAGATCTATTGAGTATTCAAGATTAGCACCTGGAAGCTATACATTTGAAGTAAAAGCAGCCAATTCAGATGGTATATGGAGTAAACCCATCTCATTTTCTTTCAACATTACACCTCCCTTTTGGAGAACATGGTGGTTTATTCCGCTTTGTATTTTCATACTTTGTCTATTAATATACTTTATGTTGAGAATAAGAACTCGTCAATTAAAATCTAGACAGATAGAATTAGAAAAAACAGTTACAAGGAGAACAAAAGAATTAGCAGAAAAACACACAGAATCGGAAAAAAACAGATTACTTGTTGAAGAAAAAAATAAAGAGATCTCTGACTCTATTAATTATGCAGAGAGAATTCAACGTAGTTTCTTAGCTACGGATGAACTGCTGAATGCCAACTTAAATGAATATTTTGTTTTCTTTCAACCAAGAGAAACAGTGAGCGGAGACTTCTATTGGGCGAGTAAACTAAACAATGGGGATTTTGCAATAGTTAATGCCGATAGTACAGGCCATGGTGTACCAGGAGCAATTATGAGTATTCTCAATATTTGTTCTATTGAAGAGGCTATAAAAGAAGGCTCAACTGCACCGAATGAAATATTTAATAAAACCAGAAAGTTCATTATTGAAAGATTAAAAAAAGATGGTAGTTCTGAAGGCGGTAAAGATGGCATGGACGCCTCTATAATTTGCTTTGATTTTGAAAATTCTAAATTCAGTTACACTGCAGCTCAAAACCCTATTTGGGTAATTAGAAATGGTAAACTTACAGAAATAAAACCAGAGAAAATGCCCCTTGGCAAGCATGATAAGGATAAAATTCCTTTTGTAGGCGGTGAATTTGAAATTCAACAAGGAGATCAAATCTATACCTTAACAGATGGTTTTCAGGATCAATTTGGTGGGCCAAAAGGCAAAAAATTTATGGTGAAGAAAATGAGAGAGTTTGTCTTATCAATTTCTCATTTACCTATGGAAGAGCAGCATCAAAAAATTAGAGAAGTCTTTTCTAATTGGAAAGGTGATATTGAACAAGTTGATGACGTTTGTGTGATAGGAATAAAAATATGAACATAAAAAAAAACTACAAAACAACCTAAAACAACTCCACTAGAACTAATTCGTTGTGTATATTTGACAAATTTTTATTTATTACTAGATATGAAAAAAAGTATCGTTTTAATAATTATAAATATCTCTTTATTTTTTCCAAATAAAGGAATAACTCAAATAAATGAAGATGAAATAGGTGCATGGTACATGTACTTTTTCAATACAACTTTCAAAGAAAGTGCATGGGGGCTACAAGGAGATATTCAATGTCGGAACTGGAATATTGCGGGTGATCTTGAACAATTATTGTTGCGAGGAGGAATAACCTACAAACCAAAAAAAGCCAACATTAAACTGACTCTCGGATGCGGAAATGTAACTACTGGAAGCTATGGTCCAAATAATTCAACTACATCAGAGAGCAGAATTTACCAGGAAGTGCTATTTCCGGTTCAATTTGGGAATCGTTTTTATACCAATCACCGATTTCGGTACGAGCAAAGATTTATTGAAAATCAAGACTTAAGAACACGCTATAGATACAATTTATTTTTAAATATACCGCTGAACAATCCTTCAATGGATAAGAAGACAATTTACCTAGCCTTGTATAATGAAATTTTCATCAATGGACAAAGAAGCATAGGAAATGGAAATAGTGTAGAAATTTTTGATAGAAATAGATTGTATGTCGCAACTGGATACGTAATTAAACAAGGACTTAAAGTTCAACTAGGAATAATGAAACAAACAACTAATTCTTGGCAAAAGCATCAGTTTCAATTTAGCTTGCATCAAAAAATTTAACTGCATACCATAATCTGCAAGACTCATTTAGACTGCAAACTACTCTCTAAACTTTTCTGTATTCTCAAAAACCGTCTTCAAGATTTCTTTGTCAGCAGCTATCAGCTCAATGTTTCTTCGAGCCATCACTTGTTTTGCCACTTCGTAAGACTTTTCTAATTTGTACGTTGTAAAACCATCACTTCCTCCCCAAGAAAAAGAGGGGATATGCTTGTCTGGAAAGCCTCCGCCATAAATATTCGCATAAGCACCAACGACCGTACCTGTATTGAACATGGTATTAATTCCACATTTGGAATGGTCACCCATTATTAATCCACAAAACTGTTCTTCCGAATCAATCAATGCTTCTTCTTTATAACTCCAAACCTTGACGTTTCCGTAGTTATTTTTCAAGTTTGAAGTATTTGTGTCAGCGCCTAAATTACACCACTCTCCTATTACGCTATTACCCATATAACCATCGTGTCCTTTGTTTGAATAGCCTTGCATAACCGAATTTCCAACTTCACCGCCAACCTTGCAAAAGGGACCAATAGTAGTTGGGCCGTATATTTTTGTTCCCATTTTAAGAACAGCACTTTCTAGCAAAGCAAAACCTCCTCGAATCATGCAGCCTTCCATTACTTCTGCGTTTTTAGCTATAAATATTGGACCTGTTGTAGAATTTAAAATCGAACAAGTAACTTTTGCTCCTTTTTCAATAAAAACTCTTTTTCCTAAGATAGTATTAGATGCATCAATTTCTTCTGACTCTTTTTCTGCTATAACTATTTTAAAGTCCTTTTCTAATTCCTCACCATTCAATTTAAAGATATCCCATGGACGATTAATAATATTTAAATCTCCCGCATACTTAAGAACAGTCATTTTAGCAAGTGCGTCGTTCATATCCTCCCCGGCAGGTAGTGGACAAATAGCAATCACCTGATCATTGTGCATTAACAGTTGGTTTTCCTCGAGGTTGTTAATAGTATCTACGATATCCTCATCTGGCAATAGTCCGGCGAACACACCTATTTCCGTTTTAACATTATTACCTTTGAACTTCTCCGTCAAATAATCTTTCGTTCGTATCGATGTGTCAGCTCCCAAATAATGATTCCATTTTTCTTGAATGGTAAAAATACCCACGCGCAAAGCAGCAACAGGTTTAGTGTAAGTTAAAGGTAAAAGTTGCTGGTGAGCTACACCGTCAAATAATACAATGCCCATATATTGATTTTAATTGTGGTATAAAAGTACCAATATTTATATACAAAAAAACCCCCGACTAAAAAGTCGAGGGTTTTGAATATCTTTAAATAAGGCTTAACCCTTATTACGAGAAACATATCTGTTTTTAAACTTATCGATACGTCCTGCAGTATCAACTAATGTTTGTTTACCAGTAAAGAAAGGATGTGATTTGTGAGAAATTTCCAATTTAATTAAAGGATATTCATTTCCATCTTCCCATTTGATTGTATCCGCAGACGGTGCACAACTGTTAGTTACAAACGAATATTCGTTTGACATATCTTTAAATACTACTAATCTGTAATTCTCTGGGTGTATTCCTGCTTTCATTTTACTTTATTATTAATTTCAGTGTGCAAATGTACACTTTCTTTTTAATTAGACAATCAGCAAAACAATAAAATAGACAAAATATATTTGCTATTTATCAGTTATAGACTGTGTAAATAACTTTAGGTTTGTAGCCAAGTAATGAAAACTTTTTTTAAAATAGTACTTTTACTTATTGGAACTAGCGCTTTGCTGCTGCTTTCCAACTGCAAAAAAACGCAATTATTAACCGATAATTCAGCGAAATTGGAGTTCTCTTTAGACACCGTTCTTTTCGATACAGTATTTACTACCATTGGGTCAACTACCAAATATTTTAAAATCTACAATAATAATTCTGGAAAATTAATTGTTTCTGATATTTGGTTAGCCAGCGGAACACAATCGCAATTTAGAATAAATGTCGATGGTAGCCCTGGAGTTAGTTTTAATGAAGTGGAAATTGAAGCAAATGACAGTCTTTTTGTTTTTGTTGAGGTTACGGTTGACCCAAATAATTCTAATAATCCATTAGTGGTTGAGGATTCAATTATGTTCTTAACCAATGGAAATGAGCAGAGAGTTCTTTTAAATGCTTGGGGACAAGATGCCTATTTTCACGTAAAAGAAATAATAGTAGTAGATGAGACTTGGAATAATGACAAGCCGCATGTTATTTATAACTATTGCGCCGTGGATTCAGCTATTACCTTAACGATTCCTGCAGGAACTAAAGTTCATGGTCATAATAGTGCCACGCTTCTAGTTTATAAAGGTTCTTTATTGGTGAACGGATCCGTGGGTAACCCCGTTGAGTTTTCGCAAGACAGAACAGCAGACTTCTTGCTCTATCCAGCCGATAGTGTCGCTGGTCAATGGAGAGGAATTTACTTCATTGAACCTCTGACAAGCAGTATTGACTATGCAGAAATAAAAAATGCCGTTATAGGAATCCAAATTGATACAGCTGGAAATGGAACCACGGTTAATTTGAATTCAGTAAAAATAGACAATAGCCTATTTGCTGGGATATTAACCCAAGGAGCAAATGTTGCCGCGGTAAATTGTTTATTTGGTAATTCTGCTCAATATTCAGCTGTTATTTCCATTGGAGGATCTGTTAATTTTGACCATTGCACATTTGGTAATTACTGGAGCAGCACTAGAAATTCTGGATTATTTGCTTTTTCTGATTACTATGAATCAGGAAGCACCATTCAATATAGACCGTTTACGACTGCTACTTTTACCAATAGTATTATTTATGGTAATAACGACAATGAATTTGTTATAGATACCCTAGCTAGGAGCCTTGCTGGATCTGCTCCAGTATTTAATTTTGCCAATTGCTTGATAAAAACAGATATGACAATTGCGAATGCTAATTTCTTCTCAAACTGCGCAACCAACAGCGACCCTTTATTTGTCGATCCTAGTGTTTGGGATTACCACGTTCCAAGTAACTCACCTGCTGTTGGACAAGCTTTTGGATCTACTTCCGGAAATGACTTAGATGGTAATGGTAGATTCGGAAACACCATTGGCTGTTATGAGTATCAATAGTTTTGCTCATCCGAATAGAACGTCACCGCAAAAAATCAAAATGAAATGCAACTTTTGTAACAATTTCTTCCAGTTATGACAAGATTGCCACAAAATTTTCTTCTAAAATTTTTCGTAATGACGTTAAACTTGGTCGTTCTGAATCTTACTTCTTAAAATCAAAACTCAAAATCACAAACTTGATTCTTTGATATCCAGCATCAATAGCCAAAGTTGTATTTGGGATTAGGTCTCTTTTTTTCATGTCACCTTCACTGAATTATTTGTTTTATACGAATAATATATAGATAAAAAAGATTACAAACTGACTTTTGATTATCTTAGGCGGCATATAATTATTCCATTGAATGCTAAAAACAATTGTCTTTATACTTTTAATCAGTTCGACACTTAACATTAAGGCCGGCACCGATCCCCACAATGGCAGCAGCAAATGTTCTTCTAGTTGGGGTTTTTATGCACATAAACGAATTAATAGAATGGCGGTATTTACTTTGCCTCCAGAACTATTCACCTTTTACAAAAAACACATTGAATTTTTAACAGAGCATGCAATCGACCCAGATAAACGAAGATATGCAGCTAAAGGAGAAGCGGAAAGGCATTACATCGATATTGATCATTACGCGCACAATGGGGAAGATCCATTTGACGTTGTTCCAAAAAGATGGAAGGATGCAGTTGAAAAATTTTCGGAGGACACACTCAAAGCCTATGGGATCGTTCCATGGCACCTTGATGTAATGGTAAAAAGGTTGACAAGAGCTTTTAAGGAAAAGAACTTAGATAAAATATTACAATACTCAGCAGATTTAGGTCACTATGTTGGTGACTCTCATGTTCCTCTGCATACTACCGAAAACTATAATGGACAAATGACAAATCAGAAGGGAATACATGGATTTTGGGAATCCAGAATCCCTGAATTATCTGCTGAAAACTATGATTATATGGTGGGTAGAGCTAGTTATATCTCTAACCCCTTGGAAAAAGCCTGGAACATTGTTAAACAAAGTCATTACGCATTGGACTCTGTGTTCAGCATAGAAAAAGAATTAACAGAACTTTTTGATGATGATAAAAAATATTCTTTTGAGCACAGAGGTCGTGTTGTGATGAAGGTTTATAGTGAAGATTTCTCTATGGAATACCAAAGAAGATTGAATGGAATGCAGGAAAGAAGAATGAGAGAATCAATCTTAACCGCAGGAAGTTTTTGGTATACAGCATGGGTAAATGCTGGTCAACCGGACTTATCGGACTTAAAAGAAGATTTATCTGAAGAAATGAAAGAGGAAATGAAAAAGAATGATGAATATTTTAGCAAAGGTAAAATTAACGGAAGAAATCACGGTAAATAAATTATCTAGCCGCTACATCACTCCGTTTCCTTTTGTTTTTCTAAGATTTTTCTTTTTTTTATTTTTTTGAATATGCTTTCCTTTTTGAGTCACTGCAGTTCGCGGTAATGTTTTAATCTTACCTGCTTCAATCTCTTTAATTATTCTCTCCATGATAACATCTTCCCCCTCGGGAGAGTAAGTTAATTTAAGGTCCTGACCGTTTAACCGACAAAGTGTTTGTAGGAAAGCAGCTTTTCCACCACCTCTGTAATCTTTAATAATATCATAGGTTGTTAGTCCTGTTTCTCTGAATATTAGTTTATTTAAATAAACACCACGCGTTATGGACATATTTTTTATTTCTTCTCCAAACTCGTCCTTTAGTTCTTTATTTGCTTGTTTCAAATATTTCCTTTTATCACGTTTAGAGGTCATGTGCGAAATAGAATCTTGATATTCATTTAGCATCGCTGATGCCAATTGAGAGTAGGTATAAACTCTTGTCAAAAAATACCTCGTAGTTCTATAATTTTTTAAGTACTCAGAATTATCTCCCTTGATAAGAACATCGTTTAATACATATCCAGGAGTCGAAATATCTTCACCAATTACCTGCAATTTTATTTCATTATTAATGCCTTGCGAAAAACTCGCAATTGAAATAACAATCGTTAGTACATAAATTATTAGCATTTTCATTCCACCGTTACAACGAAAATACTGGTAATAAGTTATCCATTTCAATCCGATTAGTAACTTTTTTAACACAATATAACACTTCAATAAATAAGTCTTCCTCTATTTTGGCTTTATTAACGTACATTTGTTACTATCCAAAATATCGAAAAATGAAAAATCTATCATTTCTTGTACTAATGGCCATTTGTACTCTTGGATATACTCAGGCTGAAGCTACAATTGGCTTTAAAAAATTTGATTCTCCTAGTTCTCCATTTATTGAAACCTATATAAGCATTTTTTCAGGTTCTATTAAATACATTCCAAATGATTTAGGTGTTGACAGATGTAAAATAGAGATTTTGCAAATGTTAAAGAAAGATGGTAAGATTATAGATTTTCAAAAAATAGTACTAGAAAACAAAGGTGTCACAACCAAAGACCTATACAACGACCCATTGCATCTCCATCGTTTTTTTGTTGAAAATGGAAATTATGAATATGAAGTAGAGATTTTAGACTTATTTAACGAATCTGCTCAAAAGACAACCTATTACGAAGAAATTACAGTAGATTTCAATGATCTCATTACCATATCTGATATTGAATTAATTGATTCGTTTTGGAAATCTGATAAAGCTTCCAAAACTTCAAAGTCTGGCTTTGAAATGGTTCCACTGGTCTCTGATTATTTTTCACCTGAATTTGATAAAATTGCTTACTATTTTGAAATATATAATACGGACAAAGAATTAGGAGAAAACGGGAAATATGTATTACAACACTTCATTGAATCCTACGAAAGAGGCGTAATTGCAGGAAGCTTCAATAAATTAAGTAAGGAAAAATCTAATCCTGTCAATGCTACGCTAAATATATTTGAAATTGGCACTCTTCCGACCGGAAACTATAACCTTGTGGTACAAGTAAAAAACAAAGACAACCAGGTTGTTGCGGAAAAGAAATTACGATTCCAACGCTTAAATTTATTAAATGACCTCAATACTGAAAACTTAAAAGATGTAAATCTTGCTGGACAATTCACCGATAGGCTATCAATGGATTCGTTGGATGAATTTATTTATTGCCTGCGTCCCATTTCAACCCAGATTGAGAAGAAAATTGTTGATGGTCAATTAGACGACATGACCGATACATTAAAACTTCAATATATTTATAGTTTTTGGTACAACAGAAACACGGTTACTCCAGAAAAGGATTGGAATGCATATAAGTTTCAAGTACAACAAGTACAACTTAAGTTTGGTACGCGTATCAAGAAAGGTTATCAAACAGATAGGGGACGTATTTTCCTGAAATATGGAGCTCCAAATACTGTGCATGACCAGAGAAGTGAAGCGAATTCATATCCCTATCAAATATGGCATTACTACAAAATTGGAAAATTTAATAATAAACGTTTTGTTTTTTATGATCGTGATTTAGTTACAAATGATTATGAATTATTACATTCTGATTTAATTGGAGAAATCCAAAACTTTCATTGGAAAATTGATTTAAAGCGAAGAAGTACCAAAGGCGGTAATGTAGATGATGTAAACCCTGATCCTGAATTTGGAGATCGTACGGATGATTTATTTTACAAACCTCGTTAATAAATTAAATTTAATTGTTTTAATCTTTATAACACTCATTTTAAATATTTGAATACTGCAGTTGTCATATTAAATTTTAATGGGTTGAAGTGGCTCGAAAAATTCTTACCCAGTGTTATTACAAACAGCAATGAAGCTGATATTTACGTTATAGACAATGCCTCCACTGACGATTCAGTTCTTTTTCTGAAAGACAACTTCCCTCAACTAAAGGTTATTGTAAACGATTCAAACTACTGGTTTGCTGGAGGTTATAACGAAGGTCTCAAACAGGTCACTGCAGACTATTACATTCTTTTAAATTCTGATGTGGAAGTCACCCCAAATTGGATTACCCCAATTATTCAATTATTAGAAAGCGATGAAAACATAGTTGCAGCACAGCCAAAAATCTTATCATACCACAATAGGCAATACTTTGAGCATGCTGGTGCTGGAGGTGGAATGATTGATAAAAATGGCTATCCATTTTGTCGAGGTCGAATTTTTGACCATTTAGAAAAGGATGAAGGACAATATGATGATACAGCTGAAATATTTTGGGCTTCAGGAGCATGTTTGTTCATTAAGGCTAAATCATTTCATGAATTTGGGGGGTTTGACGCTAGTTATTTAGCACATATGGAAGAAATCGACCTTTGCTGGAGAATGAAAAACAGTGGAAAAAAAATAATGTATTGTGGCTCTAGTTCTGTTTATCATGTTGGCGGAGGAACATTAAACTATATCAATCCACAAAAAACATATTTAAACTTTAGAAACAGTTTATTTACGCTGTATAAAAACCTAGATAAAGATCTTTTTATTAAAATACTTACAAGGTTATTCCTAGACAGTTTAGCTGGAGCAAAGTTTCTTTTTTCTAGCAAAATAAGGCATATTGGAAGTATTTTTAAAGCGCATTTTCATTTTTACAAAAACATCCCGCAATTGAATAAAAAGCGTAAACAAATTCCATGTAAAAGTTTTACAGAAATGGAAGGCATGTATTCTAGTAATATCGTTTGGAAGCATTTTGGTCGCAAAAAAAAGACATTCAAAGATTTATAAATTGCAAGTCTTTCTCAATCTCTTGGAAAAAGGTATTTTTACAACGATTAATTATAAATTAATATGGAATCTACATTCAAAAAACCTTCTTTAATTCAAGCATTAACTCCAATAATTGCTTTGGTTATTCTTTTAATGATATCTGTTATTTCTATTTGGGAAGATGATTCTTTAGGCGGAGCTAATCAAATGGCACTGTTGTTTGGAACAGCAATAGCAGCGCTAATTGGTTGGCGACTTAAATACAAATGGAAAGATATGCTCAGTGGTATTAGTGATTCAATTTTATCCGCCCTTCCCGCATTACTGATTCTTTTATTAATAGGTGCTTTAGCGGGAACCTGGTTAATCAGTGGTATTGTGCCAAGTATGATTTATTATGGACTTAAAATATTAAACCCTACTATATTTCTATTTGCTGCTTGCATAGTTAGTGCAATTATTTCGTTAGCAACTGGAAGCTCATGGACCACTATAGCTACAATAGGAGTAGCTTTACTTGGTATCGGCCAAGCGATGGACATAAACACTGGTTTAATTGCTGGATCAATAATTTCTGGAGCCTATTTTGGAGATAAAATGTCGCCTATGAGTGACACAACAAACCTCGCTCCTGCTGTTGCTGGAACAGACTTATTTACGCACATTCGCTACATGATGTGGACTACAATTCCTTCTATTATAATTACGTTATTGATTTTCTTGGTGTTAGGTTTTTTTGTTGGCGAAAGTGGTTCAACGGAAGAAATAAACGGGATACTTTCAGCTATTGAAGGTTCTTTTTATATAACTCCATGGTTGTTTTTAGTTCCTGCCACCGTAGTTTTTATGATAATTAAAAAAGTACCTGCAATTCCAGCTCTTTTTGCAGGAGCTTTGTTAGGTGGAGTCGCGGCACTCCTTTTTCAGCCAGACATTATCAACCAAAACGGAATAAAAAACACGGTTATAATAGAGGGTGAAAACACTTCCGAATATTCTTTTGAATGGTATCAAAAAGATGAAAAAATAAAAGGTGATTCTAAGTTAAAAAATGTAGATGGTGGCAGCTACGATTTGGTCATAAGCAAAGAAGGGGATGTGGCAGCAACTGGATCCTTTATACTTCCAGAAGCTTTGGACACGGCTGCAACGGATAATTTCACATTGACTTTTGATAACAGCATTAATAAGTTAGGTTTAACCGCCACCTTATCAAGAAGCAATTATTTAGAGGCTTCATACCGCAGTGTAATAAACGCTATGACCATAGATACATCCGTTAACACTTCTAGCGACCAAGTGAACGAACTACTTGGAACCAGCGGAATGTCGGGTATGATGGGAACAATATGGCTAATTATCTGTGCGATGAGTTTTGGAGGGATTCTGGATAAACTTGGTATGTTAAGTAAGATAACAGAGGTCATAGTATCCAAGGCCAAATCTAGAGGCTCTTTAATTGCTACTACAACTTTAACGTGTGTTGGTTTTAATGTAACTGCTTCCGATCAGTATCTAGCAATTGTAGTTCCTGGTAAAATGTTTTCAAAAACATATAGAGAGAGGGGTCTTGCTCCCCAAAATTTAAGTCGAACTTTAGAAGATAGCGGAACAGTTACATCTGTGCTAGTTCCATGGAACACATGTGGTGCAGCGCAATCTCATGTGCTAGGAGTTGCTACCGGAGAATACTTTTTATTCTGCTTCTTCAATATCATAAGCCCTATCATGACAATTATTTATGGTTACTTTGGTATAAAAATTGCTCCGCTTAGTGAAAAAAAGGACGTGTAAATATTTTAACATTTAGACATAATTTTGTATATTTACATGGTTAATTTCAAACATATCACTGAAACTATCTTCATATGAAATGTATTTTACTGTTAGGTGTCTTTTTAATTTCTAGTGTTTCTTACGCACAAATAGACCTTGAAAGCCAAATCCCTAAAGATAAGACATTCGATAAATCTATTATTGATGAGACTTATGGAATTCAGATCTACGAGCCTTTAAATATGGTTCTTGCAGGAGATTCCGTAAGAATGGAAAATGGTTATGCTGTAAATAACTGGAAAGAAGATTTTTATGACGATGGAACACTTCTGCACCGTGGATATTATATTGACGGACAATTAAAAGTTTATAAAAACTTTTATCCGAACGGTCAAATAGAAAGGGAATTTAAAAACATAGATGGTTTCAGGTCGCTTCAAAAGAAGTTTTACACTGACGGAACATTGAAGTCTGAAGTTAAATATATGGAGGGATCTGCACTTCTATGGATTGATTATTATTCAAATGGTAACATGGAGTTTTATGAGGAATTCCATAAAAGTTTCTTATATCATAATGCCAAAAGGTCCTACTATGAAACTGGACAAGAGGAAACTGTATTAGAAAGAGTTAAGAAATTAAACTTCACTCAAAATGACTTTTATTTAGATGGAAAACACAAGAAAAAAGGAACCTTAACCTATGACTTAAACGCATATGATTATTATAAAACTGGTAAATGGACTTATTATAATCAACAAGGAAAACCCACAAAGGAAGAAACTTACAGCAACGGTAAAGTATCTAAGACTAAGGATTTATAAAATACTTATCATAAATCATATTAAAAATAGCGAGATTTAGTTTCGCTATTTTTGTTTATATTAGTGCTAACATCTATGGGAAAAAACATCGTTGATTGGCAAAGTGAATTAAACGCACTTTCTGTAAAATACTTCAAAATTGCCAGCTGGGTAGCTTTAATTCTAAACCCCTTATGGGCCCTAAGTGATTACTTTGTTACTCCAGAATATTGGTTTTCATTTTGTATTATTCGATGTAGTATCTCAATATTTGTGCTAGTATTGCTGCTTATTCATAATAAAAAACTAACTAGGATTGAACTTTTTATGTTTCTTTCCTATACTGCCCTTGTTATCTAAAATGGATATTTCTACAGCGTTATGGAATTGGAAATGTTTCAGCAACAAACGTTTGCAATGTTGGCGATTCTTATTGGAGGAGGTATGTTAATGCTCTGGAGAATGCTATACAGTATAGTATTGGTTGCATTATGCTTACTTTCTATAGGAGGTATGTTTTATTTTAATAGCCCACTATCGTTTGATGAAATTATCATAAACGGAGGACTTCTAAACATAACGGTTGCTTTATTCTTGATATTCCTTATACAAACTCGGTATCGACTGCATAAGAAAGAAATCATTTCGCGTTTAGCATTAAAAACTTCCAACGATCAATTAGTGCAGCAAAAAAACATAATTGAGATTAAAAACGAAGAAATAACCGATAGTATAACATATGCTCGAAGGATACAAGAAGCAATTCTACCTTCTAAAGAGTCCATAAATGCATGTATTAATGACTGCTTTGTTTATTACCAACCAAAAGACATCGTTGCTGGTGATTTCTATTGGATAGAGGAAACACCAAAAGGCTTATTGATTGCAGTTGCAGATTGTACCGGACACGGTGTACCAGGCGCTATGGTAAGTGTTGTTTGTAATAATGCTTTAAACAGAGCGGTAAGAGAATATAATTTATATGAACCTGCTGCAATTTTGGACAAAGCAACCGAATTGGTAATAAACACATTTGAACAAAGTGATACGGACATCATGGATGGAATGGATATAGCTTTGTGTCGCATAAATAAAGATGGAAAAAGTATCGAATTCGCAGGAGCTAACAATCCTCTTTGGATTTTTGATAAAGATGAAATTGAATCACAAAAAATTAAAGGATGTAAACAACCAATTGGTAGGTTTCTAACGCAAAAACCATTTAAAGGGAAGACTATACCTGTAAATCCAGGAAATATATTGTACCTTTTTACGGATGGATTTGCTGATCAATTTGGAGGGAAACGAGGAAAAAAATATAAATACAAGCCTTTTAATAATTTACTCAGTAAAATTAAAGCGCAAAAAATGTCCGATCAACTAAATTCTATACAATCTGAATTTGAAACTTGGAAAGATGACTTTGATCAAATCGATGATGTTTGTGTAGTCGGAATAAGGTTATAAATGCTCATTAATAATTTCACCGACTTCATTGGCCATATTATAAACCATAAAGTGGCCACCACCTTCGACCACAGCAGGTTTCTGTGTTTTTTTTATTGGAATTACTTTATCTCGAGAACCATGAATATGCAGTACTCCGGAAGGGAGATCTGTATTTTTCCAATAGAGTATAGAACGAATTGTCTTTTTCAAATGTCCAGCAGGAGTTTCATCTATCATTTTGTCAAAAAAACGTTTATCTTTTTTAGAAACACCAAATATTTTTCCAGCAAATGGAATCATTTTAATAAGCCAAGGAGAAATCAGATGATGCACTCCTAACCTTCTTGCAAACCTAACTATAACAGGAAGTTCCTTATACGATTTTGCACTAGACACAATAATGAGCTTCGATGGATTAAGGAATTTCGACATTTCAACAGCAAGCATACCACCAAACGAAACACCTAAAATTCCAAAAGGTTCTTCTGTATTAATTTGCAAACTTAGTACCTCAGCGTATTCTCGAATTGTTTGGGCATTTCCCCATTCAGTCCATTCAATTACTTGTGTATTAACATCAAGTTGTAATCTAGAAAAAAAACGATGATCTGCTCCGGTTCCAGGTATTAGGTATAGAGTATTCAAGCGTTAAAATTCAAATTCTTGGACAAATACTCTTGATTTTTCCATTTCATCGTGCATGATTTTATCATCACCTACAAATGGAACAAGTTTTCTAAACTCAATAATTAAGCTTTCTATATATTCAGAAGACTTCAAAGGCTTTCTAAACTCGAGTGCTTGCGTTGCTGTAAATAATTCTACTCCAATAATTTTTTCAACGTTCTTGATTACTTCTAGTGTTTTAGTAGCTGCATTTGCTCCCATGCTAACATGGTCTTCTTGACCGTTACTCGAATCAATTGTATCTACAGAGCTTGGTGTACATAATTGTTTATTTTTACTTACAACTGAAGCTGCCGAATATTGCGGTATCATAAATCCTGAATTTAAACCTGGGTTGGCAACTAGAAACGGAGGAAGGCCTCTTGTTCCTGAAATCAATTTATAAATTCGTCGTTCAGAAATACTACCTAATTCTGCTATTGCAATCGCCAAGTTATCTAAACTCAATGCCAAAGGTTGCCCATGAAAATTCCCCGCGGATATTATCATGTCTTCATCTGGAAAAATTGTAGGGTTATCGGTAACAGAGTTTATTTCAATTTCAACTACTCCCGATACATATTCTATAACATCCTTAGAGGCTCCGTGTACTTGAGGCATACAACGAAACGAATAGGGATCTTGAACATTAACCTTATCTTGGTTAATTAACTCACTTCCTTCTAGGTATTTTCTAATATTTCTAGCCGTTTCTAGCTGACCTTTATGCGGTCTAACCAAATGAACAGCTTCAGCAAAGGAAGAAATCCTACCATCAAATCCCTCTAAAGACATGGTGCCTACTAAATCAGCAAATTCAGATAAGTGATTTGCTTTTATTAATGACCAAACTGCATGTGCACTCATAAATTGAGTACCATTAAGCAATGCAAGTCCTTCCTTAGAATTTAAAACAATTGGCTCCCAATTCAATTCTTCAAGAACATCTTTTGCTTTTCTTCGTTTCCCCTCAAAATCAACATATCCTTTGCCCAATAAAGGAAGTGAAATATGTGCAAGAGGAGCTAAATCACCCGATGCTCCCAATGAACCTTGCTGATAAACAACTGGCATTATGTCATTGTTATAAAAATCGATCAGTCTTTGTATCGTTTCCAAAGCTATACCAGAATATCCTAAAGAGAGTCCTTGAATTTTCAATAAAAGCATCAATTTAACGATATCGTGCTCAACTTCATCCCCTAATCCACAAGCATGAGACATAACAAGATTTTCTTGCAATTGACTTAAGTCTTTTTTGGAAATAACAGTATTACACAACGACCCAAAACCAGTATTTATGCCATAAAATACTTCATCTCCTCTCTTTAGCTTTAAGTCCAAATACTTACGACATTTCTTTATCTTTTTAATAGAATCCTCTGATAGCTTTAAGCGAACATTTGTTTTTAGTATTTTTTCAATTTTTTCAATTGATAAATGTGCTGATGATATTACATGCTGTACTTCACTCATTTTTTAATCTATTATGGTAGTAATAACATCCTTTATCGTTAACTTTTGCTGATCTCCTGTCAGCATGTTTTTAAGCTCTAGTGAATTACTAGCAACCTCTTCTTCGTTTATAAAAACTACAAATGGAATATTTTTATCATTCGCATATTTCATTTGTTTTTTCAATTTTACTGAAGATGGATAAAACTCAGCATTAATACCGTTTTCTCTAAGTTCCTTTAATACCTGTAAACAAAAAAGATCATCAATCCCAAAATTAACAAGCATTACTTGAGTGGATTCTGCAGAAAATTCTGGAAATAATTCTAATTCATCTAAAACATCATAAATCCTATCCGCTCCAAAAGATATTCCCACTCCAGAAACATCTTTTAAACCGAAAAT
>Ga0209631_10003312_pt1 | contig 18643 bp, 15 predicted proteins | sample COG_08_FD_184752 | JGI IMG/M metagenome (GOLD analysis project Ga0209631, IMG submission 184752) | Pelagic Microbial community sample from North Sea - COGITO 998_met_08 (SPAdes) (version 2) | ecosystem: Environmental > Aquatic > Marine > Neritic zone/Coastal water | place: Helgoland, sampling...
CATCCGCGAGAAGATTGTCCAGGGCCGCCTCGACAAGATGGTCAACGAGAAGGCTCTCCTCAAGCAGGACTTCATCAAGGACACCTCCAAGACTGTTGAGGAACTCATCAAGGAGGCCACCGCGGAGATTGGAGAGAAGATCTCCATCCGCCGCTTCGTCAAGTACAACCTTGGCGAGGGGATTGAGAAGAGGAACGAGGACTTCGCCGCCGAGGTGGCTGCGCAGATGGGCAAGTAAATCGTCGAGCAAACAAGGGGGCGAACCCTTTATTACTCGACGCCTCACTACCCACTGCCGCGAATCCTTTAGCCATTCTTTTCCCTAGTTTATTGCCGCGATACCGAGGCCCACACGCGCGCTTCGCGTGAGCCTTCGATTGTTCCTGTTCTTTTAATACCACAGTATGCAAAAGTGCGAATCACACCAGACGTCATCGTCCCCTCGGACCAACGCCACTCACACCCCCGGTCCTATCCGACATCTTTTTCGACTTACCCTGGACAAGGATTTTTCAACCGTTTGTGCCTTGTGCCACACAAGATGGGGCGCACGGGTGGCCTGCTGGACGACCCCAGCGGCAAGGGCAAGGCCCGTCCGAGGATATGGAGACGAAGGCTGACACGCATCGTCTCCCTCGGCATGGTGGTCTACGCCGCCAACGCCCTCTTGGGCCTCGCCGGCTGGGGCGCCGAGCGGGCACCCTCCTCCTCGGCGCGGATCTCGGATCTCGGTGGTGACCCGAACTGCGTCCGCGGCGGTGTCCAGTGCGATGCGCGGCCCGCGCGTCCCACGACCGACGCGGTGGCGCTGAGGCTCCCTGATCCCGACCCCACGAGCGGCAAGTCGCGGTACTACTCCGCCAACCACTGGTTCCACGTGTCCGAGTTTCACGCCAGGAATCACGCGAGGCTTAAATCGATGGACGCGCTCCCGCCGCTCCACGAGGGCAACGGGGTGGTCATCGCGCTGGCGGCGGACGCGTGGAAGGCTCAGTTGAGGCCGATGACGCGGCTGCTGCTGGCGGCGACGTACACGGACGGACGCGCGTCGCGGGTGAGCTTCGCGCTGCCGTCCTCCGTCGCACACCACAACCGCGACGGCACCCGGTGGGGACCGGGTCTGGACGGAACCACCGGGCTGGCGTGCGGCTGGACCCAAAGCTCGTGGCACGTCACCCCGCACCAGCCGTTGAGGGATAGATTCGTCCGGTGCGCGGGGTGGGGTGGTGTCGGCGCGGGGTGCGAACCATCGTCGGCGACGCTGGCGACGGACGGGGGCGGCGCCGTGACCTTCGGAGCGGTCAAATCGGAGCGAGGTGATTGGTTCCCCACGAGCCGCGACGTCACCTCGGTGCGCGACACCATCGACCGTCTCTGCGACGCGAATGGACCCGAAGGAGGAGACGGCGTGGGCGCTGCGGGTCTTAATCACGATGAATCCGTCACTCGTGGGCTCCTGGTATCCAACACGAAGGAGGACAGCTCGGTGAAAGACAAGGCTGATCGTTTGGCGGGTGAGCTCGAGGGCGCGGCGTGCATGGGCGGCGGCGGCTCGACCACGTTCCGTCACGTCGTGATATACCAGCGCGACACGGGCCGTCGCTTGGAGGGTGCGGAGGAGGTGGCGCAGCGTTTGATCGAGGCACTCCCCGGCGGCACCGGGACGTGGAGGCACAGCGTGGTGACGCACCACGAGGCGCTTCCCCCGTGTCTGCTGAAGCGGTGCCTGGGCAACGCCGACGTGCTGGTCACGCCGCACGGTTTCCAGTCCATGCTTTATCTGTTGTTGAAACCTGGGTCCCTGATGTACGAGGTGTTCCCGCACAGGTACTACAAGCACGGGTACAAACGTGCGGCGCTGGAGTGGGATTTGGTGCACGGCATGTCCTTGTCGCCGCCGAGGGGCGTTTTACCGGGTGCGATATCGAGGACGTTCACGACGGGCGGGTGCATGTCGATGTACTACTGCCGGTACTTTGCGCGCAAGGGCGACGTCGTGCTGGAGGGTCGGGACGTTGAGGCCATCGCGAGGGCCGTGAAGGCGTCGGACAGGGACGGTGAGGGCGCCGCACTGGACACGCGGGGATCCATTCGGTGGATCACGGACCCGGGGGGCGCGGTGGGACGGACGGAGTGCCTCGCGGCCTGCGCCGGGAACCACTCGTGCCAGAGGTTCAAACTGGTGGGTCAGAACGATGGGGACGATTCATCGCAGGCGCGGTTGGAGACGGGTGGGACGTGCATGTTGCGCGTGGACTCTGAGCAGGGCGAGCGCGACGGCGACGTCATCGGCGCCGGAATTTACAACAACAAGTGTTGGGTGCCGGGGTGCTAGAGCTAGCTCGTTACGTTATTTATCCTTTGACATGGCGCCCAGGACGGCGTCCTTGTTTCTCACCGCCACGATCATCTCGGCGACGAACCGTCGAATCTCATCCACGGTCCTGGACCCTTCAAACTCCCTCGCCACCATCTCCCAGCGCCGGGTGTGTCCCTTTGGGTACTTTGCCATGGCAGCTTTGAGCGTGGCTTTCTCTCCCTTGGTCCACGGCACCACGACAGTTCCCCCGTCGCTCGTGCTCGCCTCCGCGGCGGCGCGCATGCGGTCAGCCGCCGCCACCGCCACCGCGCACCTTCGCGCGTGTCCCACCAGCTCGAGCACCAACCGCCCGAACTCCCTCGAGAGCCGCCCCCACTCCCTCAGGGACTCGGCGAGGGCGCGAAGTTCCTCGCTCGGGTCGTCGGACCGGCGACCGTTTGTTTCACCTTCCATCTTAACTCGCGTCCATTCCTTGTCCACCGCGTGCGCATCCTTCCCCCACGCGATCAAAGCCTGCCGCAAGTGCTCCTCACCGACCACCGACGACTCCCACGCGTTCGCGGCGACCCGCGCTCGAACGGCGCGGACCATCGCGGCCATTGAAGCGTCGGAGTCGGAGCCCGCGACTTTCTCCCCGGCGAGCGCCGCCGCGTCGCCCTCGCCGTCCGTCTCGAAGCTCGCGCGCATGGCCACCTTGGCGGCGGTGTTGGCGAGTTTATTCGACGCCGCCGCGATCTCCCGTGTCTCACGAAGCAGGGCGGTGACGCGTTCGGGCAGCGCCCTCGGTGCGCTCTTGGGTCCGATACCGTCCACGCTTTCCTCCGACAGCAAGTGTGTTAGCTCCTCCGGGGTGTTCCAGGCTGCGTGTATCGCCTCCCGTAACTCCCGTCTGCGGTGTTCCCGTCGTTGCCGGTCGTTCGTGATGGACGCGTGAGCCTTGCGCTGCTCGTCCCTCTCCCGCGCGTGCGCCGCGGACCGCACCCCGCGCTCCGCGGTTAAGGCCACGTTGTTCGATCGCAGACGTTGCTTGGCCCTGATGTCCGCGGCGCGCAACGACCTGTCGCCGAGGATGCCCACGACGCACAGGCATGCGAGGGTGGCCCATCCCCGCACCGTCAGTAATGGGTCCCTGGCGAGGTCAAACTGCGATCGGGCCCACGCGTCGGAGTGCGTGCCGTAGATCTCGTCGGAAGATCCGTCGCTGTCCCCATTCCGCTCGTCCGCCTTGGGCGCCCACGCCCCGCCGCCGCGTTCGTACCTGCCGCGCGTGGATTCATCGCTGAGGGTCTCGTAGGCGAAGGCGAGGTCGACGAACTGTTTGTTAGCCTCCGTCCCGCAGTTGGCGCCGCACTTGTCGGGGTGGACGGAGAGCGCCCGTCGCCTGTACGCCTTTTTGATCTGCTTGGTCGACGCGGTGATTGGCACGTCCAGGAGCTGGTAGCAGTTTGGTGCGTCGGCGGGTCCGCCGGGGATGCACGGCGGGATGGGAGGGGGAGCCGCCGAGACCCAGCACCGGCCGCCGCCCCGGGCCGATAGCGTCAGCAGGATCGCCAGGAGCCACGTGCGCATCTTCTTTGCCGTGAATTTCTCGATTGTTTAAAGTAGTGCTAACCGGACTGGACCACCGAAGGTAGACTACTCCGCAACAGGCTCGATCTTCGCCCGTCTGCGCATGATCAGCATGAGGTTGTTCGCCGGCATCTCGAGCACCTTCTCCATCACGAACCCGTGTACCTCACCCAACGACTCAACCTCCCCTATGTCGCGGTACCCCCACTCTTTGTTCCGGCCCCGGAGAGTCTCGTCGAAAGTCGCGTTACCCTCCGACGTGTGCTCACCGTTTCGCTTGAACGGGCCGTATATCATCAACACCCCACACGAACCCTCGAGTAACCTGGACGCACCCACGATAGTACCCACGGTGGCGGACCAAGGAGATATGTGTGTCATGTTGACCACCAGAACCCCGACGGGAATCTCCCACGACCCGGCGAACCCGTCGGGCCATGACGCGTCACTCGCGTCCAACACCGCGGGTTCCAGCACGTTCTCCACGTCGCTGCAGTGGTGCCTGATGGAGTCGAAGGACTCGTCGGTGAGGTCGGTGGGTAGCCACGTCAGTGCGGGCAAAAGCGGCGCGATGTGCGCCGCGTGTTGCCCCGTGCCGCACGCGAGCTCCACCAACAGACCGCCGTTCTCACCCTTCAGCGTCGGGACCACGACGTCGGCGATGGGCTGGCGGTTGCGCTCGGCGGCGGCGCTGCTCGCCACCTTGTTGAAGGTGTCGCCGTTCTTGTCCCAGGAGTTTTCCTTGGCTTTCTTGGCGGGGGGCGGCTCGGGTCCGTGGGAGGCCATAGTGGCGATCGGTCGTCGGGTGTCACAGCTGTGATGTGCCCTTGCGATGGATGCTGAGGTACCACGGTGTACAAGGCCGAGGTACGCGCGTGAGAGGGAGAACGGGCGCGCGGGTGCGGTGAGGAGGCGAGCCACGGTCGATGCCATCCACGGGCGATCGGCGCGGCGACGACGGTCGTGGACCCGCGGAGTGCGCGACGTCGAGTGTCGTGCCTTGGAAAACTGCGCGTGTTGATGAGCGGACGCGGCCTCTCCAAGAAAGAAATGACAGGGGCTCGCCCCGACCTCGCCACTCTGCCGGAGCGACGCGTGAGGCACGTCGTGAAGCTCGGTGACGTCGATATCGCACGATGAGGAGTTCGGGACGCAAATCCCACCACAAAAGTGAGCACAGGGACCCGTCTTACCCCGCCCCCCGACCGCCCCGACACCCGATCTCGCCCCGAGTAGCTCTAGACATTCCCACACCCCGCATCTCTGACCTCCCGCCCTCCCTTCCCTCACCCCCGTCCCACACCACAGCCTTTCCCCCGCGCGGTGGCCTTCCGTGGTTCATCGCCGCGCTCTGCTTCGGATGGTCGGTGTTCATGACCGTCGAGTACATGACGCGCGACCTCCCCGACGCCACCAGCGGCCGCGGGTCGAGGCAGGCCGCGTCTTCTCATGTAGACGTCGAGTCCATGATCAAGCACCAGGTCGAGGAGCGGGTGGCAGCGGAGATGGCGTCCCTGAAGATGAAAGGGGACGCCAACCCGGGTGACCCGGGTGTCCCGCGCAAGATGGGCGTGGTCGGCGCCGTGAAGGACGTGGTTCGCGCGGGGGGCGCGCTCAAGGCTGCCGCGGAGGAGGGCGAGCGTAAAGTCGCGGAGAGGATGGCGAAGATAAACGGAGGGTCGGCGCCCATAGAGGGAACCAGAGCGTCCACTAGAGAGGCCACCCGGTCGGCGCCCGTCGTGACCCGACCGGACCTCGGGATCGCCTCCGACGACCCGGAAGAGGCTTTCCTCAAGTCCACCGCACCGCTGCCCAAGTCGCTGTACGGCAGACTGAACCAGCTGTCGGCACTGCCGGGCTTCCCCGCGTCGCCGCCGCTGGTGCTCAGCGCGCACGGACCCAAGGCGTACATGTTCCGCAACTTTCTCACCACCCAAGAGTGCGAGCATCTCATGACACTGGCGAAGAAGCAGCTCGCGCCCAGCACCGTCGTCGGGGATAAAGGTAAAGGCTCGCAAGTGTCGACGATTCGAACCAGCGCCGGGATGTTCCTAAGCAAAGGGCAGGACCCGACTGTGCGTTTAATCGAGGAGCGCATCGCCGCCGCCGCGGGCATTCCCGAACCCAACGGCGAGGGTATGCAGATCTTACGGTACGAGAACGGCCAGAAGTACGACCCGCACTACGACTACTTCCACGACCAGGTCAACTCAGCGCCGCGACGGGGCGGGCAGCGCATGGCCACCATGCTCATCTACCTGGAGGACACCGAGCAGGGCGGCGAGACCATCTTTCCCAACGGAGAGCGGCCCGAGCACTGGGACGCGGACGAGCCGGGTAACCACAACGAATGGAGCGAGTGCGCCAAGAAGGGTATCCCGGTCAAGTCGCACAGGGGCGACGCCGTGCTGTTCTGGTCCCTGAAGGAGGACTACACCTTGGACAGCGGAAGTCTTCACGGGGCGTGTCCGGTGATATCGGGGGAGAAGTGGACGGCGGTGAAGTGGATCCGGGTCGCCAAGTTTGACGGCGGTTTCAAGGACAAGCTCCCGATGCCTCCGCTCGCCAGGAGCGACCGGAGTAAGGGCCAGTGCCTGGACGAGTGGAGCGAGTGCGGTGAGTGGGCCAAGAAGGGGTGGTGCGACCGAAACCCGTCTTTCATGACCGGGCTCGAGGGAGCGAGGGACTCGAAGGGACCCGCCTGCCCGCAGTCGTGCGACGCGTCCTGCGTCTGACCCGAGAAGTCTGAAATACAGTCCTAGTTACTACGAGTGCGTTGTTACGAGTACATCATAAATGAGATCAACATCGTTGCACTGGTCGGTACTCGAACAGCCAGATGTCCTCGTGGTCCTCCAAGTCGTGCTGCGTCGGATCACGGAAGAGTTCATCCGTGGCGTCAAAGAAACCCGCATCCGCCGCCAGGTTCTCACGGAAATTGTACGCGAATAACACCCGGCCGGGGGGCACCCTGTCACACAGTCCAAACAGCGTATCACACAGCGCGCGCTGCGTGACCTCGTCGTTCTGGTACAACGCGTCCGAGCACAGCACCACGTCAAAGTTAGTTCCAACTACACCCATCGCGGCCGCATCGCCCCACTTGAGCGGCTTCACGGTGACGGGACAGTGGGGGGGTGACCCTCGGTTAGTCTCCACGTTCTCGCGGAGCAACGGGAGCTCCGAGGGGAGGTCCGTGAGGGTCACGGAGGCGGCCCCCAGGCGCGCGGCGACCAGACCTGATGACCGGGCGGGTGATGACGACGAATGTTAGGTATTCTTGGGGTGCCTAACTTTTACACGGAGGAGGGATGGGACGGAGTTGGGGTCCCGGGGGATACAGTGCACTCACCGAGCAGGCCGGTCCCGGAGCCGATCTCGACGACGTGTTTCCCTTCGATCCACTCCGTCTTTCTATCGCACAGCCATCTCGCGGTGGCGGTCGCCCCCGGCCACACCCATCGCGCCGTGGCGTCGTCTCCCCGTGCGATGCCGTCCACGGCGTCCAGGTTCTGACGGACCCGCACGGGACCCGGGCCCGCCATGGCATCGTGCGAGAACTCCACCCACTCCGCGTCGCGATCCATGTCTACCGCCGTCCAGGATCGCCGGATTCCCCCGAACGCGCGATGGGGGGGGATGACCCCCGTGCGCTGACGTGGAATGACAACGAGATCAACGAAAGTTCCTTCATCTTAGCTGTTCAGACCGGATAGGAACGAACTCGCACAACTCGGTGCGCCAGGGTCGGACATGTCCGCCATCGCATCCACACGAGTTGTCCTCGCCGCGCGTCAGTCGACGCTCGGCCGCGGCCGCGAGCGGCGCGAGCGCCGTCGCGTCTCACCCGTCGACGGCATCGCAGCCAGGTCCCGCATCGCCGATACATCGGCGACGCTGCGGGTGACGACGAAGATCGCGGGCGTTCCGACCCGCCGTGCCCGCGACGGGGCTCGATGCCTCGCGGGACCCGAGCAGCTCTTCCAGCTCGCCGACGGCGGTGGGCTCAGCCCGATCGTCCCGCTGCTCTCCATCCTGGGAGGCTTCGCGATCGCGCGGACGGTTGTCTACTGGCGCGTGCAGTTCATCACCGCGAGCATGATCGCGAAGCACGTGCCGCCCGGCGCGAGGAGGGTGCTCGAGTACGGCGTGGGGCAGGGCAGGAACCTGTACTACTACCCAAAGAACACCGGCATGGTCGTGGGCGTCGACCCCGACGCCAAGGAGGACCTGCTGATCCAGGTGAGCGTCGCCGCGGGGGTGCCGTTCGTGGCCAAGGCCCAGCCGAACGAGGCGCCGAATAACCAGCCGGACTCGTCCATCGATGCCGTCGTCACCACCGGTGCGTTGGGGGGGTCCAAGGACGCGGCGGCGATCGTGAGGGAGGCGGGACGGGCGCTTCGGCCCGGCGCCCCACTCGTGTTCTGCGAGGACATGTCATTCGGCAAGGGTGGCGTGATTGACGCCATCGAGGCGTCGGATGACTTTGAGCGGGCGCAGTACGACGACGGGTGGGCGACTCTGCCCCTGCTGCCCCACGCCATCGGCGTGGCGGTGAAGAAGCAGTCATCCACGGCGGGGAGTCAGGGTGAGGCTGAGGCAAAGGACGACTTCGAATCGTCCATGGGGCTCGGGGGCGGGAAGCGGTCAAAGAAGAAACGGAAGTGAACGATTGGTAAGAGTTGCGGCGACGTCGTTTAATACCCACACCCTTTATGATGATACCCACACGCGTGCCTCCACGTTGCGTTGTTAAGTGTTACATCTTGATTGACACATCGTCGCTAGTCTACCTTCACTGCGCGGGTGCCGGGTCAGCAGCCGCGGGTGCCGGCTCTGGCGCCGCGGGTGCCGGCTCGGCAGCCACCGGTGCGGGAGCCGCCGGAGCTGGAGCCGCGGGTGCGGGCGCCGCCGCCACCGGCGGTGCGGTCACTTCCACACCCCCACCTCCGCTCCCCACCAACACCCCTGACGCCCTCAGCTTGTCCACGATGCTCACCTTGACTTGATCTTTGACGACTTTTTTCTCCACGAACGGGTTGTTCCCGAGCTTGATGCCGCACGTGGGGCACGCGTTGGTCGTTCCCCGGCCGGGCTGCACGGTCTTGACGATGCACTCGTGGCAGAACGAGTGCAGGCACTCCATCTGTGGTTGGATATCGGGCAGGGGGGACGGGGGTGAGTCGTGGAACGTTCGGCGCTCGGGGAGAATTTAGGGCACCGGGGAATTCCGGATCGCGGGGCGGGGACGCACCACCGTCACGGGGTGCGTGAACATCTCTCCGCAGATCGGACACCCGACAGCCTTCAGGAGCGTGTCCAAGTTCACGGGGGTGTCCTTCACGCCGGGATTCACCGCGGCACTCATGGCGATATCGAGCCGCTGACAGTCCTGACCGCCGGCGATTGTGGCAACCAGATTGATTTCGGCCGACTTCACGAAAAGTGCGGATGAAAACAAACCCACTGCGTCGCAGCACTTCCCCGGGTGACCGCGAGTCGACGTCGACGCATCGAACCTGGGGTCCGGTCGTGTCGATATGCTCACCCGTGTGTGTTCCAGGAGCGCGCGTCTCCTGACACGTGCGCAACCCCGCACGTGTACTGGGACGGTATCGAGATGGGGCCCGACCGCCGAAAGGGGGGGCGAATGGAGTCGCCCGTCGACCGATGTCTGCGTCCACCCCAACGTGCTAATGGGTCCGGCCACCACGCGGCGGTTCACCACCATGAGGTCACGCACCGATGGCATGTTCGACGCGTTCAAGTCGTGGGCGGCGGGCAAGGCGCTGGGCCAGTTCGAGATGCCCGAGAACTTCTCCATCCGGGACTTTGCACAGCTCGCGAGAAAGATGAAGACGGAGGGCGCCGCGTCGGCGATGGCGGCGGCGAAGGGTCCGCTGGACATGCTCGACCTGAGCGCGGATCAGATCGACGCCATCTCCGAGGCGATGACCGAGGAGGAAGACAACGACCCGGGGATGCTGTCACCGCCGGACTGGCGTAAGGTTGCGCAGAGGGTCCCGGCGCACTTCAACATCCAAGGTAAGGACGTAGCCAACGTGATACACACGTCCTCGATGCTGAGGGTGGTGATGAACCGCGTGTCTTTCGCCTTGAAGGACGGTTCGAGAACCCCGAGTTCGCCAGAGGAGTTTGCGCAGATCGTGCAGGAGTCGCAGAAGACGGTGAGCAGGGAGCAGCTGGTGGCGGAGGCTAAGAGTTTGCGGGGGGCGTACCCAAACAACCGGCCGTGTCCGTGCGGCAGCAACAGAAACTACAAGAACTGCTGCGGGAGGGAGTGGCACAAGGCGCGGGAGAAACGGGCGCGGCTGGCGGGAAGGATGTAGGTTACGCGATGATAGAGGTTGTAGTTTCCACTTTAGCAAGTCGACATCACCGCGTGGAAGCAACCGCCTCGGGATTGGTTTCGTTTGGTTATTGGACAGACTATCATATTCCGGCTGCTTCGATATCATACTCGTCCCCTCCGAGACACGCTCGTTTCGGAGATGCCATGACAGGTTCGATACGACTAGGTTCTCGACCGAGCGTTTTTACTCGAGGGTCCGGCCTTTGCAACAGTTCTCCCCCGCACGCGCCACCCACCCACCCGACGTATCCACCATGGTCGAGAAGATCGACTTCACCAAGAGCGGCGCGACGAACGAGGCGCGGGCCTACGCCGAGACCATCACCCTCGAGCAGTGCAAGCACACCGCCAAGGCGTGCGGCTTCATCACCAAGGAAGAGTCGGAAGGCTTTGTTCGTGACGAAATGGGCGTGCGCAACAAGCGCACGGACCTCAACCACTTCTTCTTCACCCTCGGCGTCGCCTCGCTGTCCGGTCTCAGGAAACGGTTCCACCAGGAGAAGCTCCCGGAGCCGTTCCCCGGTCTGACCCCGCTGCTCCACGATAGGGTACGCGCGATACCCGCGCGATACCTCCCGTCCTTTCCCCACGACTCGTTTCTCCGAGGCGAGATATCCTTTCGATTTTCATGAACTGACGCGACAGCTCCCAAACAACACAGGACAAGCCCAAGATCGAGCGCATCACCTGGCCCGTCCCCGACGTGAAGGAGTACGATGACCTCCAGGCCAAGTGGGAGGGCCTGAAGTGGAGGCTCATCCCCAAGCCCGGCGGCGCGGTGACCAAGCCCGACGACTGGTACAAGCTATGGGCCGCCACCCAGCAGATTGTCGAGGGCGACGTCCCGGGCGATAAGCCCCTGTGGGCCAAGACCGGCGGCCTCGATTTCGACGGCAGGGACAGATGGGAGGCACACAAGGCCCTCAAGGGCCAGTCCACGGACGAGGCCAAGCTGACCTTCTGCCAGGTGTGGGGCAGGGCCAACAGCAAGGAGCGCGAGAGGATCAACTTCAGGCCGTACTGATGAGTGAAGACGCAAAGAGGCCCGGGTTCGTTGCATTTTGTTTGAATTGTCTGCTGATCACAGCGCACATCGCATTTGGAGCCTTTGATCCGCCATGCTCCGTGACCCATCGACACGGGTTAAGCTCCAAATGTGATGTTCAACCGGACCAAATGCAACGAGCCCGCGCCCGCCGCGCGTAGCCGAGTCGGTTGAAAAAATATGTGAGAGCCTCCACACTGCATGAAAATTCACCTGTCATCACTCGTCCCTCTCGCCCTCTCGTCCACTTCTCGACCGCGCCTGAGTTCAGGAGTGCGATGTCGCACCTGTTTAGGGTGGCGGCGCGCGAGTGGCGTCGTAGCCTCGCGGGAGGAGGCACACAGAGCGCGGGGTCTCGCGCCCGAGTGTTCGCGTCCTCGGCAGATGGTGGGTCGGGCGGCGGCGCTTCGGCGACGGTTGAGGCTGCGAGGCGGACCGCGATCCCACCCGACGGCCCGGGCCTGCGCGACTTCATCGGATCCGACGCCGGGTGCGGTACCTCAAGTAGCACCCCCGCCGTCTGGCAATCGCGCGGGATCGGTGAGGCGTCCACGTCCGGTACCTCGGGCGCTGTGAGACGACGCGCATACATAGAAACCTACGGCTGCCAGATGAATGTGAGCGACAGCGAGATCGTCGCGTCGGTGCTCAACGCCAACGACTACGACCTGACCGACACGCACGAGGACGCGGACGCCATCCTGGTCAACACGTGCGCCATACGCGACGGCGCGGAGGCCAAGATCTGGGCCAGGCTGCGGCAGCTCAAGGCTGTGAAACGAGACAGAGAGATCGAATGGAAGAGGGCATCCAGGAAGGGGGAGAGCGACGCGAGGCCCGCGCCGGTGGTCGGTATACTCGGATGCATGGGTGAGAGGCTCAAGGAGAAGCTGCTCGAGGCGGACGGTCTCGCGGACCTCGTCGCGGGACCCGACGCGTACAGGGACCTGCCCAGGCTCATAGACGCGGCGAGGGGTGACGACGGAGGGGACCTCGGCGCCGCCATCAACACGCAGCTGTCGCTGGAGGAGACGTACGCGGACATCGCGCCGGTTCGAAGGCCAAACGCGGGTCCCTCCGCGTTCGTGTCCATCATGCGCGGGTGTAACAACATGTGCGCTTTCTGTATCGTGCCGTTCACGCGCGGAAGGGAACGGTCGAGGCCCGTCGGGTCCATCTTGAACGAAATCAGGCGGCTCTCCGACGAGGGAGTCAAGGAGGTGACGCTGCTGGGCCAAAACGTAAACTCGTTCGCCGACATGTCCATGTCATCAGGCGGCGACGGGAGTGACGTTGGGACGACGATTGGGACCACCGGTCTCTCGGGTAGCCACGGAAGTGATCCGTTCGAGAGGTACTACGCCCCCGGGTTTAGCAGCGTGTACAAGCCGAAGAGGGACGGAGCCGTGCGATTCGCCGAGTTGCTCGACGCGGTGGCTGACGTCGACCCGGAGATGAGGGTTCGGTTCACGTCCCCGCACCCCAAGGATTTCCCCGACGAGGTCCTGCGCGTCATCGCGGAGAGGCCCAACGTGACCAAGCAGCTGCACATGCCCGCGCAGAGCGGGTCCAGCTCGGTGCTCGAACGAATGCGACGGGGATACACCCGGGAGGCGTACCTAGACCTGGTGGCCCGGGCTCGGCGTGATATACCGGGCGTGGCGTTGTCCAGCGATTTCATCTCCGGGTTCTGCGGCGAGACCGAGGAGGAGCACGCGGATACCGTCAGTCTGATGCACCTGGTGGGATACGAGAAGGCGTTTATGTTTGCGTACAGCATGAGGGAGAAGACGGCGGCGGCGCGGCACTTGAATGACGACGTGCCCGAACACGTCAAGAAACGTCGGTTGGCCGAGGTCATAGACGCGCAGAGGAAGGGGGCGGAGGCTGCGAACGCGCTGGAGATTGGCCGCGTGCACTGCGTCCTGGTGGAAGGGAGGTCGAAGAGGTCCGATGAGCGCATGTCCGGGCGGACGTGCACGAACAAGCGCGTCATCGTGGACGGCGTGGACACAGCCGCCGAGTACGATGTCACCCACGGTTCTCAACACGGTTCTCCCACGGTGACGATGAACTCTGGAGACTACGTCGCGGTGCGTATCGATCGAGCGGGCGCGAACACGCTCTACGGAACTCCGCTGGGCAGGACGGAGCTCGGGCGGTTTCACCGGATTCACGGCGGTAGCTTCGCGTGAATATCATAGTAGCCGAGAGAATCATATTTAAAAGAAACTGTTAGACGATAACCTCGACGCCTTCAGTCTCGAACAGACGCGTCACTCTCGCCAAACACTCATCCGACGGCGTCGTCATGCCTTGCAGCGGGTAGGGCAATCGCATCTCCTCCCACTTGTAGACGCCGAACCTGTGGTACGGTAAGATTTCCACCCCCGCCACGTTGGAGTGCGCCTTGGCGATGGCGGCCACGCCCTTGACCTCGTCCTCTCCGTCGGTGGCGATGTCACTGAACGTGAACGACCGGGAGCACGTGCGCTGCCCGCCGCAGCACGTCACATCGGCGCCGCCCTCCCCCGCGGACATCAAGACGAATCGGATCCAAGTTTTTACCCCGTGCCTCTGAGTGGCAGCCAGGAACGCGAGCATGGTGTAATACGGCCTCGTGTCGTGTGATCCGGTTATGAGCACGTGCTTTTGAGGATCGGATGACTTGACGCAAAGAAGAACCAGGTCCACGTGGGGCAGGATCTGGTCCCAGTGTTCTTCGGTGCCCGTCGCGGCGGTGTCCAGCGCGGCGGTCAGGCCGCGCCGCCTCGCCTCCACGCAGAGCTGTTTGCTGAACTTGGGTTGGAGCAGGCACTCCCCTCCACTCAGGGTGATCCCCCCGCCGCTTGATAGGTAGTACGGGATACTCGTCTCGATCTGTCTGAAGACCTGTGCGACGGTCATGAGGGTACCGCCGCTGGGGCTCCAACTGTCTGGGTTACAGCAAAATAAACACCGTTTCGAGCAGCCTGCGACGTGGTCTGAGGTGGTGAACGTGAAGTGAGAGGACGGCGGAAGGTTCGGACACACCTTGCAGAAAGATTATGGCTCGTATCCCGTGGCCGTCCACGGCCGTGAACGTGTCGATACTGTGCAAACGACCTGGAGGTGGAGGAGGAAGTGTGGGTGAAGGTATTTTTGGACGACCCGAGGAAGCCTTCGACGTGGGCGTGTCACAGCGCACCTCTCTCGAGGCCAAGGTCCTCCATATCCGCCTCCTCCCTTCTCTCTCCTCTCGGTGAACACGGCGGAGCGTCACCGCGCGCCATCATGCACCCTTTGCTCATGGTTCGAGCGCGGTGGGAAGTGGCGAGACCCACGTGTTTTTTCCCGCCGACTGCTCTGATCAGCTGATTGGGCACGTGTTTTTGCCAATCCGAGTCAGCCGCGGTGGATAAAATTCCTGGCCGGGCCGGGTCGGCCACCCAAACGCACGAGCACACACGAATCTGCCTCACGGTGCGTACCCGGCTCTTTCCCTTCATCTCGCCGACGTTACGCGCGAAACGTCGTCCGGGACGAGCGCCTCGAGCCCCGTCCCACACCTCCTCGTTCGAAAACGAATGTCACCTCGTGATCGAGACAGCCCACTGAAGTTTTCCCCCTCACTCGATCCGCGCAGGCAACCACCCTGGCTTGGTCCGAACCTTCATCCGCCCCTCCAAACGAAGCGAATTTCAGAATACGATGGCTGCCACTATCGCCTCTTCATCCTTCGTCGGCGCCCGCGTCGTCTCCAGGCCGAAGGTCGCGGCCCGCTCCACCCGCGCAGCCCTGACCGTCCGCGCGGCGAAGATTGAGGAGTCCGCGCTCATGGGCAAGTACCCCGACGGCGGTCCGGTGTTCGCGGTCTCCGTCGACTGCCACATGGGCACCAACAGCACCGGGCTGGTGATGAAGGAGGGCGACGAGGGTCGTCCCGTGGTGACCATGGTCCGCCCCGGCGGTACCGCCAAGAACAAGGTCAAGGTTGGCGACGTCTGCCTGGCGACGTCCTTCACCGAGCTCGTCGCCGACCCCAACAACACCTCCCTCAAGTGGGGTACCCCCACCACCGGATGGTTCGACACCGAGGGCGAGTCCTACGCCGCGTGCATCTGCGCCATGGAGACCAACTCCACCTCCCTGGACATGATCATGTTCAGGCCCGAGTGAAGTCACGAAGGAAATGGGAGATGAAGTCGCGTAGATGGCGTGCCTGCCCGGTAGCATGAAGGCGCCTTGACACGTTCTCCGATCTAGCTAGCCCCGACGAGGATGAAAGTCACTTTCAAATATAAAGGACAAGGACGATTCTTATGTATCATATCGTACCCGGGCGTCATAGTAGTCTAGTCACTCGTAGTGCTGGTGTGTTATGACAATAAGTCGTGTCTCGGGTTCCCACTATGTACATGTTTTGACCCTCCCGTTTCGCTCACCTCCTGGAGCGGGTGCTGCGGCGCGCACCGTCGGCGGGCTCGGCCGCCTTGCGCTTCGCCGCCGCCGCCTTCTTCGCCTCGTCCGCCACCTTCTTGCGATCCGCGGTGCACCCCTTGCAGAACCAGTCACCCTTGGGGATGGTCTTGCGCTTGAGGCACTTCATGTGGAAGGATCCGTCGCACCCGTCGCAGAGAAGCGCCTGCTCCTCGTCGGCGCAGCCGCACATCTTGCACGCCTCGTCCTCCTCCTCCTCAACCTTCTCGCACACAACCTCCTCCTCGGCGGCGAGCTCAGCCACGGGGGCGGGCTCGGCGGCGACCGGGGTGGCAGCCTTGGGGGTCTTGGCCTTGGGGGTCTTGGCGATGTTGATGTTGAGCTGCACGGGCCTGGCGGGGGTGGCCGCCTTGGCGGGGGTCTTGGCCTGCTGCACAATCACCGGGGTCTTGGCGATGTTGATGCTGAGGGTGACTGGGCGCGCGGGGGTAGCCGCCTTGACCGGGGTCTTGTGTACCACGCGAACCGGGGGGGTCTTGGCGACGGTGATGTTGAGCTGCACGGGCCTGGCGGGGGTGGCCGCCTTTAACGGGGTGGCCGCCTTCTGGATGATCTTGACGGGGGTCTTGGCCACGGAGATGGTGAGCTGGACGGGCATCATCTCGTCCACCTTCTTCTCGGCGGCGGCGGCAGCCTGAACCGCGGCGGTGACCTCGGCGGCGGCAATCTCGGCAACCTCAGCCGCGTCCATGGCGTGCTGGGAGGTCTCCTTGTAGAGCTTCTCGAACATGTCGGCGCGGCGTCGCTCCTTAACGAGGGCGGCGCGGGTCGCGCGGAGCGCCTTGTGGAGCGTAGCCATCTTGGCGGAGAGTCCCCCGTAGGACCTGCCACCCGCGCTGCCGCCCCGAGCCTTGACGAGCTCGGTGAGGGGCGAGTTGACGGGGAGGGGGTTGTCGTTGAGGACGGGGGACAACATGGCCGCATCCTCGGCGTCGACGCCGATACCCGGGGTGGACATCGCCTTGCGCACCCCGGATGAGCGCCTGGAGCGGGTGGACTTGGCGGCGGAGGACATGACAGACTTGGCGGCGGAGGACATGACGGACTTGGACATGACGGACTTGGCGGCGGAGGATTTGGCCGCGGACGCGACGGCGGCGTCGACGACGGCGTCAACCTCGGCGAGGTTAGCCTCGAGCCACTCGGCAACCTTCTCGGGGGTCTTGGCCTTGCCAACCTCCTCGAGGACCTTCTCGATCTCGACGGCAGCCTCGACGTCCTCGGCAGCCTCGGCGGCGAGGGCGGCGTCCATGGCGAAGGCTTCGTCAAAGTCGAAATCTTCCTCCTCATCCTCCTCAGTCGCCTTGGCGGCGGCGGCGCCAGCCTCGGCGGCAGCCTCAGCAAACTCAGCCGCGGCGGCAGCTTCGGCGGCGGCGACAAACTCCTCGGCACCGTCGACCTCCTCCTCGACGGTGCAGTTCACAGCCTCGGCCATTTCCTCCTCTTCGGCGAGAATGCGCGCCACGGCGCTGTGCTTGGCGTGTCCGCCGGGGGTCTGCGCGATGTTGGCGGCGTATCCCTCCAGGTTGAGGAGCGCGGCCACCGCGGGGTTCTGCGAGACGCCGGTGGCGGGGGTGTTGGCGGGCGCGGCGGGGCGGCCGACGGTGCCGGGGGTGGCCATGGCCATGGCACCCTGCGAGCTGCGTCGGGAGCGCTTGGACTTGGCGGAGGACTTGCAAGCGGAGTCGTTGCCAAAGTCGACGGGGGAGCCAAACTTGCCCGCGGAGTGGATGGTGCCGAGAGCCTTGGCGACGACTGAGGGCGAAGCCTTGCACGCGGGGGAGTAGTGCGGGATGGGACCGGTGTTGCCCACGTCGCCGAGGCGGAACTTGGGAATCTCGCAGTCGTCGGTGTCATCCTCGCCAATCTCAGCCATGTCGTCGGCGGTGACGTTGACGTCGGTGCCCGCGATGGATGACATGGCGTTGGCGGAGCCGAGGATACCCTCCTCCTCGACGGTGACGTTGGCAAACTCGACGGGCTCCATGTTCTCGTCGTTCTCCATGGCCATCATCTCGTCCTCCTCGTCCTCCTCGTCCTCGTCAACCTCGCTCACCCTGGAGGGGGGCGCGGGGGTACCCTTGCGCTTCTTGAAGCCCGAGGACTTGCGCGCGGGGGTGCCCGCGACGTCGTCGGTGACCTCAGCCTGTCCAATCGCGAAGGAAACCGCCTGGCGCTTGGTTCCGCCGGTGGAGACGGGGGAGTTGATGGAGACGCGCTTCTTGGAGGAGCCGGACTTGGCGGGGGAGACGCCGGTCTTGGCGGTGAACTTGGGGATGGGGCCGGTGTGGCCGACGTCGCCGATGCGGTTCGCCTTGACGACAGAGTCGGGGGCGTCGTCCGCGCTCATCGCGGGGGACTCGGCGATGTCGGAGTATCTCCTGTTGGGGCTTCTCTGGCGCTTGACGCCGGAGAGGTCCTTGTGCTCGTCGGGCGCGATGCGGCCGCAAACCTCGGGCTCGCCGTTGTGCGCGGGGATGATGCGCACCTGCTCCATGACCTCGTCGTTGGCAAAGCGGAGGGACTTGCGCCTGTTGACGCTGCCGGGTACCTGCGCGCCGATGCGCTGCTCGGGAGCCTTGAGAGCCGGCCTCGCGGGAGAGCCGGAGAGCCTGGCGGGGGAGGCAGCAGCCGCGACGGAAGTCAACGCCTTGTTTCCGAGGGGGGACTTCATCGGGGACGCCGCAAAGCCGACAGCCTTCTTCGCCGGGGACTTCTTCGCCGGGGACTTCTTCGCAGGGGACTCGGTCGTCTCAGCCTTCTCGATGGACTCGATCGCCGCCTCGACGAGATCACGCGCCGCCTTGGTGTGGGGAGTGGGCTCAACCGACTTGGGGGACTTGGCCGCCGACTTGGG